>Ga0209796_10000624_pt1 | contig 20404 bp, 39 predicted proteins | sample AgamicOrSfrz_FD_187167 | JGI IMG/M metagenome (GOLD analysis project Ga0209796, IMG submission 187167) | Agave microbial communities from Guanajuato, Mexico - Or.Sf.rz (SPAdes) (version 2) | ecosystem: Host-associated > Plants > Phyllosphere > Phylloplane/Leaf | place: Guanajuato, Mexico...
TAGTTATGAGCTGCAGCATTCGCATTTTCTTGTAAGAAGGTACAGAACTCTTTTAGCTCATCACGTTCTTGATAATTCAATTCCGTTTGGTCACTAGGCAACAATTCCACCCGATGAAAGAATGAATGATGAATGAAGTACCTAGACCCTTTCGCGATATCGATGTTATCTGATTCGACAACTAACACTTCAAGGTGTTCAATTTTCTTCGTTTTTTTATTCCGGTGAATCAATTTAACTTCCCCAACAATGCCAACCACGCTGTACTTGACAATATCCCTCTTGACAAAAGATTTCTCCATGTCTCCCCACTCCTTCTATTTAATTAGATTTCTATTCCTTTAGATTTTAAGGTTGCTTGACAAATCGCTAACGAAGGGGTTTCACCATACCCTCTAAACGCTTGGAAGTCGTTAGCTAATTTACATTCATACATTGCACTAAACTTACTTAGAGATATAAAATCGATGGTTATTTTCTCAATAACAACCCAAGCATCTTGAATATTAGAAGAAGGACTGAATAAAACAGCGTCTTGTTCATCTTTTAAAGTGACCCAATAACCGAACATGTCGGATTCGTGATATGGTAACTCAAGAACTTTTTCGATGATAAGACGATCAATTTGTTTGTCTTTTTTTAATTTCATAGTTATCTCTCCCTTTATTTGAATATTCAGTCTCTTAATCACGTAAAACGAAACTGCATGATACGATAACAAACGCGATGATCGCAGCGTAGGAACAAACTGCTTGTACCTCACTCACTTAACTTCAACCACCTTCATAATGGATTCATGGCATGTACCGTTTTCGACTGCTTCCAGGTAACAAAGAACTGTTGTGTTGCTTGTGCTCAACCAGGCGTACCCATCGATAGCTTGCTGTAATTTATCGCTCATTCCCCTAGATCCTCCTCGTAGATCGCTTTGCATTTCTGATAAAAGCTATATCCACCCACACAACAAACAGCAATAAGAGCCATGAACAAGTATGTTAGGATGTAACCCATCAGCGCTTCTCCCCTCTCATTTTGACGAAATATAAGGTGCTGTCGCTGGTATGAGAAAACTCATCGTATTTCTTGCTGTACGTATCGTATTTGAAGTTGCGGTAGCCTGTGCTAACCTCTCTAATGTCACCAACCTGAGTAAACCCGCGTTTCGTGTTTTCTTCGATTGCTTTCAATAATTCATCACGATTGTGGCGTTGCATTGTAATTTCCATTTTGGTCATTCCCCCGTCAATTAAATTTCCTGACTGACCTAGTTGTATGTAGGAGAGCCGTAGCTCCCCTTGTTTATTTGCCCTTGCGTGGTTTTTCGTGTTTAATGCCTTTGTACCAATCAATCGTTTTCTGCATTTCTTTTAGGAGTGCTTCTCTCTCACGCGCTTTCATGTTGTTGCTCCTGCTCTTTCTTAGCGTTCGTAATCCAAGTTTTCAAGGTAGCCATATGCTTGTTAAAATCCGATTCATTCAATTTAGTGATATCTTGGATGTTCAATGCTTTGTAAACCTCATCATCTGTTCGACCTCTTAACTGAGCAAACTCTAAGGCGTTCTTTTTAAGTTCTCCGACCTGTTGAGCAGTGATAGGTGTTGCATGTGTATCCGTTGGTAAGTCCTCACCAGCGTAGATGTAAAGCCCTAAACCGTGTAACGCGATTGCTTTTACTAAACAACGCTGAATCGCTGTATTGATATCGAAAGCATTTGGTTTTTCGATTGGTTTGTTTTGGTGATTTAACACTGGATGAATCTGACTTAATGTAATTCCTTGTACCGTTACAGCTACTTCAACAAAGTAACCGCATTCCGTTTTCATATAAGGCATACCGTTGAATCTGATCGTTTCCCATGTTGCTGTAGGATCGTGCTTTCTAAGAACGTCCACTGCATAAGCCCAAGATAAGTAAGAAAACTTACCTTTCTTCTCAATGTGTTCACCGACATCTATTTTTGCTAATTGTGTATAATAGTTAGTTTCAGTCATATTCGATAACCTCGCTTCTTGTGATTTCTCCTGCTTCATCTAGTTGAGCCACTTCTATAGGTAGTAACTCGGTATATCCGTTTCCTGTTGCGATATGTGGGCGGCCATTTAACCAGTAGATTGTCATTTATTCTTCATCCTTTCTGTAAACAATTAAGATGCATTCATTTTCGTTTGCGTCCATTCCATAACTAGCACTGATAACTGTTAATCCGTTGCGGTCAATCCATTCGTTAATTTCTCGATCTTCAGCATTCCAAAAGCGTTTGATGAAATTCATGTGTAAATCTCTCCTTTTGGTGTTATAATGAACATCTAATATATTTTTCCAACGGGACTTTGTTGTGTCAGCAACAGGTCCTTATTTCTTTTCTGCATAATGTTTTTCAACAATTTCAATCACTTCTTTAAGCTTTTCGATTTCTTCAGCTACCTTTGGCATGTGTTCGCGGTAGAACTGGATTTTTTCTTCCATGTGAACCAAGTTATCTTCTTTGGTTTTAAGATCGTATTTCAGTTTTTTGAGTGGATCCATAAAGGATAATTCCCTCCTCTTTCCGAATAGTGCTTATGAAGTCTTGAACCACTAACGGAATATCGACTGCTTCATCATGAGAAATTTTTGTTTCCAACGCTTCTTCGATGGTGCTTAACTCAGGGACAATTCCCTCATCGTTCCACAAGTCGTATAAATAATCGTGAATGATACTCATTACGCCAACCCCTTCATGTGTAATTCATCTAAATAACTTCTTGTGTCATCAACCCATAACTGGAAGAACAAATCTTCTAAGGTGTTTAACTTATCCTTCAATCCGTTTAAGTGAACTTGTTCAGCTAGTAAGAATGTAAGGGCGAAGTAATCACCGTTTTTTAATTCGTTAATGCGTTGTTCAGAACGTTTGATGAGGTGTTTCACTTTTTCGATTTCATCAATGAATTGATTTTCCATGTTATTTCCTCCTTAATTAGTTGAGTAAGGTAGATATTTCGCTCTTGCTTCAATTGCAGCTTTTTCAGCTTCCTTGATGTCGTGATAAAAACCAATATGTTTTGTTTTGCCTTTCACTCCAATTTGCACTCTCCACTTTTGAGTTACCTTGTGCCAACTAACACATCTAATCCCTGATTTGCTGTTCTTTTTAGCACCTTTTAAATTTTGATTATTACCACCAACACTAATCAATCGAAGGTTCTCTCTTCTGTTATCTAAAGGTTGATGATTAATGTGGTCAGGTATCTGATCCGGTTGAGCGTCTGTTAAAAACCTGTGTAAAGGTATGGTTTTCTTAACACCGTCTATTATTTTTGAAGCAACAACATAAAACGATTTGTTGTTCTCATTCCATTTTGCGTGCCAAGAATAATCAGTTGCTTTTAACTTCGGTAAATCATTCGTACTGACTAATGCTTCTAAAAAGGAACCATCACGTCTTTTGAGATAAATGATTGTTGTATCACCTAAGATTTTGTAATCGTTTTTCAATCAACCCACCTCTTCTTCATCGTTCAGTAAGCAATCTGTGGCAGCATCTACAATGTCTTGTAACACCGGATTGCCTTTTTCCCATTCACTTTCAAACCAATCATGCTGTTCTTCAGATGTCATATTCACTAACGGAGAAACAATTTTCACTTTGGTGTTCCCATATTGGTACGTCTTAGATGGTTTGTTCATTTCAACCGCCTCCTTGCTTAACTCTATGCAAGTTGACATATCGTCCAACCTCCTTCGTTTTGTCAATAACCTTTCGTGATACGTTTTCGGCTGTTCATAAGCTTTTTTCGACTTTCCAAACATCTCATTTGTCTGTTACAATCAAATAACCTAATGATTTTGATTCTCAAATACCATTTGGTGCGATTTGTTGAATGACATTCATTGAAATATATTCAACATAGGTTCAAAAAAAATCTTTAATGGAAACATCAAATTCTTTTGCTATTCGTTCTAATAAAGCGATGCTTGCATTCGCTTTGCCTTTCTCAATTTTATTGATATGAGAACGAGTTACATTTAAACGTTCAGCTAACTTTGTTTGAGTCCAGCCACGTTGTTCGCGAAGTTCTGCGATCTTTTTGCTCATTGCGTCACCGCCTTTTTATGTTGTGTAGTCCGTTGAATCATATTCAACTTCCCTGTGAATTAAGAATAACATAAGTGTTGAATACATTTCAACATCTATTTTAAACTTTTTTTATTTTTTTATTCAAATGCCGATAAACTAATCATGTTTTAACAAAAATACATTATTTTACCTTTTTTAATTATTAAAACTGAGGAATATTCAACAAGATGAAGTATAATAACAAATGAATAAACACTTTCAAATACCACACACTTATGGAAGTTTTTATTAGGAACTAATTTTTGGATGTGAGAGGGGAAACTATGAATAAGAATAATGATGTCTACGTTGATCCTGAAATAGGGAATAAATTAAAGGAACTTAGGAATGAGAAACATTTAAGTATGAGACAAGTTGGAGAAGAGTTAGGAATTAATTATACTTATATTAGTAAAATCGAAAAGGGTTATATCCCATCCATGAAACTTTTAAAAGATATATGCGCTATATATGATATTGAGATAAAAGACTTATTTGGTGAAAGCCAACCAGTGCCTAAAGAACTGAGAGATATAGGAGTCGAATGGATAACTTTTGCTAAAGATATGGAAGAACTGGAACTAACTCCTGATAAAATAAAGGAATATATTGAGATTATTAAACGTTTTAAGGATATTTAGTTTGCAATTATGTAGAAATTTGTAGTTTATTGTAGAAAATTCACACAGTGCCAAACACTACCTTTTAATAGAAATGTTAGACGATAAATTATATAATAGTAGATAAGACTTGGAACTAATGTTCGTATCGGAATAAGGGAGTTGGGCAGATGAAGGTAGTGTATTGTGATGAATTAAAAGCAGGAGAAACAATCTGTGTGGGCGATCTGTTAATCAAGAGTACGATTGATAAATATGTAGAAGAAAAGGAAAGAGAGGTTGTTTGACCTCTTTTTTTATTTGCATTTTTTTAACTTATTTTTGATACAAAAGACTCGCAAATACCCATATGTGCTTTTAAACAAAAGGTATAAATATGTTGAAACTAAGAAAAAACACTCAAATTTGCTGAAAATAGGGAAAATATGGACTATTCACATGTATAATGGGTATTAAATAGGAGGAACTAATGTTCTTTTTTTAAAACACAGTGGGGAGCTGGTCATGTGATAAACATTGTTTTTAGTGATGAAGTGGACAGAGGGGTTACAATCAAGCTAGAAAATGGTGTCATCTTGAAAGGGACAAAAGAAACAAAAGGAAAATAATTTAAAAAAGAAAAAAGTCCCACTTGAGGGCTTTTTTTATTTGCGGTTTAATAGATAGATAGAGGTGATAACATGAAACCTTCTCATTTAGATGTGTATATTTATCTGCGTAAGAGTCGCAGTGACATTGAAGAGGAGAAAAAAGCAGCTGAAGAAGGTCGTGACTACGATACGTTAGATCGTCACCGGAAACGTCTGTTAGCTGTAGCAAAACAAGAACAGCACAACATCGTAAAGATATTTGAGGAAGTTGTGTCGGGTGAAAGTATTTCTGAGCGCCCTATGATGCAGGAGTTGATTCGTTCTGTAGAAAAAGGCAACATTGATGCGGTTATGGTTATCGACTTAGATCGTCTTGGTCGTGGGGATATGTTGGACCAGGGATTGATTGACCGTGCATTCCGTTATACATCCACATTAATCATTACCCCTACAGATGTGTACGATCCTGAAGATGAAGCATGGGAATTAATATTTGGGATTAAATCACTAATTGCAAGACAAGAGTTTAAAATCATTAACAAGCGTTTATACAATGGCCGTGTCGATTCAGTGAAAGAAGGAAAACATATTGGCAACCGTCCTCCCTACGGATACATACGGGATGAAAAACTTAAACTCTCCCCTGACCCTGAGACATCATGGGTGGTGCAGAAGATATTCGAACTCGCTAGAAGTGGTTTAGGAAGACGTAGAATTGCTGAGGAACTAAATGCCTTAGAGATTGTTCCTGCTTCAGGAAAAGGAACATGGAGCGCTGTATCAGTACGTAATATTCTTGTGAATGAAGTCTATAAAGGTGATTTGGTGTGGGGTAAATATAAGAACATCAAACGGAACGGAAAGTACACACGCAAAACCCTGTCCCCTGAGTCATGGATTGTTCATAAAAATGCGTTTCCTCCTATTATAGAGCCAAAGGTATTTGATGAAGTCCAGGAGATTTTAAATAACCGCTCGTATACGTCTCATGTTAATGAAGAAAAAGTCATGAGAAATGCATTTGCAGGGATTTTGAAATGTGAGTGCTGCGGTAAAACGATGTGGCGACAAAAGAACGCTTACCAACCAAAGAATGCGACAGTTGAATCAGCTACCCTCATTTGTTCAAATGATGAATGTAGGCGCATGAAGAAAAACAAAGGTGCTTCCTATAAACGAGTAGAAACAGCTGTTATTCAAGCATTAGAAGATATGTTGAATGAGTTTAAAGCGAAAGAGAAAATACAAAAGAAAAAGAAACAAGAAAACACTCTTCTTCCATTAAAAGAAAAAGCATTGAAGCAAAAAGAGACAGAACGAAAAGAAGTCGATAGGCAGCGCGAGAATATCCACGACTTATTAGAACAAGGCGTCTATACGATTGAGCGTTTTATGGAACGTCAACAATTGTTAGCTGATCGTATTAAAGGGATTGAAAAAGATATCCAAGCACTTGAACGAGACATCGAACGAGAAAAGAAACGTTCATCAAACGAAAACCACTACATGCCAAAAGTGGAGCGCGTGATTGATGCATACAAAAAAACAGACGATATCTCGAAAAAGAATCGCCTGCTGAAGTCCATATTAGAAAAAGCTGATTACTACCGGTCTTATTCGTCCAAGGGACCGGATGACTTTATGATTACATTATACCCTAAAATTTAGAGAAGATACACCTGGTAAATGGTGTATCTCTTTTTATATATAGGTTTGATTATTCGATACATACAATGGTTTAGGCTATATATAAAATTCATAGCTCGGCAGATAAGTAAACTATGAGTGAACTAGTTACAGATAAAAATATAGGTGGCTAATTCAAGATGAACTACTGCATATCTTCTTTTGTGAATACTCCGCATGTAATTCCTTTTTCTATACAATACTCCATTAGGCGCTCTTTTCGCGCTGTGGTTAAAGTGTAAAAGACAAGGACACAATTCACTTTATATTGTTTTTCAAGCAACGGGAGGATTTCACTGTATAAATCAATTTTATCTATATTCTTTTTCATTGCTTGTTTATGATCTGCTTCAATGAAGAAATACGTTCCATCTTGACTGAAAAAGGCATCTGATACCAGTTTCTTTTTATTGCGGTGTCTATCTTGCCATTCCATCGGATGCTCAGACTTCCAATTCTTCGGACAGTCATAGTACATATACATATCACTTCTCATTAGGCGGTGTTCAAGTTGCTTCGGTTTAGGTGGTTCCTTTTTCATTCCGATGTAATTACGTCCTGCTTTGTTCAAATAGTAGACATTTTCATGAAGGCGTTTAGAATTGAGGTATTTACTCATGTTTAATAAAATACGGTTCGCGTTACGTACATTAGGGACGTTTAATAATCGTTGGATTTGACTCCGGCTCATGAATTCCATCTTCTCCAAACTGTGTAACAGTAGGTCCATTCGTTGGTGATACTTCCTTTCGTTCGCTGATAACATATTGCCCCACCCTTTCCATCATTTCTTCATCTGTAATAAAAGGCGTTTGCACTTCGATAATTTCATGAGTCTTAACAAGCGCCCTTCCTGCAACTGTAGAAGGGAGTTTCTCCGCTCCTTTTTCATCGATAGCAACTTCACTTGCGTAGCCTGTAGGTAAACGGAAGCTCATTTTTATGTCCGAATTCATTTTCACTTGCCGTGGCATAACATCGGCAGTCGGGTATTGCGTGCAATAGATTAAACGTATACCTAATCCTCCAGCAACACGCGCGATTTCAGCCAAATACCACAAACAAGCGTTCATGATCTTTTTAACGTCATTATCCATAAATTTATCCGGTGACAGCTCTGCCGCTTCATCTACAATGACAAATAACCGCTTAGATTTTCCGCTTTTTGTAATGTTGTTCCAATCGTTACCTAAAAATTCTTCTTTAATCCCTTTAACAACATCGTGTAATTCTGATAATACTTCGTATGCCTCAAAAGGATCACCACACACGCTACGCACTTGTTTTAAATTACGGTATCTATTAAACTCTAATTTCCCCTTTAGATCGATAATGATAAATTCCGCATCTTCCGGTTTATGCTCAATTAAATAAGTCATCATACTTTTTATGGATTGTGTTTTCCCGAAACGCGTTGTTCCTGCTTTAACCATGTGCGGGATTTTATCGAAGTCGTGGAAGTGCCACCCCTCTAAATTCTTACCCAACGGCACTACCCACCCTTCTTTATCCGGTATATCCTTATACAGGACAAGTTCAGGCATTTCGATATCATACACCGTAATCGTTAAATACTTCTTATACTTTAATTTTATCGGTTTATTTAATGTAGAGGACAACACCTCTTTTAACGGCTTCAACGTTTTGTCAGGTAATCCGACTGTTGTACCATAAACATACTCATGCCCGTTCTCTATAGCGTGTTCATTAATCAGTTTTGGGAATACAAAGGTTTGTTTTTCCGTGCCGATTTTGCCCCCTACACCCAAGTTTCGAAACACTAAATCAATTTGATCTTTATCGGTTGGTTTCTTCTTCCTTCCAAATACAACAGCTAGACCGCATACAGCAGCAGGAAATAAAAGTTCAATCATAAAAGCACCTCTTCATTTTTAATTTTCTGAATTGTCGCCACCGCGTTTTCTGCACTGATGTTGGAAAAAGAGTGGGGAGAGAAAGGTAAATAGTTGATGGTGGACGAATATCGGATAAACCCTTGATACAGCAACATTTTGATACTACCAGTTAAAATACCATGCTAGACTTCCAATGGTCATACCTATAAAAACATCCCAGGGAGCTTTAAGATAAAATACAACAAGCTACCCGTTATTCCAGCACCCATTCCAATTTTGATAACTGTTTCCACTTTCTCCGAATCTAGTTCAAGCCAACCTTTCTTCTCAGCAATCGCCAACCCGATAAAAATTGCACCTGTCCCTAATACTGTAATCATCTTTATTCCTCCCCTTCTTCGTACAAGCTGTTTATATTTTGATACAAGTTGTGATACCCTTTGTACTCTTTATCTGTGACTTCGAATCTTTCCATATACTCCATTAACTGAAAACGCTGATCGTCATTACTGGAACGATTGTATAAGTTGCGTAAGTAGTCTGAACTGTGTAAATATGGCGTTTGCTCCAAGTAATCGTAATCCCTTTGACTTGCTTGTTTTTGGCGGTGTTCGGATAATCCATCGAAGAACCCTTTAAGCATCGTAAAACACACCCAAGAAATTAGAGATAACTTCCATCCTTCTGTTGTATTCGTCATCTGAAATGTCACGGTCATTATCTAAGTCATCAATCATTAACCTTATAAGGTCTATAATTCGAAACTCAGCCATACGTACCATTGTCATGAAATACTCTTCAAATTCAGTCATGCTTTCGTCCTCCTTGTCGGTTGGTATACTTCATGGTATGGTGGTTGGCTTGTACTTGATACCAAAAATATTTGTATTTTCAAATTTAATTTGTATTTTACCGAATTTCTTGTTAATATAAGGAAGAGGTAATATTATGAAGGGAGGGAAAATATTATTGTGAGTTCAGGAGTGTTAGAGATGAAAAAGGATAAGATGTTAAAATCAAAATTGCGAATTAGATTAGCTGAATTAGAAAAGACACAAAAGGAAGTAGCAGAAGACTTAGGAGTTACTCAGCAAGTGTTAAGTAGTTGGGTAACCGGAAACTCACACCCCACATTGGTTGGAGCGTTCAAATTAGCTAGATACCTCAATTGTTCTATATACGATGTTTGGGAATGGATAGAAGATAAGGAGGAATAAAGATGAGAGAACATGAATTTCGTGTATTCAATAAAAAAACCAATGAAATGTACTACCTACTAGAAGATAGATGGAGTTTTGGACCATACGAAGGAGTTAGAGCTGTCAGTTGGGAAGATGTATTCGCAGAACGTCATGAAGGTTTAATTCCTTTAGAGTACACAGGTTTGAAAGATAGTAAGGGTAAAAAGATTTATGAAGGCGACTTGATTAAATTCTCTGATTGGGAGCCTAAAGAAGTAATTTATGAAGGTGGAGACGGTTTAGCGGGGTATCGTTTAAAAGGTACCGATTTATTCATGATGGGTTTTGAATCCAAAGAATATGAAGTAGTCGGGAATATCTATGAGGAGGAATAAATATGAGTGAAATTAAATTCAGAATGTTTGATACATTAGAAAAGGTGTTTATGCACGGTTCCCGTATTATAGAAAGTCGTTTACTTGATTTAAACAATGAAGGACGTTTTATTTATCAGCAATACCTTAGAGTAAACGATAAACAAGGCGTAGAAATTTACGAAGGTGATATCGTGAAAGCACGTAATGGCGCTACAACATCTGAATCATTCTTCATTGGTTACGTTGTATTTGATGCTGGAGAGATTGGTTATAAACCTATTAGATATGAAGGTTCTCGCCCTCCATATATGTTTTCTAAAGATGATATTTTATCTCTTAAAAACAGTAAATTGATTGAGGTAATTGGAAACGTATTTCAAAACCCTGAATTGTTATCTAAGGAGGAATAAGAATGAAACATACGCGTGAAGAATTATCCAATATGTTGGATGAATTAGGTTATAAGGCTATCGATCATGAAAGATATCGTAGCAACGAAGAAGAGAAAGAGTATGAAGAACACAAGGAAAAGATATTAAACATCTTTGATGAGTTGATGAAAGGTGAATAACATGAACTATTACGCATGGAAAGCTGTTAGTGGAAATGAAGGTAATGTGTACGCATTCAACAAAAAAGAAGCAATAGCAAAGGTTGAAACCCTTTTTGATTTTGAAGTGGAAGAAATGGAACTGCTCGAAGAAAACGTGAGTAGGGATTGTATTAGGAGTCGTATACAGTTAAAGAAAGGCGATAAACTGCGAAGAATCGGTGATGGTAAGTCATTCACGTATTCCAGTGAATCGGATGATATCGGCTACTTTTATGTAGAGGAAATGTGTGTAGCTGTTAAGCTTTCTGATTTTGAAAAGGAGGAAGAATGATGTATAAAGTTATTTACCACCGTTACGGAAGTAAAGAGATTGAAGAATGTGAAACGTTGGAAGAAGCCAAACACTTTTGCGAATACACTACTGATTCAGGAGAAGGTTTTCCAGAGTATATTTTGGATCAAAACGATATCATTGTATATGATGGGAAAGAATTTGTTGTAGGTATCGAACATGAGGGTATGATTGGTAAGAAGTATGAAGAAGTAAAATAAAAAGCACCCTCACAGCAAAGGGTGCTCATAGCAAAGAACGTACACTAGATGTACAAGAGAGATTATATCACAGTTTGTCTTAATGTAAAGGGAGTAGATAAGGATGGATGAACAATTACCGCAAGATAAAAGGGTTAAATCAGTAGCTTTCAATGTGGCTGATCCGATGGAAAAACAATTATACGACTTCGCTTTGAAACCTAAGTATTTTTCTACGTATATGAAACGATTAATTCAAAGAGATATGGAAAATGGACACAAGGTTATCTATAAAGATGAAGAACTATCTAATTCTATCGTTCAAGAACTAACAAGGAAAAATGAAGAACTTGAAAACGAAATCCAAGCACTTAAATCTAAACTTAACTCTATACAGGATATTTTAAATAACTAGCACCTTTCGCGCCCTATTCCGAGCATATGAGAACATGTATCTTGTATGTTTTCTTTTTATCTATAAAATAAAATTTGTCATTATAAGCAAATAAAGGGGATAAAAATATGAAAAAAGTAGCAGGTATCGCGTTGTTATCATGTGGTTTGTTATTAGCTGGTTGTGGAAATCAAGTGTCAAAAGAGGAAGATACCAAAGAAGCGAAACAAGAAGCTGTAAAGAATTACTTTGATGCGAAACAAGCTGAAGAGGAACGAGAAGCAAAAGAGAATGCGAAGATTAAAATTAAGACGGTGGATGAGGTTAATTACGCTCATTATGACAACATCATGGAAGTTAACTCTGTTTATTATGCTTCGATCATTCAGAACACAAGTAAAAAGACAGTGGATGTTGAAACAATCTCTGTTGCGTTTTTAGATAAAAAAGGAACGGTCATTGGTTCGTCTGATTCATCTGTTTGGGTATCACCTACTGTGTTGAAACCTGGACAGAAAGCATATGTGATGACGGAAGGTGATATTAACGCACCTGTTGAGGATTACGATAAAACAGAAGTGACGTTCTCACCTGAAATTACAGATGAACGTGCGAAGAAGCTGCCGATTGAAGGGTTATCCATAGATAATGATGAGGATACCATTTTTATAAATGGGAAAGTAACGAATACAACAGATGTGCCAACAGATTATGTGACAATCGGTGCTGCTTTATATAATGATAAAGGGAAGTTTGTAGGTGTGAGCTATGGTCAGGTACAAGATATGTTGAATCCTAAAAATTCGATGGTGTTCCAAACGGATAGCTACAACTTTGCTGCTCAAATAGATGGATTGGTGAAGAACTATGAAATATTTGCGTATACGTATAAATGGCCTGAAGGAACCGCTGGCGAAGGCGGGGATGGAGAAGTAACAGAATAATCCTTGATTGGATATTTAAAACATTATATAATAAATGTATGACCAATCCATCGACCGTGGATTATAAAATGACGTAGCTTTTTTAGCCAAGGAAGCTCACCTATAAAAAAGACCTACTACTCAAACGAGCGGTAGGTCTTTTTCTAGTCTTTCAAATGTATAACCTTTTGTATGTTTTCTTACACCACGCAATACAGAATGTACATTAGAGTCTTGTAACCCTAATTGTCTGCAACAGTCGTTAATACTTATATAAGTGGTCTTATTCCCTTCTTTATCAATAGCAACTATAGGTTGAGTTTTTTTCTGAGCGTTTACTTGTTCCTGCATATTAGCAAACATACAGGTTTCAGGAGAATATATCATACCGTCTCCAATAATATCTTTGTCCAATCCATACGCGCGAGGGTTTTCTAAAAATTTATCATAATTCTTAAGTTTTTTTATGTCCTCTTCGAAATTTTTAAAATGGAGCCATCTATCACAAACTTTAACGCCTTTTCCTCCGTACCATTGGTATTTACTGAATTTAGGGTCATAACACCTTTCTAACATACCACTCCATCTTTTATATACGATAGAACCACTATCGCATCCTCTATATGAGAATCCTACACCTTTAACAGTGGGTATTCCATAATCTTTAACTCGACCGTTTTTGAAATTACCACACTCTACTTCTGTTTCATAACCAGTTTTTAAAGATTTAACAATAAACATAGCATTGCCTTTTTTAGTTCTATTGTCAGATATACCTATAATACGGAAATCAATACCTTCATTACTGCGATATACTTCTCCTATATATTTTGAATGATTATAACAACGTGGCATAATATCATCTCCTTTTAATAATATTATACCACGTTTAAAACATTTTCATTACTATCATCCTATATTTCAGGATGAAAAATGGTAATTTAAGATATTATTTTTATTTATAGTACCAACCTTTTAAGTCTAAGAATTGTTTTACTTTTACCAAATCTAAACCGCTAACTGTAATTTCTGCTGAAGGATTACCCGATGCGTAAACATTCAAATCAGCATCAATTTTAACACTCTTTAAAAACGTTCTAAATTCCTGTTCCATATCCTTATTCAAACCACCAGTAACTAATTTAACGTCAAGAGGTTTTACATCCTTCATTTGAACAAATCCATTCGGAACTGCGTAAGCTGCATAGGTATATCCGTATACAGAAAATACAGTATCTTTCGTTAGAATTCTTTGTTTATCAGATAAATCCGAGTTCTTATAAACACCAGCGTTTGTTGTTGCTACAACTTGGAAAGAATACTTATCTCCGAGCGATGTTACTTTAGGTAGTTCTTTCTTTTCTGCGGTTTTAGCTTTTAACAATTCCGTTATCTTGGCGAGAGTATTAGGGCCGACTATCCCGTCATCTAGCAACCCATTAGCTCTCTGAAATGCCTTAACAGCTTCGATTGTCTCTGTTCCAAAATCGCCATCGTCACCGTGTTCGGGTAATGTGTACCCTAGTTTCATAACGTTCTGCTGCAACTCTTTTACACCTAACCCTGAATCCCCTTTACGGTATGAGCTTGGCGGGTTAGCGTCTCCTATGACTGTAACTCCTGAATCAATCGATTTGAAGAAATCAAGATCCATTTCGTTGATATCTACATTTCCGGAAATACCTTTAACTTTCCCTGAATCAGTATATTGGAACATGGCCCACTTATTCCATATCGTAGAGGAACCTGGGCTATTCATGCCATTTGCGCGGTTTGAACTACTATAACGAGCTACCCACAAGGGATACTTAGCTGCAGCGCTTGAGAAGTTGTCCATGAAGCTGTAGCCTGTGTACAAAATTGGCGTGATGCCTGTTTTCTTCTCTAGGTATTGCATCCATTTAAGAGCAAAGGCATTTACTTGAGCTTTGGACTTCCCTTTGTTTTCTTCTAAATCCAAGCAGTGTGGTAAATCCACTTTCATGTTACCTAGTTTCTCTAAGAAGAAATCCACTTCTTCAATCGGTTCATTGTTTGCATGTGCGTAGTGGTAGAATCCAACGCGTAACCCTGCGTTTTTAGCACCTAAATAGTTTTGGTATGCTGTCTTACTAAGAAAGCTTGTACCCTCTGTCAGCTTGATATATGCCCCTTTCACACCGTCTAATGCTACCTTTGTCCAGTTGATTGTTCCGTTATGGTGAGAGACATCGATTACCTTCACGTTCTTTGAGTTTCTACTTTGCATGAGTATTCCCCCTATATTAGAAAAAGCCACTCAGGAAGAGTGACTTATTTTAAATTATTTTGTTTTAAGACTTCTTTTTGTTCCTTCGCTTTCTTCGTGAATCCATAATGATTCTTGTAAATACCTACAGCGATACCGACAAGGGGAATAGCTGCGATGAGTACCGCTTCAAAGGCGTTGATGCTATCTACGGTGAACCATTCAAACTTCACGTTAAGTGTGCCTAGAAACAGCAGAAACGCCATTAAAAAGGCTGTAATTTGTTTAACCACATCTTTGTTCATGTGTATCTCTCCTTATTTACCTCCAAAAAAGAAGGCAGATATTTGCGGTCCGTATTTATCAAGAATACTTCCCCCTGCTAATAAAGCAGCTGTGATAATCCCGATAACATTCCACTTTCCTTTTTCTTTCTCAATTTTCACATCATCGTCCCTTTGTAGATCGTTAATAGCAATATCATGAGTGTGCAATTTATCAGTGTGTACCTTTTGCTCTTTTGTTAGCTCTTTAATAGCAATACTGGTTTCACGGGTGTTTTGTTCAATCGCTTTAAGAAATCCTGTAATTGGAAGTATGGTTTTTTCTAAGCTATCCACACTGGATGCTACCTCTTTGATATCTTGTTTTAACTCTTTTTTTATTTTTTCTGTGTGTCTGTATAATTCAATTTCGGTTATGAATTCTTTTCTTGTCTCCACGCCTTTACCCCCTTCAAAGCAACGGTCAGATTCACACCTGCAAATAATAGATAGCGAAAGGCGTTGATTTTATAAGCTGATGTATCAAACGATGCAACGGCGTAAAGGACAGTTAACGCCAACCCTGATAGACCAGCAGCGACAAAGAAACCATATTGCATCTTTTTGAACTCTAAACTCACCGCAAGCAGGTGGAGAACAGCATTTAAGCAAAATAAAAGACCCCACAGTTTAATGCTCATGAGGTCTGACATTCTTTGATATGTGCTTTCGTCACTGATTTCATCACTGCCTAAAAAGATAAAGCAAACCCCTGTGATGACCATATAAAACATGACTATAATGGATAATGTATCTAATACGGTATCTCTTACTTTTTTGTCCACGTCTTTTTCCTCCGATGTAGTCAATTAAGTTCGCCCCCTCTCTGTTCTCATTTTCCCTTTGTAAAATAAAAAGAGAGTTGTTAAGCTCCCTTGTCTCTATTTAGGTATATATTAGTTACGAAAACTATATTTTATAGGAATTAATTTATTGCGTAATTTACTCCAAGTGTGAATTAAACTACATTAGAAGCGACTTTTGTTACTGTATTATCTATCAACACTTTGTAACTATCCCCTGTGTAAACTGTTCGCGAATCTGCAAAGGCGAATTTAGAAGCATCGTTTGTTGTGGTTTTTAATGTTCCATTCTTAACGAATGCTTTAGAAGCAAAATCAGATATAAATACACAAGTTGCGCTATATTGATAATTCTTTGTTTCAATGGCGGTAAAATTATTAAACATAGCATATGGAACATTAATTAAATGAATACGACTGTCTTTCATGATGCCACCATTCCATAGTAACCGACCTTTAGAACTGCTGTACTCAACTTCTATAACAGGGTTTGTGTCTTTACCCTCTGTATTACATCCGTGAGTTTCAAGCAATCCTGCAAATATCCTTAAAGCTTTCCCTTCAACCCTTCCACCTCTTAAAATTATATCTCCACCCGAAATTTGTTGTCGTCCACCATTATTTATAATTTCGGTATTTTCAAATACAACCTTTTCAGAAAGAAAATTCGTAGCGACATCATTGATAATTTTAATTTTCCCGTTTTTAATTTTGCAACTTCTAGGTGAGTCTGTGATGGTATCAAATGCAATCAATCCCGAACGACCCCCATAAGCACCACCAGATGTACATTCAGCATCCCATGAATCAATTGAAAACGTTTTATAACCTGTGTGAATATAGGTGTGTACGTCAGATCGTCTTGTTTGAAGACTAATACCATTAAAAATGATGTTCGGACAATTTTCAATGTGAATAGAACGGTTATAGCCTTCAATATAAATGTTCTTAATGTTCACAATCTCTACGTCTTTCTCGAAAGCAATTCCGATACGTGATTTCCTTACTCTGTCAGACGGATAACCAACAACGTGAACATTATTAATTGTTGTTTCATTGGTTGTTTGTTTACCACCGCCCACATAAATCGCATCACCAAACGCATCGTAAGTATCGTTCGTATACCAACAGCCACCCACATTTTCAGCTTTGACACCATCAATAATTATATTTTGGTATCCTCTGATTTTAATTCCATAACCATAAAGATTTTTAAATTGCACATTATTTAAACGGATAGTATCAGCACGTAGTGTTAAACCCCATAGTTGTTTTAAGTTGGCATACACAGTTACATCCCATTGTTCAGGTACACCAATACCATCGAAAGTTAATTCATCAACCTCAATAATTGTACTTGTTAAGTTAGTAGTACTATTGTCGGTGATTTCTAACATAGATTGGATTCCGGTTACACCGCTTCCAGTGAACTTGATTGTAGAACCATTTCCTTTAATGGATAACTTTTTACCTGTTGTTAGTTCTAACTTCATTTGATTTGTAATATTGTACTCTTTTTTCACACCTAATTGAACCGGAATGTTATTTTGTAAGGCGTAGGTAAAAGCGTTTAATAGTTTGGTTGTTTCGTCCGTTCCATCACCCACTACACCAAAATCTTTCACATCTACCCATTCCATTTTATTCGCCATTTTTGCTAATTGTGAAGTATTGTCGTTTATACTCGTCTGTAAAGTTCCGATTTTATCCGCTTCTGCTTGTAAGTCGGATTGTGTATCATCAAGACGTTCTTTTAATGTGGTATAGGTTCCACGTGCATCTACTATTTCAAGATTACTATTACCGCCTTCTGTGACGATATTATCAACGCGACCACTAACCTCTTTCATATCACTTTCAATGTTTTTTAAGTTTTGATTGATGATGTTTCGTGTCTTCAAGCCCCACCCATTACCTATTTCTTCGTAATTATATTTCAAGTTTATCACTCCTTTTAGGGCATAAAAAATAACGCTCTAGGCGTTTTATAGGTCAATCTTTATTTCTGCCACTCCGTTAATAATTGCGCTTAATGGAGTATGTGCCACACTAGCACTAGGCGTTTCTTTTAAACCGATAATCATCGACTGATTACTTGCTGTCCTTGCGTAGTCATAGCCGATTGATTTGACCGCATCTATTTGAAGACCTTGAGAACTTGTATACTCAATCGTATAGAAAGGTATGGTTCCGTTCGGTACGTTTTTGAAGGTGATTAATATACCGTTGGTGTCACTAGCGATAGACTGAACAAATTCCGCACCTCTACGATATGTGATAGTCGGTACACCGTTCGTCACAGACATTCGGAAATGTACGCGTCTCGAACTTGCATTCATGATAATCTGATTGTCTTCACCGTTATAATTGATGTTGTTGTAGAAATCCATCAAGTATGAGGTGTAACGATCACGTTGGTAAGTATTGCGTGTTTTCTCGATACCCGCCACGATCGCTTGAGCTACGTTATAAATAACAGGTGTCCAATTGCTTCGATCACTACGCTTTGCACGACTCCAATCACCATTTAAAAAGAAGTCTTTTCGCTGTTGAGTGGTCATTTCTAATTGACAACACCCGATTGAGGTTGTGCGATTACTTACATTGGTTGTCTCTTCTCCGATAATGTCAGAAGGCGCGATTTGAGCGTTAACCCCTCGTTTGGTCAACTCTTCCCAAATGGTATTACGTAAACAGATATCTAATCCACCTACATAAATAATCGCTGTATCTCCACTCGCTCCATGTATCGCTACATTTTGCTTTCGGTTTGTCACCATACTTACTAAAGTAGGTTCATCATAGTTTGTGCTTGTTACATGTAATTCGCTGTTATTTGACGTTCTGAGTGCTTCAAAAATAAAACTGTCATATCCACCTAACTCTCGAACGAGTACATTCAGTTCACTTGTTCCAATTTCAATACCTCCACCATGAATGGAGGAAATCATTACATCGTTATCATTATCGACTGTGTAAATATCCCAATCTACACCTTTTACGGTTGCTGCTTCAAGGGCTGTCATACTCGGATATAAGTCTGCCATCAGTAAATCAACTCCCTATCTGCACGAGCTACATGTGAGATGCGTAATTTCGTTACCACTGCTGGATAGTTATAGACTAAGGACATCGAAGAACCAAATTCTCCTTTTGTGGCAGCGTTGTAATATCTCGTTCCAATTTTCTTTCCGTTTACGAATAAACTGTATGCTTTCGCTTTGTCGTTCCATCGTAAAGCTGCTGTAAATTGTTCTTTTACTACCGCTGTGTTAGTTGCAGTTGAAATAGGTGTCTCGGTCGTTTCCCCGATACTGAATGAAACAGCACCGGATGCATTAACAGCTAATACAAATCTTCCTGATGATGCATAATCAATCCGGCAAAAATGCATTCCATCTGTTAAGGTAAAAGGAACGATTGCAATCTCTATGGTCCCTTGAGCAGAATTAATAATATTTGTCGTTGGGATTGTTAAGGATTCTTGTGTTGTAGGATCTACCAGGATACCACCTAAATCATACACAGGTTCATTCACTGCAAATGTACGCCCTTTATAACTGCGTGTTGCTACCCTTGTGAATGTTGGCCCTAATGCGTTTGTTGGGATTCCTGTAGCGCTGATGTGGTCAACAAGATCCGCATTTTCTTTTTTGAGATTTTCAATTTCAGATGTGGTGAATTCCCCGATAGTATCCATTCGTTTTTTGATAGTTGGATGCAACACCCCTTTTTCATCGAGTCTCGCATCCACTATTTCAGTAATGTCATCACCGGTACTTCCAACAATATTATCGATTCGTTTATTTAAACCAGTAGTCGTTTCATCCATTTCCCTAATTTTGTCATTCAGTTGATTACGAAAAAAGCGATTAAACGCCCCGCCTAATGAAAACAAACTCAATTTTTATTCACCTCATTCTATTTGAGTAGTTGGTTCTTCTGCTGGTGGTTCTTCAGGTGTTTCTTCGATAGGCGGTTCTTCTTTCACAAGAGAAGCTTTGAACCCAACGAGTACCACTTTGTAATATCTCGCATTGGTTTGCAGGTCTTTCCCTGTCTCTTCATCCACCATAAAGAAGAAATCGAATGGTTCGGTTTGGACAATGTATTGTCCTACTTCCGCGCTTGTTAATTTTCCTGTATCATCTACTGTGACAAATACTTGATATAAATTTTCATCCATTGCTATCTCTCCTTATCCTCGTAAGTAACCGCGAATGTGTCGAACAGCTACCG
>Ga0209796_10000626_pt1 | contig 20387 bp, 17 predicted proteins | sample AgamicOrSfrz_FD_187167 | JGI IMG/M metagenome (GOLD analysis project Ga0209796, IMG submission 187167) | Agave microbial communities from Guanajuato, Mexico - Or.Sf.rz (SPAdes) (version 2) | ecosystem: Host-associated > Plants > Phyllosphere > Phylloplane/Leaf | place: Guanajuato, Mexico...
TCTCGATAGCCGAGGAACTGGAGCTGGGCATCGCGCCGGCCTTCAACGAAGACGGTTATCTGCGTGAGCGGGTCGCGCTCATCGACGCGGGGCGCAGCGCCGGCACGCTGACCAACGCAAGAAGCGCCCGCGAATACGGCTTGACGCCGAACGGCGCGCTTGCTGAAGAAGCACCAACGTCGCTTGCAATGTCGGCCGGCGGTCTCGCGGATCACGACGTTCTCGCACGGATCGGCACCGGTCTCTATGTCGGCAACTTGTGGTACGTGAACTTTTCGGACCGCATGAATTGCCGCCTCACCGGCATGACGCGATTCGCGACGTTCTGGGTCGAGGACGGGCAGATCGTCGCGCCGCTCGACGCAATGCGCTTTGACGACAGCCTGTACCGGCTGCTGGGCAGCGAGCTCGAGGAGCTTGGCGCGCAAGCGGAATTGCTGCTTGCCGACGGCACGTGGGGCGAGCGGGCGACGGGCGGCATGCAATTGCCGGGCATTCTCACGCGTTCGTTTCGGTTGACGTTGTAGGGGGGCGCCGCGATGAGCTGTTCATAATCACGGCACGCTCCTCCTTTCCAGACATCGGTCGACGAAACTAAGGATTGCCTTCGACTGGTAGTCCTTTGCCAACTGGCAAAGGTGATCGGCGAACGGACGATATCGCTCATCAAGCCCCGCGACATGCGTAGCGTGTTGCGCGATGGCACGCATGTCGCCGAGTCGCGCCAGGTGGTGCAATGCTTCAAGTTCCCCCGGCGGCGGCATGATGAAGCTCTCCATCGACGGAGCGGCGGCTTGCGTCCGCGGAACTTCGTAGATCCACTCGATCGAAAGAAGCATCTGGATCTGCGCCAACAGCGCGCTGAAGTCGATTGGCTTTGGCAGAAAAGCGTTTGCACCGGCCGCCAGGCTTTTCGCGGCGTCACTCCCCGAGGCGCCGGCGGATACCGCAATGATGGGCCGATCTGCGAACTCGGAAATCGCGCGAAGCTGCCGCGTCGCTTCAAGTCCGTCCATCTCTGGCATGACCACATCCATCAGGATCAGCGCCGGCTGCAACGCTTGCGCTTTTTCCAATGCTTCGAGTCCGTTGATCGCTTCGACGACATCGAATCCGAGCTGACCGAGCATATCGATCGCGACAGCACGGTTCACCGCGACGTCATCCACAACGAGAATGAGCTTGCGCGGTCCCTTGTAGCCGCTGACCGCCTGCTCGGGCGGGATGGCAGTCGACTGATGCGCCACTACCTGCACATTTAACTCGAAGGAAAACGCACTGCCGGCGCCGTGGCGGCTGTCGACGCGGATGTCGCCGCCCATCAGGCGCAAGAGCTGCCGGCTGATGGTGAGGCCCAGCCCGGTGCCTCCTATCTGGTGCTGGGCATCGCTTACCTGCTCGAACGGTCGGAAGATTGCCCCCAGACGCGCTTCGTGTATACCAATGCCCGTGTCCCGCACTTCGAAGGACAAGCGTGCGGGCGGCATCCACCCGACGCGCAGGCGCACGCTGCCCGTCTCCGTGAATTTGATTGCGTTGGAGAGCAGGTTGAGCAGCACCTGGCGCAGCCGTTTTTCATCGACTCGCACAGCCGCAGGAAGATTGGGCGCCAGCTCGCACGCGAAGGCCAAGCCCTTTTCCATTGCCTTGACCCGAATCGTCTCGGCGATGAAGTAGATAAACCCCTCGAGCGGAACGTCGGACAAAGTGAGCTCCGCCTTTCCGGCCTCCATCTTTGCCATGTCGAGAATGTCGTTGATGATCGCCAGCAGGTGTTCACCGCTGCGCTGGATCACCGTGATTCCATCGACGTGGCGTCGGTCCAGGTTCTTATCGCGCTTCAGTATCTGCGCGTAGCCCAGAATTCCGTTCAACGGCGTACGCAACTCATGGCTCATGTGCGCGAGAAAGGCGCCCTTAGCCTGATTGGCCGCATCGGCGCGCTCTTTGGCGACGGCCAGTTCGGCCGTTCGCTCGCGGATCATGTCCTCGAGGTGTTCGCGATAGCGCCGCAATTCCTCTTCGGCTCGCCGTTGCCCGGTTATGTCGCGCGAGATACCGAGCAGAAACTGCGGCTCGCCGCGCTCGTCGACGATGGGGATCTTCATTGTGTGCAGCAGACGCTGCCCGTGAACGGTTTCGACCGGCTCCTCGGGCACGTCGACCATCTGATGCGACTTCAGCACGTCACGATCCTTCAGCGCGAAAAATTCTGCCTCTTGCGCCGGAAACATGTCATGCACGGACTTGCCGATGATCTGTTCGCGCCCGTAGCCGAGCAATTGCTCGCCCGCCTTGTTGATGCGCACGAAGCGCAGCGTGGCCGCGTCCTTTACGAAAATCGTGTCGGGGATGTTCTCGACGATGCTGTCCAGGAAATGCTCGCTCGCTCGCGCAACCTGTTCGGCACGCTGTCGTTCGACGATCTCCGCCGTCTGACCCGCGAGCGCAGCACTGAGTTCGGCCGTGCGCTCCGCAACGCGCGCCTCGAGTCCGGCGTTGAGTTCCTTGAGCGCATCCTCGGCCTGCCGACGCTGCCGCCGATCCTTGAGGAACTGCTCGACGGCGCGCGCCATGTCGGCAATCTCGTCGCCGCCGTGAACGGGGACGGCTGCCTGTACGCCGCCGACATCACCGTGACGCAGGAAGTGGCTGACCCGGCGCAGCCGCGCCACGACGTGGCGACCGAGGAATGCATGGGCGATCAACCAGGTAAGAAGCAGGCTCACCGCCACCTCGCCGGCCACCCACATGCGGGTGCGGTTTACGTCGTCGGCGAGGCCTTGAACGGCTTTCCGATAATCTCGCGTGAAATAGTCAGACTGATCGCGGGCTGCGGCCGCCAAAGCGTCGGCCTGGCGGCGAAGATCGTCATCGAGGCTGGCCAATGACGCGCCGGGCCGAGGCACGGCCTGCGAGATGGTGCCGGCGCCGAGCGCGGTCTCGCGCAGCTGTGCCTCGATATTGACCGTGTTGCGGAAACGCTGACTCGACCGATGCAGCGTCAGCGCGTCGACGCCCAGGTTGTCGCTGGTGTTCGCGGAGGCAAGGCGGTCCACCGAGCGATCGAACGACACCAGTTGTTCGAGCACACGCCGATGCGTCTCGCGCACGGCGTCGACGGTATCGTCACGCGACAGCTGTAGCGCGAGGCGCTCGATGATCAGGGTTTGCTGCGCCAGGTCTTGTGCATCCTCCTGGCGAGCCAGCCGCTCTTCGGCCAACTGACGAATCGCATGGGCGGAGCCGGCCAATGAGTAGAGGGTCGTGGCGCCGACCGCGACGACGAGCGCCGCGAGGCACGAAACCACGAAGGTGAATTGCGCGGTGAGCGAGCGGGGCAGAGGAGCTTTCACGGGCGTTGCCAGATGCGGCGATAGACGTCACGATAACCATTGGCCGGGTCGTAGATCAGACGATCGCCGCCGTCCGCGGCGACATTGTTCGCCGTCACGAGGTGCACGGGGAAGACGTAACCCGTGACGCCTGCACCGGCGAACAGTCGGTTCATTTCGTCTACCAACTGCCAGCCATGCAGATTCAGCGGTTCGGCCACGGTGCCGGTCTGGAAGCTGCCCGTCCTGATACGCAGGAAGGCGGACTCGCTGCCGTCGCCGGCCGACAGCATGGCCATCGCGGTGGTCGGAATCCCGGCCTGCGTCAGTACGGGCGCGGCGTAGTCGAAGTAGATGTCGTTGACGGCCAGCGCATACGTCCAGCGCTCGCCAAAACGCGCGAGCAACGCGCGTGTCGTGCGCGGCATCAGGTCCTGGCTGCGCGAGATCGCCACGTCGCGCACTTCAAGCAACGTGCAGCCGCTGCACGCACGCACAACCGCGGCCATTTCGTCTGCCTTGCTTCGCGCAATCCGGAAATTGGAGTCGGTGAAGATGACGACTTGCGCTTGCCCGCCGGACTGCACGATGGCCGCGAGCGCAGTCACGCGCGCGACCTCGAGTGGATCGGTCGCCACGTTCATCGCCACGGGCGTGCCCGGCACTGGTCCGGCCTGGGCGGCGACATGCCAGCCGACGATAGGAATGTCGCGCTCGGCAAACGGCTGCAGGCCGGACAGCAGGGCGCGTGCGTCGCTGCCGACGATGATGAGACCGTCCGGGCCACTTGCCAGCGCGTTCGCAAGCATCTTCAGCCGCAGGTCGGGCGTGCCGCCCGAGTCGAATATTCTTACGTTCCAGCCGATGACCTTGGCCGCCTCGAGCACACCGTCGACCACGCCAATGATGCCGCCGTTGCGCAGATCCTCGGCAACGATGGCGACGCGTCTGCCGGCTTGGGCGCGCGGACCGCTCCGCGGCCCGTTCCAGGGTGCGGCGGGTTGCGCCGCCGCATCGACGACGCGCTCCGCTGCGGCCAGATAGTCCCTGGCCGCGACAGTGGTCCCCGGCGCTGGCACGAGCGGCATACCTCGCGCTGCGGCAACCGACAGCGCACACACGCATTCCAATGCCACCAGCAAGCGCCTCATGCTGTTCCCCAAGGGCTTCATCGCGGTCGATCAACCGCTGTTGAACACGTGCCCAGACGCCGCACCGCATCTGCCCTGCGGATACGATAGTACACCGCGATGACTGCGTCTTCTATCGTGCGGCTGGCGCTTGCAAAGGGTGATTTCGCAGCGAAAACGATTAACAAACCGGCAGGTTCAATCCAGCTTGCCCTGTTCGGCCAGCTCGACAAAAGTGTCGACCACATGGCGGACTTTGGAGCGTAGATGCGCCACCTTCGGCCAGACCGCGTGCACGTCGATGAACTCACTCGAAACGTCTTCGAGAACTGATATCAACTTGCCCGACTCCAGATGAGGTCGCAGTAGAGACATTGGCATCTGGCAAAGTCCCAGGCCCGCGAGCGCGGCCTCCACGATCGAGTCGCCGTCGCTGATTTGATGGGTTGCAGGCGGCGAAATCCGGGAGACCTCGCCATCGACATTCACGCGCCATGAAAGCGGCTGACCACGGCGATGGCCGACAATGCATGAGTGATTCTTCAGATCTTCAAGCCCGCTCGGAGTGCCGCGCTGCGCAAGATAGTCAGGCGATGCCGCAATCACCATCCGTTGGCTGGTCAGGCGACGCGCAACGAGACCACTCGAGCTTTCGAGTTCGCCGAATCGAATCACAAGGTCAACGCCTTCCTCGATCGGGTCAATGAGATGGTCCGAGAAGGTCATCGTGAACTGCAGGTCAGGATGCTTTCGACCAATGTCCAGCAGAATTGGAACGAGAATGCGTCGGCCGAAAGCTGCGGGCATGTCAATCCGCAAGCGACCGACTGGCCGCTGGTTGCCCGGGCCAAGTGCCGTTTCCGCTGTGCTGATTTCATCGAGTGCAGAAGCGCATGCCGCAAAATAGGCGTCGCCGTCGGCCGTGAGCGAGATGCTTCTCGTCGTGCGATGGAATAGCTGCGCGCCGAGCCGGTCTTCCAGCTTTGCGATTGCTTTACCGACGGCCGACTTGGTCAGCCCGAGTTCTTCGGCTGCGTCGGTGAAGCTGCGCGACTTCGCTGCGGTGACGAATATCAATATGCCGCTGAATGTGTCGGCCTGCGCCATGTCATGCCCCGTTGACGAGTTTGATTCCACCTATAGGGCACGAACGCGAGCACTGTCAACCTGCAACGCGGAAGTCAACGGCCAACGGTCCCGATTAAATCTTGACCGCGCAGCCTGTGTTGGCCGCCTCAAGGGCGCAGTTCGCAATTCGCAGCGCGCGAATACCGTCCCGAGGCGTAGCAGGCATCGGTGCGTTGTTTTCGAGCGCCGTCAGGAAGCGGTCCAGTTCGACCTTGTATGAATCGGCGTGCCGCTCAAGAAAGAAATTGAGCAGCGGCTCGCGCGCTTCGGTCCTGTCGCTCGTCCACCGGCGCAGGCTCGACGGCCGGTGGTTTTCATTCAAAACCATTCCCTTTGAACCAAAGACTTCGACCCGTTGGTCGAAGCCATACACGGCCTGGCGTGAACCGTTGATGTGACACTGCTTGCCCGACGCCGTCCGCAGCAGCACCATCACACTGTCGTAGTCCGGAAGCTCTTCCAGACCCGGGTCGACCAGGCGGTTCCCCATTGCCATCACTTCGACCGGTTCTTCGCCGAGCAGCCAGCGAGCAGTGTCGAAATCGTGAATCGTCATGTCACGGAAGATACCGCCCGAGTGTCGCAGATACTCTCGCGGCGCGAGGCCGGGGTCGCGACTCGTGATGACGACCTGGCGAACATCGCCGACTTCGCCTTCGTCGATAGCCTGCTTGAGCCGCATTGCATCCGGGTCGAAGCGTCGATTGAAGGCAAGCATCACGCGTCCGTTAAGACGCTCGATTTCTTCGACGGCGGCGAGCGCCCGGTCTATGTCGAGGTCGATGGGCTTCTCGCAGAGTACCGGCTTGCTGAGCCGGACGGCCTGCAGCGTCAGGTCGATATGTGTATCTGTCGGTGTGCCGACGATGATGGCGTCGACATCTTCGCGGTCGACTACCGACTTGCAATCCACAGACGAGTCGCAACCGAGTTCTGCGGCGAGCGCCTCGACCGCTTGCTTGTTAGGGTCGGCCACAGCGACGAGCTTCACTCGACGGTCGGCGGCAACATTGGCCGCGTGAATTTTTCCGATGCGTCCGGCACCGAGAACAGCGATACGCAACATCTGAGTCTCCTATATTTCGTCGGCGCGTGAAGCGCCCCGGCTATTCACTCTTGATTTCGGTAAGCGCCGATACAGCGATCTGTCGGCTAAGCCGCAGGATGTCGTCAAGACCAAACTCCTGCACTTCCGGCACTCGGTCTCCACGCGCTTTCGCTACATCCGTCGCGATGCGAAGCGCGTTTGAGCGCTCGCGCATCAACGGCTCCAGCGCCTCGACAAGAAAAGCGCGCTCTCTCTGCGATACCTTCGCTGCAACCACATGGTCGTAAGCAGACATACGCGGGTCCCCGGAACAATGCGGCCTTCAAATCAGGCTGCGGATACTGCCGCCATCGACACCCCAGACCGCAGAAGTGACGAACGACGCGAGGTCGGAAGCCATGAAAACAATCACGTTGGCCACTTCATCGGGCTGGCCCAGCCGCTTTAACGGCAACTGGCGCAGAGACAACTCGTGCTCGACCGCGTCTTTCGGAGCCATGCCATGAAACTTGCCCATCGTGTCGGCGAATCCCCCGTCTTTCGTCCAGAACGGCGTCCAGACCGGACCCGGTGCAACCGCGTTCACGCGAATTCTCGGAGCTTCGGCTCGCGCGAGACCTTTTGTCGGAGCGAGTACCGCCGCCTTGGATGCGGAGTAATCAATCGGAACAGGTTCGGGCTGGCGGGCGAGGTCCGACGCGTTGTTGATAATCACCGAGTTCTCGCGAGCGCGCAGTACCGGCAGCAGGTATCGACACGTCCGGACATAGCTCATGAAATTAAGGCTCATCGTGAAGTCCCATTCCTCGTCCGAAAGTTCTTCGAACGTGTGGACCTTCCCCGCGCCGACGTTGTTCACGAGAATGTCCACCTGCCCGTTGTGCGGCTTAAGGGCCGCGTCGATGCCGCTTTTCACGCCATCGGCCGTGGATAAATCTGCCTGTGCAGTCGTGACATTGGTGCCGAGCGCGCGCAATTCCGACTCGGTTTCCTTCAGCGCATGCGCGTCGATGTCGATGATGCAAAGACGTGCGCCTTCATGTGCGAAACCCAAAGCGGTCGAGCGTCCGATACCTTGGGCTCCGCCCGTGATGAGCACGATTCTCCCTTCCAGGCCTGTCTGCATGATGTCTCCATTCAATGTTCTGTAGTTTGCGAGCGTTCAGGAACTCGATGCCATTTCCATTCGCTTTCAAACAGCGCCGTGATACGACGGACTTACCGGTTGTCGACCCGCTTGATGAAAGGCCTGATATCGACCGTGGCCCAAATTCCGGCTTTGTTGAACGGGTCGGCTTCTACGAGTTTTTGAATCTCTTCAATGTCATCGGCTTCATAGAGAAAGAAGCTGCCAATCATCGTCTGGCCGTCAGCTTTCGTCAGCGGCCCGGAGATGAGTGTCTTTGCAGGTGCTGTCTGTAAATGGGCCTTGTGCGCGTCATAGTTCTCAAGGCGACGCTCGACCATATTCGGATGATCAAGACAGTAGACAGTGAAGTTCATTTTCGTCTCCTTACTCTGATTGAGTTGTTGTTGCGCCGCGCGGTGCGACGCCATCGAAGGCATCCTGCAGAAGCGCAAGTAGCGCGTCTCGCTCGATTTCACGCGGATTCCAGTAGGGGTTCGAGCTGGCTATGTCGGCGGCCTTCGACACATCTTCGGCGGACATCCCGATGTCTTTCAACGCAAGCGGCGCACCGCAGCGTTTAGCGAGCTCATAGACACCCAATGCCGCGTCTTGCGAACCTAGAGCGCGGGCTATCCGTTGCATCGCGTTTGGAGCGGCTTGCCGGTTATACGCAAGCGCATGTGGGAGAACGATGGTGTGTGTCTGAGCGTGCGGCAGGTTGAAACTTCCGCCGAGCGTGTGACACAACTTATGATGAAGCGCCATGCCCACGCTGCCCAACACCGTTCCGCAGAGCCAGGCACCGTACTGTGCTTCAGCGCGAGCTTCCACGTTGTGCGAGTTGGCCACGATAAGCGGTAAAGCACGCGCCAGAGCAGCGATGCCTTCTTCCGCCATCAAACTCGTCACGGGGTTCTCGTCGCGCGAGTAGAGCGCTTCAGCGGCATGGGCAATTGCGTTGATGCCGCTCGTGACCGATAGCGCGACAGGAAGCGACATCGTCAGGTTCGCATCGTAGATCACTGTCTTTGGCAACACGCGCAGGTCCGTTCCGGTCTTCTTCAGACCCGCATCGGTGATGCCATAGATAGGCGTCATTTCGCTGCCTGCATAAGTCGTCGGTACGGCGAGAATCGGCAAGTCCGATTCGAGCGCGATTGCCTTGCCTAAACCTATCGTCGAGCCGCCTCCAACGGCAATGGCGCAATCGGCGTTCAGCTCTCTTGCCAGTGCGCGAGCTTCCTTGGCCAACTCGAGCGGCACGTGCATGACCGCGCGGTCGAACACAGCGGCGGCTCGCGCGCCCAGGCGCGCAGCGATGGCTTCACCGGTCTCTTTTTGCTCCGGGCTGCACAGAATGAGTGCTCGCTCCGAACCCAGTTGAAGTACTTCGCGCTCGAGGTGCTGCAAACTGCCTGGGCCAAAGACAACTCGACCGGCACGCGCCTGATAAACGAACTCACGCTTTTGCATTGGATAACTCCGCTGTACTCTCGAAACTCAACCCCGCTTCCAACTGGTAATCAACCTGGAACCGTGCAGTGCGAAGGTCGCCGAGTTCGTGACGAACGCGCAGATGTTCGGGGTGAGACGCATAGGCTTCCAACGCTTCCTGCGAGTCGAACTCGGTGATGAGAACGGCGTCGCACGCGTAATCGACCTGGCTAGAGTCAAGTCCGACTTCGAGGTGCCGCATGCCGGGGATACAGCCGCGCAAGCCTTCGAAACTGGTCTTAACGAGGTTGGACGCAGCTAGCCGCTCTGCAGGCGAGTCACCTTTGACACGCCACATGACGATATGCCGAATCATGCGTGCGCCTCCGACGGGTTGAGCACGAAGTCATATTCAAGCGAGTACCACGGCACCGTCATTTCGCGGCCGTCCGGCGCTACGCCTGGCTCATGACGCTTCCAATCGGCAATCAGCGATGAGCGCACGCCGAACACGACGTCCGAGTCGAGATACTGGTCGCCATCACGAAACACATGCGTAATGAGCGTCTCGTAGCCAGGCGCTTCAATCATGAAGTGCAGGTGCGCTGGTCGCCAGGGATGACGACCGACAGCGGCCAGCATGCGACCAACGGGCCCGTCGTGCGGGATGGGATACGCCTCGGCAAGAATCGATCGGAAGTTGAAATACCCTTCAGCATCTGCGTTCAGTCGGCCTCGACCGCGATGGATGGCGTTGCCTGCATCGGCAAGGTTCTGGACATCGTAGAAACCGTCTTCGTCCGACTGCCAAACGTCAATCTGGGCGTTCGCGATGCTTTCGCCTCCGGCGCCGCGAACCTGCCCCTTCACATAACAAGGCGCACCTTTCGCACCATTCGAAATGTCGTCGCCGTTGTTGTAGAGAGGCGCTCCCTCTACGTAGAACGGCCCGAACACGGTTGCTTCCGTGCAATTCGATGGTTTGCGATTGTTCTGCGACATGACCAGCATTGAAAGGCCAAGCGTGTCCGACAGCAGAATGAATTCCTGCCGTTTGTCGTCGGTGATGTGTCCTACTTCGGTCAGAAACCTGATTGCTTTAAACCACTCGTCCTCGGTGAGATGAACGTCGCGGGCAAAAGCGTGAAGATGTTGAACCAGGCTCGTCATGACGGTCCTGAGTCTCGCGTCCTTGCACTCCGCGAGCGAGGCAATAACGGCCTGAGTGATGGTGTCTTCGTTGATGTTGCGCATCGTGCGTGTCTCCGTTGTGCGCTCAAGGCGTCTTAAACGAAAGGTAATGGGTCATCCGCGTAAATAAAATGCCTCGAAGTGAAATGACATTTCCTTGTCCCGGAAGAATCGGCTAAGCGCGCATTGCAGCTTGCGGCGGACCTGCAAGCGCGCCCGTCAACGCTCTTTCATTGTAGAAGTCGATTCTACAAATCGGATACCTTGAGTCGGTTTATCAATGCTCCCGTCTACGGCATATTGGGCCCCGTAAGGGGTGGAAGAATCCCTTCCGATTTTTTCACCTGAATGTTTCACCTGAACGGGAAGAGGGCAGGCGATGGACCGCTGGACGCAATTGCAGTTGTTTGTGCTCACTGCCGATCTGGGCAGCCTGTCGAAGGCGGCCGAGCAGCTCGACATGTCGAACGCTGCGGCCAGTCGAACGCTGAGCTCGCTGGAAGAGCGCCTCGGCGCACGGTTGATAGAGCGGACGACCCGCCGCATGTGGCTCACTGACGCCGGCCGTGAATATCATCGTCGCTGCACTGCGGTTATTTCCGAGCTGTCCGAAGCCGACTCGATTGCTTCCGAAGAGGCAGTGAGCCCGCGGGGCGTACTGCGCGTCACCAGTTCCGTCTCATTCGCAATGATGCATATTGTCCCCGCGCTACCGGAGTTCCTCACGCGCTATCCCAACCTGTCGGTTCAGATAGTCGCTGCGAATCAGTACCAGAACTTCATCGAAGCCGGGATAGACATCGCCATTCGCACCAGGGAGCACGAGGGAGATTCCGGCATCACCATACGACGCCTTGCTGAGACCAGGCGAGTGCTGGCGGCGTCGCCGGCGTACCTCTCCGCGCACGGTCGTCCCCAGAATCCCGAGGATCTCGCGCAGCACAACATGCTCGTCTATAACCTTGCCGTTGACCCCTATCTGCTTCACCTGCGTCGGGGCACGGAAGAACGCAATGTCGCCATTACAAGCGCGCTCGACTCCAACGAAGGCCAGGTCATCGTCGCGGCCGGGCGGGCAGGGCTAGGGATTGTTGTCCAACCGCTTTACATCATTCACGACGACATCGTGTCCGGCCGTCTCGTGCCAGTGCTCGACGATTGGCAATTGCCACGTCTGACCATCAACCTCGCTTATCAAAGCCGACGTTACCAGCCCGCGAAAATCAGAGTTTTCACGGACTTCCTCATGGAGCGCGTCAGAAGCCTGAATCTCGAAGAACGTTGGATGACGTTTGCGACCTGAAATACCGGCCTTCAATGCACTCGGCGAAATGCAATAAATCGCTCGAGCGGCGACGCGAGGACTGCGCCCAAGCGCCCATCGAGCAGAACCACAATCAGAAGCAAAAGGCCGTTGACGAGAAGAATCTGCGTAGACGTAGCGCTCAACAGGCCGAGCCCATTGTTCAGCACAGTAAGAATCAGAACGCCCATTGCCACGCCGAGCGGCGAACCGATTCCTCCACCCAACGCGACACCGCCAACAATCGCCGCTGAAGCCGCCTGAAGCAGGATATTGCTTCCCATCGTGGCGGACGCAGTCGCCAGGCTCAGCGAGAGAAGGCCGCCGCCGAGTGCCGACAGTCCGCCGGAGATGACGAAGCCGACCGTCAGTGCCTTACCCACACGCGCGCCACTCTGAATTGCCGCCTTCCGATGCCCACCCGATGCGTAGATGTCGCGCCCGAGGGTGGTGTAACGCAAGAACAGCGATACGACGACAAAGCAGGCGATCGTAATGAGGCTACGCGGGGAAAAGATTGCAGCAATGTTCTGGTCAAGGAAGTCGCTGACATCGAGGTTGGCGTAACTCAGCACGCGGCCACCCGCAATCCAGTAACCGATGCCGGTGAGGAACATCATGGAGCCGACTGTCGTCACCAGCGAAGAGACACCGAGCCACGGCAGCAGCGCCGCGTTAGCGATACCGACCACCACGCCAAAGATGATGGCGTACAGCATGCCGAGCATCGCACTATCGCCACCGAACTTCACCGTGATGAGGCCGGCAACTGTCGAGATTGCAGCGACGCTCAGATCGAACTCGCCCGCAATCATCGTGACCGAAAGACCGAGTGCGATGATGCCAAGGAATGCAAACGCCTGGAAGATTGCGTAGAGGTTCGCCTGCGAAAAATAGTGGTCGACGCAGAGGCCGAAGACAACAGGCATTCCCACCAGCAGTACGAGGCGAATGGCCAGATTGAGAAGTCGTTGAGACTGTTCCATTTTCAAATCTCCTGTTATTTCCGTCCCGGACCGAGCCGGGCAAGCAACGCTCCGAACACGACTGCCGCGAGAACGACGATGCCCTTCGCTACCAACTGGTACTCGTAACTCACACCGCTGACCAGAAGGATGTTGCTGATAACGGCGAGGAAGATGGCGCCTGTTACCGCGTCGGAGATTTGTCCGCGTCCGCCTCGAATCGAAATTCCGCCGACGAGCACGGCAGCAATTGCGTTGAAGTCCAGGTCAATGCCGTAGGTCAGGTTGCCTTGTGCCGACGACGATGCAATCAACGAGCCGGCAAGCGCCGCTGCGGCGCCTGCGAATCCATAGCAAACGAGCGTTGCCGTCATCAACCGAAGCCCTGCAATGCGCGCAACTTCGGCTCGCATACCAATCAGTCGGATTTCCCGCCCGATACGTGACTTTTGCAGAATGAAGCTTGCGATGGCCGCAAAGATAGCCAGCACCAGGATCTGATTCGGCAGCCAGCCAAACAAGCGTCCTTGACCGAGCCAGGTCGCGTCGCCTTTTCCGATGACGGTAAGCCCGCCGGTGTAGATAACGCCAGCACCAATGATGATTGACGAGGTGGCAATCGTGGTGATGATGGGATTCGCTCTGCCCAATGCGATGATTCCACCCTGGAGAGCCCCCATCAAAAGGCCGCTCGACACGACAAGCAGCAGCGTTGCGCCGAGACCCAGATGAATGAGCGCAGCGAACATCACAGTGGAGACGGCCGCTGTTGCGCCCATCGAAAGCATGAAGAGATTTCCGCTGAGGGTCACTAGCGCCATCCCGATAGCGCCAATGCCGACTGCGGCCACCGAGTACATCAGAGACTGCATGTTTCCGAACTCGGTGAAGTGCGGAACGATAGCCGCGGCCACTACGATAAGTACAAGGGTAGCGATGCGAATCGACGCAGCGTGAATACTCGTCGTGCCGAACAACGCTGCGGCCCAGCGTCGTAGCGCAGTCGTCGATACCTGCGCGGTAGGCTCAAGAGCTGTCTTATGCATTACCCACCTCCGCAGTCTGGTTCCGGAAAGAGACATGGCCATGAGATGCATCGCCGTCGCCTGCCACGATGTCGTGCAGGAGCGTGTCGCCGTTTATCTCGAACCGCGGCTTATGACGGATCATCCGGCCTCTGAAGACAGTGAGAACCGTATCCGCGAGCTCCAGGATTTCTTCGAGGTCAGTCGAATAGAAGACGATCGCCAGGCCTTCGTCCGCCATCTTGCGCAGCGTGGCGTAAATTTCGCTGCGGGCGCCAATATCGACGCCCCGGGTAGGCTCGTTCAGAAGCAACAGACGTGGAGCTAGTGCTACTGCCTTCGCGAGAGAGACCTTCTGCTGGTTGCCGCCGCTAAGCGTCGACACTTCGTGCGGAAGACGCCTCGGGTCGATGGTGAACATAGAGGCCAGGCGTCGTGCCTCTTCCTGTTCACCGGCGCGTCGCATGATTCCCGCTCGGGTGAACTTCGCCATAACGGACGCAGTGATATTGATGGCAATTGGCGCATCCAGGAAAACGCCCTTGTCAGCGCGGTCTTCTGCCACGTACGCGATTCCCGCTCGCAGCGAGTTGCGAATGCTGTCGAGCTTGACGGTTTGGCCGTCCACTTTCACCGCACTGGAAATATCACCGCGCAGGCCGGCAAGCGCTTCAACGAGGACTTCCGCTCCCGAACCCAACTGGCCGACCACGGCGAGGATTTCACCCGGCGCGACGTCGACTGACAGTTGCTTGACCTTGTCCGCGACCGTCAGGTTGGAAATCGAAAGACGCGGCGCCACATTGGCGCGATTCTCCGGCGGCATGACCTTGCTGTGCACCAGCTCGCGACCAATCATTGCCTTGACCACCTCTGCGGTCGTCATATCCGCGGTGCGCTGCGTGAGCACATGCTGTCCATTGCGGAAGACCGTTACCCGGTCTGTGAGCGCAAACACTTCGTCCAGTCGATGACTGACGAAAATCATCGCGGTCCCCTGGTCACGCAGTTTGCGCGCGACATCGAAGACCCGAACAATCTCCGCATCCGACAAGGTCGCGGTAGGTTCGTCCAGCAGCAGGACCTTCGCTTGACGCGACATGCCCCGGGCGATTTCGACGAGTTGGCATTCGGCGAGGCTCAGTCGCGACGCAGGCGCGTCGAGCTTGATATGCGACAGTCCGACCGAATCCAGATGCTCACGGACGGAGTCCCGGTATTGGCTGCGACGGTAGATTGCGCTCTGGTTCGCGCCACCGAGAAGGATGTTATCGAGCACCGACAGCGTCGGGACGATAGCCAGCTCCTGGTGAACGATGGAGATGAGTCTCGGGTCGGTGCGATGCCCCAGCTTAAGTTGATGTCCGTCGATGGTAATTTCACCGTCGTCCGGCTGCACCAGGCCACCGAGAATTTTGATAAACGTGCTTTTGCCTGCACCGTTCTCGCCACATAGCGCGTGAATCTCACCAGGCGCCAGCTCGAGGCTGACGCCGGTGAGCGCCTTCACGCCACCATAGTGTTTGGTCAGATTGCGAGCGCACAGCAGACTCTGAGTGGCGAGCGTCTCGCCGCCTGTTTTAGCGTCTTGCAGCATTGTCTTCCTCCATACGCGGACACTCTTCGGTCGTCCGCTGCTACGGGTCGATGCCCGTCACCGTCACCTTGCTCATCCGCGTGATTGCTCACGCTTCGTGACGCATACATTTCGAATAACGAAGCCTTGCATCGAGACTGAAGCGCAGGCATGCCGTCGGCGCTGCCGCATCAGCAATGCCGCTGCTGTGAGTTCAGGAGGAGAGGAATTTGCAAAGAATCGCTGCGTGCGCAGGAATGCATGTCGTCTCCATCCGAAACTCGCTTTAGCGGCTTCGTTATCGTTAAACACAGGTTATTCGTTCGCCGAGGAAAGAAAAATGCGTGGCCGCGAAATACTATTTCCAGCCACCGGAAATATCGGCGTCCGGCTGCAGTCGTACAGAAACGCGGTTGCTTACAGAGAGACTCTCCGTGCCTCGGCCGAAGACCGGATGGCGGCGTCGACAATCCGTTGGATTTCCCACGCTTCCCGAAAGTCCGGGAACGTAGGCGTTCCATGTTCGATTGCGGCGAGGAATTCCGCCATCTCTATGGTTTTCAAATCGTTGAAGCCCAATTGGTGGCCGCCCGCCACCGTGAAGTTTTCGTAGGGACGATGAGCGGGTCCGGCTTCGATTCGAGTGAATCCCGATGTCCGTGGGTCGCCGCCGGCCTTGAAATAGCGGAGCTCGTTGAAGCGCTCCTGGGAAAAGCACAACGCACCCTTTGTTCCATAAATCTCGAACTCGAGTTGCATCTTGCGGCCAGTCGCGGTCCAGTTTGCTTCGATTAAGCCCGAACACCCGCGGTCAAAGGTCACCATCAATCTGGCAATGTCGTCGACCTTCACCTCCAGGCGCTCGAGCGAACCAGGCGACACTGGGCGCGACTTATTGACGGTCTCGAGTTGCGCGTTCACATGGGTGATTGAACCAAGAAGGAAGCGCGACATTCCGACGATGTGGTTGCCGATTTCCGCCAGCGCGCCAGCACCGTTTTGAGGGTCGACTCGCCAGCTATAGGGAATCTCAGGGTCGGCCATGTAGTCTTCCGCATGGATGCCGCGAAAGCTCGTGATATCGCCCAGTTCGCCGGACGCGATCATCTCCCGCGCCAGTTTGAGAAGGGGATTCTTGATGTAGTTGTAGCCGACTTGCGTGACGACGTTCGCGGACTCGGCCGCCTTCATCATGTCGTGAGCATCGGAAGCGCATGGCGCAATAGGCTTCTCGCAATGCACATGCTTCCCGGCGGCGATCGCTGCCAATGCCATCTCTCGGTGCAAGCTGCATGGCGTCGTGATTGAGACGACCTGAATATCGCGGTCTTCGAGGAGTGACCGCCAGTCATTTGTCGCACGCTCGAAGCCAAACTGCTCGGCCGCTTGCCTCGCTCCGGCCTCGCTGACATCGGCGACGGCCACCATCCGCGGGATCAAAGACCCAGGAAAAGCATTCGGCACCGCTCTGTACGCCAGCGCGTGCGCTTTTCCCATAAAGCCAGTTCCAATCACCGCAACGCCAATCTCTCGTCTCATTCGTGTCTCCGTGCTTAAGCGAAAGCGACCCCGCAGGGTCGCGTTGCGTCCTATTGGCTACGCGGTAACTGGGTAGCCGTCGCGTGACTTACTTTTTCTGGGAATAGCAGACGTTCAACGTGGCTTTGGTGGCCGCCGGGTTCGGCAAGTACTGCACGGCTTGCGGGGCTTTGCCGGATGCGAGTTGCTTCGCGGCCTTCGCGGCGTAAGCGCCATCGTCGAAGGGAGATTGCTCGACCGTGGCATACGCCTTTCCGGCCGAGATAGCTTCCACCGCACCGGAGTCGCAACCGTGTCCGACAATCACGAGCTTCGAAGGGTCGAGGCCGAGCCGCTGTGCGGCGGTCACCACGCCGCGAAGTTGTGAATCGTTCTCCGTGTAGATGCCTTTCACGTCTTTGAACTGCGTGAAGAGCGCCGACGCGGCGGCTTCCGCCTTCACCGCATCCCAGTCGGCCGGCTGTGAGCCAACTACTTCAATGCCCGGCGCATTCTTCTTGAGGCCGTCGACGAAGCCCTGATAGCGCTGGACTTGCGGAGGCGTGCCCATCGGCCCGTTAATGACGATGACCTTGCCTTTATCGCCGTATCCCTTCTCTTTGAAGCCTTGAATCATCGTCTTCGCCGCGACGTCGCCGTTGCTGATGTCGTTCGGCCCGGTGAAGACTTTCCAGTACCGGGAGTATTTCTGGTCGGGCATCGAGTTAGAGATGACGAGCGGGATTTTTGCCTGGTCTATCTTGCGAATCGACGGGACCATTGCGCTCGAATCAACCGGCACGAGGACGATGACATCAGGCTTCTGCGCGAGCGTCTGGTCGACCTGGGTTGCCTGCTCATTCGGGTCGTAGTTGGTGACCTTCACGTCGAGCTTGATGCCTTGCGCCGCGGCCTCCTTTTCGAAGCCTTTGACATAGAGCGCCCAGTACTCGACGCTCTGCGTCGGCATAAGCAATGCGACGCGGGGTTGGTCGGCGGCTTGGGCGCCACTGCCGAAAGCGGTGGCGATAGCGCTGACAGCAAGGCAAGAAATAACGGATTTGCGGATGTTCATGCTGTGTCTCCTGATGGCCCGTGAGATAGGTGAGCCGGGTTTTAATGTTCTCGAGAAGGCACAGTACGGCTTGGTATGGGAAAGAAAAATGCGACAGAACGAAAAGTTATTTCCGCTCACTGGAAAAATTGCGACTTGCAGACGGCGATAGCCACGCGGCTTTCGAAGAATGACGCTGCGCGCCGCTTTTGCGGGCCGCGACACGCCCAGCAATCCGCAAAACGCCAGCGTGTAGATTCAAACTCTACGGTGAGACGATTCGAGGGTTGTTTATCCGCTGCCGTTTCTACGCGATAGTTCAGGGCATGGTTTTCTGGCGACGGCCGTCGGGTCGGTCGCTGCTTTCTTAACGAGGGTTTTCATGTCCAGATCTAAAGTCGAACTTGTTGCTGCTTACTTCACCCTTTCGGGCGACGTCTTTCCGTTTGGCCCGACGGAAATCAGTCCATTCAGCTTCAAGGATCGCGTTGAAGCGGCAGCAAAAGCGGGCTGGGACGGCATCGGCCTGATTCATTCGGATATCTATGCAACGGCCGACAAGATCGGCTTCCCGGAAATGCGCCGAATCCTCGAAGCCAACGGCATGAAGCACGTCGAGTTCGAGTTCCTGGTCGACTGGTATCAAACCGGCGAGCGCCGCCGCACGTCGGACAGCATGCGGTACTACTACCTGAAGGCTGCGGAAGAACTTCGTGCGCGCATCGTGAAGGTCGGTCCAGGCATTGGCGAAGAAACCGCAAACATTCCGCTGATGGTCGATGAATTCGGCAAGCTGGCTGACGATGCCGGGAAGCGCGGTACGCAAGTGATGCTGGAAATCATGCCGTTCAGCAACGTACGCACGATTGAAACCGGCAAGGCCATCGTCGAAGGCGCGAACAGGAAGAACGCGGGTCTGCTGCTCGACATCTGGCACCTGAGCCGCGGCAACGTCGACTTCAAGGAAATCGCCACGATCAAGCCGGAATTTATCAAGGGCATCGAACTCGACGACGCGGACCGTTACGCAATCGAGCCGCTGTGGATGGACACCTGCCACAAACGCCGTCTGCCTGGTGAAGGCGTACTCGACGTGCAGGGCTTCATCAAGGCAGTCCAGGCGACGGGCTTTGACGGGCCGTGGGGCGTGGAAATATTGTCGGAAGTCGAGCGAAAGCTGCCGCTCGAGGAGATGGCCACACGTGCGTACAACGCGACGATTCGGCAGTTCGAGAATTAAGCGCGACGCCTGAACCAGGTAGGCGAACGGCCGCCGCCAGATGCTTGCGGCCGCTTTTTTGGAGGCTTCGACTTGCCGGTCGCTCGTTCCCGACGAGCGACCTTCTCTGCTGAAGAGAACTGCTTCCCGCTCAGCAGTTCCTTTGTCCGCAGGGTGATAGCCGACAGGCCGTTTTGCACGATTCTCGGGCGCTCGCGGTGCTCAAAGCAATACGGCCGCTCGTTCCACCTTAGCGGCCGCACGATTGCCCCCAACCTACATGCCGATGCTGGCGCCGCCGCTCGAACTCGTGCCTGTACTCGTTCCCGTGGCGGAACCGGAGGTCGATGCCGGATTCAGATCGATTCTTCCATAGACACCGTCCGCTTCGTCATTGGGCCCCGCGGCGAAGAAGAGGGTAGTGGCGGGCTGATTGTCGAGCCCGTTGCCGAACGCGATGCCCCACAAACCCGGCTCGACGATCGCCTTGCCGTTCGAACTCTTGATGGCGCCCATCGACTGGCCGCTCGATGCGTTGAACGCGTTGATCGTGCCGTCGCCGAAATTGCCGATCAGCACAGCGCCGCTCAATGAGCCGAAATTGCCCGGCGCTTGCGCAATACCCCACGGCGCATTCAGCGCGCCGCCCGTTGCAAAGTGCTGCTTGAGATTGCCCGCCGTGTCGAATACGTCGACCATGCCGAGTCCGGCTCCGGCGACGTCGTCATGTTTGTCGGAATCCTGCTTCGCATAGGTGACGAACAGATTCGATCCGATCAACTGGATGCCGAACGGCGCGAAGCCGGCAGGAATGGATGGATCCGCAAAGGCGCCGGGCATGGCGACTTTGGCAAAATTGGTGTCGAAGACGTCGATCTTGCTGTTATGGAAATCGGTGGCGTAGAGAAAATTGTTGCCGTTGTTCGGCGCGAGAGCGAGGCCCTTGTACACGGCGCCGCCGGTGCCGTCGTCGTACATGACAAATGCATTCGTCGGCCCAACGGCGGGCGCCCACGCGGTGACGGTGCCGCCTTCTCCCACGAAGATAAACGCGGCGACGCCGGTCTTGCCGTTTCGCGTCACGTTGAAGCTTTGCGTGCCGTTGAATACGATGCCGGTCGGCGACGCTGTTCCATTCGTACCATCGGGGATCGTGACGACCAGCGATTGCGGCACGCCGTTGCCGTCATAGAGTGTCGCGAGGTTGGTTCCGTTGTCGGCGACCCAGACGAAGCCTTTCGGATTGAAGGCCACGCCCCAGGCATTCTTCAGATTGGGGTCCGTGTGCGCCGCCGACACGGCGCCATCCGAGACGAGCGCCGTTGCGGTGAA
>Ga0209796_10000627_pt1 | contig 20360 bp, 18 predicted proteins | sample AgamicOrSfrz_FD_187167 | JGI IMG/M metagenome (GOLD analysis project Ga0209796, IMG submission 187167) | Agave microbial communities from Guanajuato, Mexico - Or.Sf.rz (SPAdes) (version 2) | ecosystem: Host-associated > Plants > Phyllosphere > Phylloplane/Leaf | place: Guanajuato, Mexico...
TGCAGCATAACCTGACGGTGAATCTCGCGAACCAGGCAGTCGATCCTTCGGCGGGGTCCTTTGGCTCAATGAATGCCGGCAACGCGTTCGATCTTTCGGTTCGATCGATCAACAATTCGGGCACCTGGACATTGCCCGGCACGACTGTCAACGTCACCGCAAGTCAGGGTATCAATAACGCAGGGGCGATCAACCAGGGTGCAGGCACGCTTACGTTCAATGGAGCGGTGACAAACTCGGGGACGGTAACGGCGCGTGATCTCACCGTCAATGGCGCATTTGCCAATCTGGCGAATGCGAGCGTGCTAGCCAATGACGCGTTCACCCTCAACGGTTCAGGTAGCAACGCCGGCACCGTCGCGGCGGTGAACACACTCACCATCAGCGGATCAAGCTACAACAATTCGGGCGGCACGACGCGCGCTGGCGGCAGCGGTAGCGCGCCGGGCAGCGGAAATCTCAATGTCAACCTGACAGGCGATCTCACAAATGTCGGCGGTACGCTCACTGCGACCAATGACCTGGCGCTCACCGCGAACAGCGTCAGCAACTCGGGCGCCACGTCGAGTAGCACGACCACGACGACCACCACGGTGAATAACACGGCACTCGCCCTGGGCCTGGTCGTGGGTACCGAGATCATCGACGTGGCAAGCTGGATCGGGCACGGTGGCGATACGACCTGCTGCAACGTCACATCGACCACGAAAAGCGTTTCGCTCGCCGACGCGCTTTCAGTAGACGGAGGCTTTAGTAGTGGTGGAGTTAACCCCGCTGTGAGCGGCAATACCGTGACGCTCGTTGAAATTCCGACCGTCACGGGCTCGGACCGCAATGGCAATCCGATTGTTCAGAACCGGTGGTTCGTGCAGACGCCGGACAATGCGAGTCAAGGCATTTCGACCGTTACCCTGCAACTGCCCACCGCAACAGAGACGACCACTACGACGGGCAGCACGGGGGGCGCCTCCTCGGTGATCGCAGCAGGGCACAATCTCAGCCTAAACGCGAACGCATTGAACAACCAGGGTGGTACGGTCACTGCGGGCAACGATGCGAACATCAACGTCCAGTCCCTCTCGAACGGTGGCACGAGCTATACCTCGACCGTGACGGACACGGTCGACATCTCGGCGATCAACAGCTTCCTGTCGCAGGCCCCGAAGGCGATTTCCGTCTGGGGAAGTTTCCATGCAGCCGACGGTACCCCTAGCAACGATGGCTGTCCGAACAGCCGTGGTACATGTCTGGACCCGTCCGGCATCGCGCTAAGCGCGCCGGGTTCGGTCGGAACACTGTCAACGTCGTCTTCGGTGACGGTGCAGGGCACGACCGGCCAGATCGTCGCCGGGAACAACCTGAATCTCTCGGGCGGCAATCTCGTCAACGCCGGTTCGCTCGTGGCGGGCAACAACGTCAGCGTCTCGGCTGGCAGCTTCACCAACCAGGGCACCAATACGCCGACGCTCACGACCACAGCCGGATGCGCGCCGGGCTTTTCCGGCTGCAACAGCAGTGCGACCAGCAATCCGAATTCGACGTCGTACAGTTTTCAGCAGACTAACGCGACGGTGACGGCAGGTAACGACGTCGTCATTGCGGCCGGAAACATCAGCAACACCTACGGCAATGTCGTCGCTGGCCACAACGTCGTCGTCGGCGGCGCAGGCACGAGCGCGACTTCGACAGCACAAGCGGGTAGCGTCACGAACACATCGGGCGCGATCGCGGCTGGCAATGACGTGCGGATTAACGCGGAGAACGTCACGAACACGATCGCCGCACCTGCGCAGATTCACCAGAACTACGGCAGCGGCTCGCCGTTCGCTGGCTGCAGCCAGGGCTGTGAAGCTTACCTCGACGTGCAGTCGGCCAACCCCGGAACGATCACCGCAAATCACGACGTCAGCATCCAGGCCGGTACATTCAGCAATACAGGCAGTCTCGTAACGGCGCTCAACAATGTCACTGTCAACGCGACATCGAGCGCATCGAGTGGCAACCAGTACCTGAATGCATACTGGCACGGCTCGCCTGCAGGCCAAAGCACCAGCACCTGGGGCTGCGCGGCGAATCCCTCGCTGTGCGCGACGCTTTATGGTGCCGCGTACAACAGCGGTGACTCCCAGGACCCAGCCGGACTGCCGTCGGCGGTAGGCCTGTCCGATTTCGTACCAGGCACTATCCAGGCGGGCAACACGCTGTCGGTGAATTCGCCCACGCTGACGAACACTGGGAACGTCGTTGGCCAGACAGTCGCGCTGTCCGGCTCCAGTCTGGTCAATGGCCTTACGAACCCGCATGTGTACACGCCGCCGCCGACAGTCTCCGGGCAGGTGATTTCGCTTGGGCCGCCTCCTGTGCCAGCAAGTGCGACAACGTCTGTCAACGGCGCCGGCCAGGTGACGAACCTCAACGGTCAGCCGGTTTCGGTGACTGGGGCGGCGGGCGTGCCAAAGGGCGTGCCGGTTGGCGTGACGACGGTCGGCAAGCCGGACGTGCCGGTCGTGCAAACCGTCGCGGGACAGGGCAGTTCAGTCACGTACCTGGTGAATAACCCGGCGTCGGCCGTCACGGGTGATCTGTCACCGGCGGCGCTGGTTGCCGCGTTGCCGGCGAGCCTGCAGCCGTCCGTCAAGCAGTTCTACTACGACCCGTACACGCAGGCACAGCAGGTTGAGCAGGCCGCGCTCGTCGCAACCGGCAAATCAAGCTTTTACAGTACGCCCTCAGCGACGGACAGTTCGAGCCAGTCGTCGATAAACAGCCTCGACACGAGGGCACTGTATGGCGCGGCGTTGCAGTACGCCGAACAGCACAACATCGCGTTAGGTACCCAGCTTTCCGAGACGCAGCTTGCGCAGGTCAACGCGCCGATGCTCTGGTATGTCGAGCAAACCGTCCCGGAGCCGGGTTGCACAATAACGGGCAATGGCGTCTGTCCGACCGTCCAGGCGCTGATGCCTGAAGTGCTGCTTCCGCAGAACTATGCGGTCGTCAACGCAGACGGCGAAATCACCGGCACGAACGTCACGCTGGACTATGCGAACAGCATCCTCAATACCGGCTCAATTACTGCACAGAATCTCACCGTCAATACCGGCACGCTGACCAATGAACAGCGCTCGACAGACGTGGGAGTCATCTACCAGCTTATAACAGACGGGCTGCTGGAGCAGACCACGGGCACGGTGGTCCAGCAGGGCGGGTTTATGTCGGCGGCGAACTATGACATTCACGCCCAGGCGATTAACCAGATTGGTGGAGCGCTACAACAGGTCGATGCCAACGGCAGCATCGACAACGCTGCAACCGCCCAATTGCTAGCCAACCTGAAAGGGGAACTGGGCAGCAGCTTTACGCAGACCACGGTCAGCGACAATTTGCACACCGAGATATCGGGCGGGATGGCCTGGTACGACTCGCTCTTCATTATGGCTTGCATCGTCGCAATTTCGGTGATGTCGGCGGGCGCTGCATCGCCGGTAATCGGCGGAGCAGCGGGCGCTACCGCTGGTTCCGGGTCGGCATTCGCGGCGGCAGGGACGGTAGGCGGAACAGTCGTGGGCGCCGGCACAGCCAACGTCGCGCTGTCCGCAGCGATCGGCGGCATGATGAGCAGCGCGATGAGCCAGACCGCATTTGGCGATGGTTCGTTCAGCGTGGCGGCGATGTTCGAGGCGGGCGCGACGGCTGCGCTGACGGCGGGCCTGACCAATGGCATCACGTTGAGCAACGGCAGTGTCGGCTGGTCGTGGGCGTCGTCGTCCAACAGTCTCGCTTCGCTAGCGGGCGTGCAGACTGTGGGTGGCCTGATGGTCCCTCAGGCGGGGGCGTCGACCGGTTCGATCGGGACAGCGGCGATTGCGATGAGCGCAACCGCCACTATCCAGGCGAGCGTGCAGACGTTACTGCAAGGCGGCAGCTTCCTGACTAACTTGAGGAATGATGCGGTCAGCGATGCGGGCGCTGCTGCCGCCTTTGCGATCGGAAACTTGGCGAGCGCAGACGGCTCACTGATTCCAATGAATTCGCCGCAGTATGTCCTTGCGCACGCCATCCTCGGATGCGCTGAGGGGGCGGCCAGTGGCACGGGTTGTGAAAGTGGCGCGCTGGGTTCGGCGGCGAGTGCGGCGCTCAGTCCTGACTTCATCAAAATGATCGACCCGAGCGGTGCGCCGCTTGACCCAGGGGCAATGGCGGCACTCGCGGCGTTCGCTACGCTGGTAGGTGGTGGCGCGGCCGGACTGGCAGGTGGCAATTATCAATCAGGGGCAACTTGGGCGCAGAACGAAGCACTGAATAACGATGCGCAGCATAGTGAGACCGCCGCGAAGGTCGGCGGGCTCGTGGGTGCTGCGTGGACGCTTTTCAAGGCAGGAGCCCAGTTCTCCATGACTTCTGCGCAGCAACTCAACTATCTGATTACCCACAACGGAGCGCAGCCGGCCTACGACCCGAACAACATCGACCCTACCGATGGCGGTTCGAACGACGGGACGGGTCCTGCACACGCCGTGGTCACAGCGCTTGCTAACGCATTGTGTGCGGCGACTGGCGGAGAGGGATGTGGCTTGATGTTGTTGCCTGTGGCGGTGACGTCTGGTACCCCGCCTAGCAACGCGACACTGTCGAGCGGTGGCAGTGGCGGCAGCTCAGGTAACAGCGGGAGCTCAGTCGGCTCAGGGGAAAGCCCGGGCAAAGTGAATACCGAGTCTGGGGCAATTCCTGACGCGAACGAGCTTCGCGCAGGGCAAGGTTTGGCAGGCTTAGGATACGATGTCACGCATCAAGCTACAGCATCTTCTCAAGGTATATCAAACGTACGGACGGCCGATCTGTCAGTAAGTGGTATTGGTCAAGTGGATGTTTACACTCCGCAGAGCGGAACATCGGTCAACGCTATAACAAGAGCAATCGAGGGGAAGGCTGATCAGGCGGCTGGCGTTCTTATTCAAGCGGATCTTTCGAGTGCAGACATGGCATCAATTGCAGTTCGTACGTGGGGGAAACCAAATGCCCAGTCCATACAGACGCTGTTTTTCCAACAGTCGAACGGCACTATTGTGCGCTTTAGTCGACCAGCATCAGGAGGGTGAAAATGCCTAAGTTCGTATGCAGGTGCGGAAACGTACTCAATCTTTCCGGTATTTGGCCCGAGTGCGAATGGCGTTTGGTGCCTATGGCGCGTGTGGGCGAGATCGCCGACAGCCTCGATACTGGAAAAGTACCTAGCGGGGATGAATTTTACGACCTCATTGACGATGTAGGCGTGACGGTTTATCGGTGTACCGTTTGTGGCCGGTTGCATTTAGAGACTGGCAGTAACAGGTTCGATACGTATGTTGCGGAACCGATTTGATAGTGGGTCTCCCGTTTACCAATCCAACAATGTTGAATTTTCTCAACGTGCTTCGAGACGAAGCGATTGTGAGCACGGACCAGATGTACCCATCATAGACAGACGGCTCGGGAGCTTTACCTAATTTTTGCGGTACGGGGTCTCACTGCATGAAGAAAAAAATAAGACCGCCATTGTCGTTCGTTATCTTGGCGGCCTCTTCGAACATGGCATTTGGCGCGGGCGTTGTCGCAGATGGCGGAACAGTCACGTCAGTATCGACTTCAGGATCCGGCCATCAGATAGTCAACATTGCGCCGGCCGTCGGCGGTGTCTCGCACAACACCTACACGTCGTTCAATGTATCGAAGGCTGGAGCCGACCTGAACAACGTCGGAGTCAACGCGAAGACCATCGTTAATGAAGTGACGAGCACGAATCCGTCATTTATCCAAGGCGCGATCAACGTCCTTGGTCCGCGAGCGAACGTCATCCTTGCGAACCCGAACGGCGTGACTGTAGACGGCGGCAGCTTCCAGAATGCGGGGCATGTCGTTCTCACAACGGGGCAGGTCAGTTTCAACGACATCACGCTGGCGCCAGGCGTTATTCAGCGCAATGTCGTACTCACGACAAACAGCGGTTCCATTAAAATCGGACCGGGTGGCCTGTCAGGCACACTCGTCAATCTGGATCTAGTGTCGAAGCAGCTCGCGGTCAATGGACCGGTCACCAACGATTTCACGACGTCCGTGGGCGGTGTGCGCGCAACGATCGGCAGCAGCACGACCACGTGGGACACAAGCTTTTCACCATCGGACAATAGCCACGACTGGCTCGCATCGACGACGAATCCGCATGCATCCGCCTCGGGGTTCGCTATCGACATCACGTCGGCGGGCGGTCTTACGGGCGGCAGGGTTCAACTGATCGTCACCGATCAGGGCGCTGGTGTGCGCAGTCTCGGGAAGCTCTACGGCAGCGCAGGTGATGTGATCGTCAGCGCGAACGGTGACATCACAACGACAGGTGCATCGATTCGGTCGGAGCACGATGTCTCGTTGACGACGAGCGGTAACGTCTCGCTGCAGAACACACAGGCTGCAGCAGCAAACAACGCGACGATAAATGCCGCGACGATCGCGCTGTCTGATTCAGCTGCTGGGCCGTCAACCTTGAGCTCGACCGTGGGCGCGATAAAGGTGACCGCAAGCCACGACATTTCCAGTGTCGGCAGCACGATCCAGGCAGGCGGAATCACCGGTGACGGGAAATCGACGGGCGGCGATGTGATTCTCACCGCGGACGGGAATATTACGAACCAGTCGACGCCAACCAACCTTGGTGTCATCTTCTCGGCCAATGGTGCAACGACCCTGAGCGCGAAGGGCAATATCGTCAACGACAATGGACGGATGCTCTCCAATGGTGCAGTCACGCTGACTGCAGCGGGCGACGTGCAGAACATCATCGACCATACGACTGGCATCAACGCGGGTGCACCCGTCGCCTATTCGAATCAAGGTGGCAGCTTCCTCTTCCTGACGCACACGTCGAGCGGTTTCGACGTCGACTACGGTACGGTGAGCCAGCCCTCGCAGCTCGCATACATCGCCTCGACCGGCGGCGCCGTTTCGATCACCGGCACTAACGTGACGAACTCGGGCGGCATCATCCAGTCGAGTAATGGCCCGATTGCGATTGATGCCCGTGACACCTTTACGAATGCGGCGGTCTTTGCCGGGCAGGCCAGTTACTCGCGTGGGTGCTGGTTTTTCTGTCACGCCAGCGCGTCGAGCACGGTCACGCCATATGGCGGCACGATCCAGTCGGGCAAGGACCTGTCGATTACCGCCGGCAACGTCGCACGGAATATTGGCGGTAACGTATTCGCGCTGGGCGATATCAAGGTCAGCGCACCCGTCACCTATGCGCAGGGCGTGACGGGTTATTCGGCGATCAATCAGGACCGTGGCTTCAAGGCGTTCTTCGGCAGCACGTGGGCACAGATTATCGCGATGGACGTTGGCGGAGACTTCGTGGCAAACGGGTCGGTCACGTTCACCGGCAGTGCAGTGATTGATGGCGGATCGGTTAGCGGCGGGAAAGGTACGTCCGCAGCGGGCGGCATCACGACCGTACGTCTGCCCATGCGTGCACCGGTGCAGATCGGTCAGCACCTCGGGCTTTCCTCGTGGTTGGGGTACTGATGTCGGTGTCTCGAACTCGTACTCCCAGCACGGTTGCGTTTGGTATTTTGTTGGCCGTCCGGTCCGTATTTGCGCAAATGGCGCCGCCGCCGGGTGCACCGGCGCCAGTCCCCATCATTCCGCAAGTCCGTCCCGTTCAGGACCCCGGCCAGCAACTGATCGACGAACAGCGTGAGCGGACGCGTGAGAGACAGCTTGCACAGCCGCCAGCGTCGGTCACCGTGCAGACACCGGGCGCGGGCGCGGCACTCAATGTTTCTCCGGGCACGCCCGTCGATGACATTCCCGAGCCCGGCCCTTCGTTTTCAGTGCGCCATATCGTTGTGTCCGGTCCGCACGATGCGGCGGTCGTATTGCCTGATGGGGTATCGGCAGCGAGACTGCGGGAAATCGCGTCGGAGTTTGAAGGCCATAAACTCGGGACCAATCGAATCAATGTGCTCCTGAAAAGACTCACCGATGTGTTTGTCGACGCGGGATATGTGACGACGCGGGCGCTGCTTGGACCGCAGAATCTCGGTTCGGGCACGCTTGCGGTCACAATCGAGATTGGGCGCATCCAGGCCTTTACAGTGAACGGCCAGTCAATTCACCGGTTGAAGAAAGACGAGCCTTCGGCCGGTGGAGGGTGGTTGACAGATGCGGGATACGCGAATGCATTTCCGGCGTCACCCGGCGATCCTTTGAGACTCGGCGATGTCGATCAGGGCGTTTCGCAGATTAACCGTCTTCGTCGCAATCAGGCGGAAGTCCAGATTTTGCCGGGACAGAGTCCGGGCGATTCGGTTGTCGCCATCAACAATCGGTCCGGCGACCATCTGTATTACACGCTTGGCGTCGACAACTACGGCAGCGAAACGACGGGCATTACACGCTATCGGGCGGCCATCGAGGCGGACAACCTGATCGGACTGCAAGAGTCGATCAGCCTTAGCGTCGTCGACAGTGCAGAGAGCAATGCATTCGTCGGGTCGTTCGCCATTCCGTACGGTCGCCATACGTTCAGCTACACGTTGTCCGACTCCGAATATCAGCAGGTGATCGGGACGACTGCACTCCTGTATGGTCGCACGCTCAGTCACATTCTTGGCTGGAACTACACGGCTAGCCGGTCAGCGGCGAACATCGTGAATCTCGACGCGACGCTTTCCTGGCGACGGACGGACCGTGAAGTGAATGATTTCGATCTGGACCCGCAGCACATTGCCGTGCTGCGTGTAGGCGGAAACTGGTTACATCGCTTTGTGCTAAATGATGCGCAAGGCTTTGTAACGCTCGATGCAGGCGTATCGGAAGGGCTACCCTGGCTGGAGGCCGATCACGACGCGCATGATATCGCGCGTACCGATGCGCACGGCCAGTTCACCAAGCTCGATGCGACCGCAAGTTACACGCTGCCACTGCCGAAGCTCGGATCGGCGCAGTTCGCGTATCGGGGCGTCGTTGGACTGCAGTATGTCAACGTCGCGCTCTATGGCAGTGAGCAACTCTTTCTCGGTGGTATGGACAACGTTCGCGGTTTTCGCTCGGGCGAGATTGCTGGCGACCGGGGTTTATATACGCGCAATGAACTCGCGTGGGTGAACACGCCAGGGTGGCACGACGGCAGGGTAGAGCCATACGTGTTCCTTGACGCGGGAAAGGCGAGTCTGATTGCAGTCCCGGGCTTTCCGTCACTGGTTGGCACGGGCGGCGGAGTGCGTGCTCAATGGCAGTGGCATCGGCAACAGCTGTCTGGCGAGCTGCTCATTGGACGTGCGCTGACCCAGCCTGCCGCGCTTGGACCCAAGTCCACCCTTATTCTTGGAACAATGAACTGGAGCTACTGATGAAGTTTTCGAACCGGACAAGTTTCGTGGCAGCGTCGGCCCTCTGCATGGGCCTCGCTGCGCCAGCGTTTGCACAGCCGGCGTCGGCGACCGTCGCTGCGCTGCCGCCGGGTACGGTCGCGACCGTGAACGGTGTGGCGATCCCGCAAGTACAGCTCGATGAAGCGGTGCGCATTGCGGTGCAGACAACCCACCAGCCCGACACGCCGCAACTGCGGCAGGCGGTCAAAGGGCAACTGATCGCACGTGAACTGTTCCGGCAAAATGCCGAGAAAGCGGGCTACGGAAACAAGCCGGAAGTGCAGCAGGCCGTCAACGCGGCAAAGGCCAATGCGGAATCCGAGTTGTATCTGAAGGACAGTATCCATCCCGAGCCCGTGACCGATGCTCAGGTGAAAGCACGCTACGATGAAATCGTCGCATCGCTTGGCAAGGACGAATTCCGGCCGCGCATCATCGCCGTTGCGGACGCGATGACGGCTGCGACGGTGCTCAGTGAAGTGAAAGCGGGGAAATCCTTCGACGTGCTCGCGCGTCAGTACAGCACGGCGCCGAGCAAGGCCGCCGGGGGAGAACTGCCGTGGGTGAGTTTCAAGACGCCGGCTGCGGAGGGCAAGACCAGCGGATTGCCGCTGCCCGTGGCGCAGGCGCTCGCAAAGCTCCCGGTGGGTGGGGTGACGCCCGAGCCGGTTTCCGTTGGCAACGCCCGGGTGATCGTGAAACTGGATGCGAAACGTCCGACGCAGGTGCCTGCGCTTGAGCAGGCCAGGGACACGATCCGCCAGCAACTGCAGTTGCTGGCGCTGCAGAAAGCCAGCGCGCAGTTCACAACTGATCTGTTCAAGAACGCCACGATCCAGCAGTAAGCCGCAGGGTTTGTCCATCCTCGATTGAGAGGAATTCCTTGCGCGGCTTCAGCAACGCGCGAAGCAACTCAGGTGGCGGTGTCTGGGGGATCGCTGGGCGCTATCATTTGCGCTATCCCTCAAGTGCAGAAACGGTCACCGCTTCGAGCGCCGACCCCACGCAGATACTGTACAGGCAGCCTGAGTGCACGGAGTGTCAGCGAAACGCTCTGCGCGAACGCTGGCTGGAGAAGGTGAAGGAAAAGGGCGGCGAACTGGCTGCCGGGACTTTCGCCGGCCTGCTCGAACGCTATCGTCTGCGCTGCGCGGCCGGGCACGAATGGGAGGGACAGGGCCGCAACATCAGCGAGGGGAGCTGGTGTCCCGCGTGCGCACATGAAGCATCGGCACGCCGCAACCGCCGCGCAGACGGACTGGTCCTGCTGCAGGCAGCTGCGTACGCACGCGGCGGGAGGTGTCATGCGAATGTCTACGTCAATGGCAGTCAGCGCTATCTCTTCGAATGCGAGCAGGGGCACCGCTGGCAGGCGCACGGTAGAGAAATTTTGCGTGGCCGGTGGTGTGTGCGGGGCGCCCAACAGGCGAAAGGGGCCGCGGTTGCGGCATCGCACTTCTATCATGACGGACTGAAGCGGCTGCAGGACGCGGCGCAGCAGTTCGACGGACAGTGTCTGGCGGATGTGCCTTACTGGATGGTTTGATTAACCCACGCCTCCTGCACGATGAACCGGCAAAGCCGGCTGCGGCCCGATCGGGCAGACGGCCAGAGCGTCTATGCGGGGCTTGACTACGGCCATGTGTACGGTCCCGGGACGGTTTTTCTGACAGGCACGCAGTTGGCTGGCGCAGTCATCGGCGTTCGGGGGCGCAGCGCCGACCGCTTCAGTACTTATGTCTGGGACGTTTTCGTCAGCACGCCTGGTTAAAAGCCTTCGCGGTACGAGACGGCGCGTGTGACGCTGTGTTTCCAGTTCACCGCGCAGTTCTGAGCGGGCGGGAGCGCCTTGACCGTCGGCATTCCTACAAAACAGATAGGGTTTCGGAATGCCAACTATTTGAAGGCCTCATTTTGCTTAAAAATTAAGCAATCGGGGACGTTTTGTGACATCGCAGTGGTCGAAAGTCGCTCTTGACGTCGCCAAAAGCTTTCAATTCTTTCGGCACTTCGTTTTCCTGCGCCACGCGCGGCGGGGTAACTTACCCATGCCACACCCTTCCAGAGATTCCGGGAGAGCGTCAGCGGCCCTGAAATCGAGCCAGAAACGCTTTCGGCGACCGTTGCTCCACCATCGGCCACCGGAAACGACGAAATCGGCAATATTTGCCGGTGCCACCGCTTCGCGATGGTTCCCTTTTTATTTGGTGCGTAGTTTCGTGCTATCCTGTAACAAACATCGCGATTTATATATCGTTTTTTGGTCGGAAATCGAAAAATCTTACCTAGGTGTGGCCTGAAAAGGCGATTACTCGCGCGACCGCTGCATCGTCACCCGGATTTGCCTAACGCTTTCCCGCAGTTCACGTAACGTCTCCCGCTCCCCATACGGAGCCTGCCCGGACTGGCGTTTCCGCACCGTCTCTAACCTTGAGCCCCATAACGGACCACGTCCGTCGATGAAGCTCGCCTTAAAACCTTAGGATGCCTTATGAAAAAGGAAAATGTTTTGATCCCGTTTCCCCTTGGCTGCACCGTTGCGACAGCAGGTGCGATTGCATTGATGCGCAGCGCGGGCATCGGACCATTGCAACTGCTGTCGCGTCACCACTGCGGCGACTGGGGATGCGTGGACGCGGAGGATGCGGCGTCGAACGACCGGGCCGTGCGGGAAGGAAGGCGTATTCTCAGTGCCTACGAGCTTGGGCCGCATAGGGAGAAGGTTTGGCTAATCACCGAGGCGGACCGTAGCTTCACCACCATCCTGTTGCCGTCCGAGTATTGAGCGATGGAGTTCACGGTGCAGAAACTCCATCCCGCCATTCAGTGCGGACAGCGGCTGGTGCTTCACCGCTCGAATACACCGGCGTTCAGTTTCCAGGGCTCCTGGGACGGCGGCTGCGCTCTCCACGCGGCGGCGATGGCGCTAGCGATGCTCGGTTACTTGTCCGATCCATTGCGCGTGTCGTCGCGTCGTCGTGACCCTGAAGCGGAATTCTGGCGCCGCGCACAGCCGTTCTACCTCTCGGGCATGTCGCTCGATCAGTTGCAAACGCTAATTCGGAAGCTTGACTGGGGAGTACGCCCGACCTGCTTCGAGGGAGCGCACGCCGACGTTCTTCGGCACAGCGCGCGAGAGGTATCGCTTGGTCGCCCGGTAATCCTGACTTTTCAACGGTCACGTCGGGCCGCCTTGCATGCGGTACTCGCTGTCGGAATTGAAGGACGAAGGATCGGCCGGTCCTTCGATGGGCACACCTTGCTGGTGGTGGACTCCGCAGAAGCCGAACCCACACTCGCGGCCTACAACGCGCGGCTGACACGCACAGAGAGCGGCCGCAGCGGGAGAGGCGAATATGGCCGATACGTCACGGCATTCGACGACCGAAAAATTGTGCTCGTAGAAGCTATGTCGATGCGAGCAGGAAAGCCGCCGTGATTTGTTCAGTGTTTTGCGTCTCAGATACGGCGCGCGAGACTCAATAAAGAATCAGGGACGCTCAAATAATCGAGGCGGGTTGACATCAAGGGCGACCGCTAAACGTTCAATGTTGTCAATTGATACGTTCACGCGTGCGCGCTCGACCTGGCTGATGAAAGTGCGGTCCAGTCCAGCAGCAAAGGCAAGCTCTTCCTGAGACAACGACTTCGCAACCCGATTGGCGCGAATGTTGTAAGCCAGCACGTCTCGAAGTGAGACGAGTTTGGTTTTCGGGTCGGGGCCTCGGAGCGGTGCGGACATGCCCCCATCTTTACGATATGATGCGTTCGCATCTACGGACTTTGCATCACGTATCGCGCTTCGGTCCTTGCACCTTAGTAAAGTCCGGCGATAACAGCCAATCTTGCATCGAAATTTCCCAAGCTCAGCGTGCGGTCAGGCGGGGATGCCCCCGCACGCGCAAACCACAAGGAACAGAGAATATGAAAGTCATCACGTATCCGCGCTGCCTTTTCGCGCTGTCCGTTCTCATGCTATTGACAGTCAGCGCATGCTCAGAGCACTCGTCGCAAACGGACACGAGCTCGGCAAGTGCACCAGTAGCTACTGCTCCATCTCCCGCAGCTCAGCGACCAACCTCAGAGGAAAAAGCGGCGGACCAGCCTGATGAAGCTGACGAGAATGGGGAAGCCAAACGAGAACGCGAGCAATCGGCGGCCGGCTCCTATGGCCCACGGATCAAGGGCGTTGCCCTTGGGCAGTCGCCAGCCGAAGTGCGTCGGGCGCTAAGCGCACTACTGCCGATAGGCAATCCGTGCCAAGTCAGCGCCGATGCTGTTCGCGTTGTTTGCGAAGGCACTGCCCAACAGCTGCAGGGTACTTTCACGTACGAGTCCGGCAAATTGTCCGGCTTTAAGTTCTACAGCTATCTGAGCAGCGTCGCCTTCGGCGGCATGTCGTTCAACGACTTTACGAGCAACTTCATGAAGGCCTACGACATCCCCCGTATGGACCCGGCGCAGGACAACCCGATGTTTAGTCAGTACCTGAGATACCGGGACGACAGCGGATGGGAGGCGGGCATTTACCCGGACAACACGTTTTACGTGAAGTCAGTTGCGACCGCCAGCCAGCAGGCCAAGAGCTTCAACTAGTTCATTTCGACTCGTCAATATAACCGGCCGGGGCGGCGACTCGCCTCGGCACAGGAGGACCACATGCAAAACCCGCTCAATCCAGGCTACTGGACAGAAGACGAATTGAGGCAGTTCGGCTCGCTTTCGGTGGGCAGCAACGTCCGGATCGCGAAAAACTGTACCGTCGTCGGCATCGGAAACATGACGTTCGGGAATAACGTGCGCATCGACGGACCTACTGTCCTCTCCGCATCTGGCGGCCACATCCGCATTGGCTCGCATGTCCACATCGGCGGCTTGTGCTTCCTGGCCGGTGGCGGTGGCATCGATATGGAGGACTTCTCCGGGTTGTCGCAGGCCGTGCGTGTCTATAGCGCATCGGACGATTACTCCGGCGCAGCGCTCACGAATCCCACGGTGCCGCGTCAATATCTGAATGTGAAGGTTGCGCCGGTCCGACTCGGGCGCCATGTCATTGTCGGCTCGGGCACCGTCATCCTGCCCGGTTGTACGATCGGCGAAGGAACGTCGGTCGGCGCGATGTCGCTGGTTACGAAGAATCTCGATCCGTGGGGTGTGTATTTCGGTACGCCCGCGAAGCGACTAAAAGCCCGGTCGAAAAAGCTGCTGCGCCTGGAAACGGAGCTTCAATCACGCAAAGGAGTCGGCTCATGAGCGGTGCGACTCGCCGTCTCTTCCCTCGCGATTGCACAACGCCCGACAACTGGCAGGCGAAATCATGGCCAGTCTGAAGATGTCACCGGAAAACGAGGCGCCAAGTTTCAGGTTATGGGAAACGGGGCGCTCAAAGTCGAGCGACGATCCCGAGAACGACATGCCATTAGTTGTGATCTGCACGAGCGCGTGCGCGGATCTTGGTGTCGCCCTTACGACGGCACAACTTAAAGGAGATATCCGTTACCTGTCCGCTTCAACGTCGTCGGACGGTGACTTACGCGACATTCCACGGTTCGGCACGGTTGTCCCCGAGCCAATAGCAGCAATGCGCCATGTGGGGCTGGTATTTATCGCCGTGGACTTAGAGGTCGATGTTGATCTGTCGGTTGCGTGCAAGGTCGCACATGCGGCTAGGCAAACCGGCTTGTTCGTGGTGGCACTGGCAATGTCGACGACTTCTTCCACGTGCGACGATCGCTTGCCCGAGACCGAACGCCTGCGGGAATTCGATTCGGTTGTCAGCCTGAGGGATGAGCGGGTCCGTGCACTATTGCTTGCGTGCGATATAGTTGGCCACATTGCTGGCGGTCTGAAAGTCGTTCCGCCGGTGTGCACCGATCTTGCTGACGTGCAGGCGATACTGAGGGGGGCCATCGTGTCGGTCGGCCTAGGCGAGGCGATCAGATCGCCAAATTTGCTCGACCGTGGCAGCGAATGGGACGCTGCCGAGATTGCGATCCGCAATCTCGGACGCTCTGAGGTTTCAAGTGCGACCGGTGTCATCGTGGCGATTGCGAGCAACTGTTCGGTCCGCCTGTCCGAGATATCAGGGGTTACACATCAGGTTGGAGATGTGGTGACAGGCAGCAGCGCACTCGTAATTCCGACTGTTCATATTGAGCCCGGCGAGCGCGACTATTTCAAAGTCATGCTGCTCGCGGCGCATCGCCCGGCTCTTGTATAGCATCGAGCCTGTGAGTTACGCCGGTGAGGCCGTACGCTCGCCGGTATGTATGCAGCCTACGCGCAGGGTTTTCTCAGACCGGGAGCGCCGCTGCAAACAAACGCCCCAGATATGAGAAGTCGTGAAATGCCAACGCGGTCAGGCCGTCGCATGCAGCAACGAAACCAACGATGGCCATTGCCGCATAGCGCAGTGAGAATCGAATGGAATCATCTGGGCTTCGGGCCGTAAGATAGGCGAAGACGAGGTACAGCAAGGACAGAAGCAGTGCCGCGAATCCCAGGACCGAGAGGACATGCATCGCGAAGGGAAATGCAACATTCAGCCATGCCGACCATTGCCCGGCCATGGGCAAGCCATAGGCCCATAGCAATTTCGCTACTGGGTAAATTTGGGAAGCGTTTGTCGCCGTGTGCGCTAGGTAGGGATCGCCACAATACGCCAACCAGCAGGCGAGCGCCGCGCCCGCGATATAGAACGCATCCGATAAGCGATAAAGGCCGTACGCGCGAATCGTCACGACGAGCGAGATCAAGGCGAGAGGCGTTCCTATCAACGCCAGAATCTCGAGCACAGAGTTGTACTGCGCGCCAAGGAGCGGATACGACAGTGCAATTGCAATTACCAGCAACTGCCAGAGCAATTTGAAACTCCTTTGGGCGGGCGCGAGCGCTTCATTCACGATAACAATGTTTCCCGTTCCCTCGACGTTGATGTCGCGACTTACCTTCGCGTTCACGACCAACGTTTTGATGGAAATCAAGCTGCTGATCGTGACTGTGATCAAGCCCTTGAGACTGAACAAATCGCTCATGCTGGTCGTTTCCCCGTAGGTTTGTTTGACGTTTTCTTTGATGCGGCTGCCTTTTCAAGCGAGGCCCGAGCATTATCTGCTGATCAGCGTTCATACATCAAATCTCGTGGTAATTCCATGCAAAGCGCATAGGACGATGAATGCTGATGATTCGTTGGTAAGGTCTGACCTTGGCATCCCGCTGATTCCAGAAAGCATCGTAGAATCGGCCCTCCGGCATCAGACAGAACCTTACATGGCCCTTTACGAATTCTCTCCGCAAGCGTTGGTCACTATTCCCGCGACGACGTATAGCTCGCTTAATCTGCGCGAGCGTCAGGATGTTCAGCGAGTTCTCAGGGATCACATTGACGCCGTCCTGCCTGATGTCATGGTCCTGACCGAGGAGTTCGGCGAATGGGAGGACAGCAGGCGGCGCATCGACCTGCTTTGTCTGGACCGGGAGACATCACACGCAGTCACGCTGTGCCCAACGCATGCATACCCTCGGCCGCGGGGAGCCATTAAAGAGTCGCATTTCTAATACGAGGTGTCGCGGGCTCAAAGCGCACGCCGATAGTGGGGCATCATCGGAGTGTACTTTTCTATACAAACCGTCGGATCAGGTTTCTGGCGCTCACTTCTGTCACAGCCATGTGTTGCAGGCCCGCTCCAAGATGTTGGCTGTTTGCTTCGTCGCGGGCAGCATCGGTGCAAAGCGGGCAGTAAAAGCAGCAGGGGGGGGCGAACAGGCACGGGCAGGCGAGCAGACGCGCAGACTGAGGCCTAGCTGCGAGCGCGGCGGGCGAGGTCTGAATGAATAACGAGGCCGAAAGGCCCCGATTTTACGTCGGCTGCACGCCATCCGGCGCGCCGGACACAGACGGTGGCGTCGAGCTGTTCGCTAGGCCTATCAATCCGGTCGTCTCCGACTTCGTCATGGCCGCACGGGTGCATAAGGCCCCTCCTTCAACCTTCAACCCGTCACGGCGAAGCGGGTCCGTCCTCTCACTTTAAATGGAGCGTTGCGGGGTCTCCTGCAGAAGGGGGGAGCCGGCGACCTCGGCGCTGGTCAGGGGAAGGCTTTCCCCTTCAGGAAAATTCATCGAATTCTCCCGTGCTCGGTTACGAGGCGTGAGGGGAGGCGCTCACAACATGCTCACACAGCGCGTCGAGTGGGCCAAAGAAGAACGAGAGATATTCGGCTACAAGGCCCAACTCTTTGCTTTCTTTGCCGGTCAGAGCCCCGCGGAAGATCTCCGACGCCGTGGCTAGTATGCCGCGAACTGCGATCAGACCGTGAGCGCGACGTCGGCGGGCGCGGCACGCTGGACGAACATATACGCGGCGGCCTCAAGGTGGAGAAAGTACCGCAGCCGGACGATCAGCAGCGCTGAGAAATCGATGTCTCGCTCGCCGTTGACCAGGCTCTGCATCGAGATGATGTCCTCATCGCTCGGCCAGACCGAAAAGCTGGGGTGGGAGTGCCACTCGCCTAGATAGTTGAAGCGTTTGAAATCAAAGCCGGTCTTTCGAAAGAAGGTGTCGAGCGCTTGCGCATGATGGTCGGGACTGCGGACGAAATGCGCAGCCGTCCCGGTCGTGTCGTCGAGCGAGAAGTCGACGATGCGAAAATGATCGGGCGCAACTTGCTCCCCCATGAGGATCCCGCCGATCTCGCGCCGGCCGGCCCCTCGCAGGCATCTGCGAAGTCGCGCCCGCTGATCATTCGGAAGGCTGATCGTGACCATCGAACGCCGAGGGCAAGAGTTCGCGCAAGAGCGCAAGGCTCTCTGCGACTGAAGCGGGGTCCTGTTCGGCCTTCCAAGGGGCCGAGCCGGCGAGTTCGATAGGCCATGTCTCGAAGGGTTGGGAGAAAATCCAAGCCTTTCGCAAGCCGATCGCATAAGCGGGCGCCGGAAATGCACTGTCCTCCGGCCGGGTGAGCACGTCGGTCGCCAGACGCGCGAGGTGACCTGCGATAATGGAAACTTCGGCGTCGTCAGCTACAAGCGACCCGGCACTCCCGGCTGCCGCTTCATAGGGGGCAGCCAAGCCAGCGAGCGGGGCCGGGACGCCATGCGCATTGCACCAGGCGTTGATTTGGTTGCGGGCGGCTTGGGGTTCCGGCTCATGGCCTGATCGAGCGCGCGCCACGAGGCCGCCGATGCCCCCGGCGAACACCTCGCCCCAGACGAGTGGCTTGAGGCTTTCCTTCGCGACTGCGGCGCAGAAGTTGAAGCAATGCGCGTCGGCGGTGGCGTCGATGATGAGGTCGCAGGCGCGCAACGCCGACATCACCGAGTCCGTGGAATCGGCGCTTTCCTGGCCGCCCAGCGCTACACGCCGCACCGTGACGTCGATCGTGCCGGCAATTTCGATGAGGCGGCCGCGGACCGCGTCGGCCTTGTGCGCGCCGGCCGCGGCGGCGCCAAGTTCGTTGCGCACCAGGTTCTCGGCGAAGAAGACGTCATCGTCGACCAGCGTGAACGTCCGCACGCCGGCGCGCGCCAGCATCGCGGCGAGCTTGGAGCCAAGCGAGCCACATCCTACGATGCCGACGCTCCTCTTGGCAAGGCTAGCATAGTCGTCGGGGAGCCGGCTGCCGGTGGCGACCTTCAGTAGTCGCGAGCGATCGAAGACGCGCTTCTGGCCGGTGTCATAGGCATAGAAATGCGCGATCTCGGTCGCGGACGCCAACACCAGGTCCATTTCTCCGCTGGTGGCGAGCACAGTCTCGCGAAGCGCTTCGAGGCCAAGCGCACCGAGCAGGTCGGCGATACCGATCTGCGTGGCCGCGGGCATCGCCGTTCCTTCCGGCAGCCGAATGGCATGGCCGCGCTTCTTCGTCTCCCGAATTCCGGCCGGCCATGCGCGGCCATCGGTGACGCTGTCGATTTCGGCGATCGTCACCGTGAAGGTATCCGCGTAATATTTCTCCGCAATGCCTATCTCGACCGACTGACCGGGTGCGATCGCCTTCAGGCGCTCTTCCATTTGCCGCGTCAGCAGGAACCGGAAATAGGAGCCGCGAACGCTTTGGCCGAGCGAAACGGCGTGCGCCGAGGGCAGTTCGGGACCGTCAACATCGCGTTCACCGGCGATCAGTCGATGCGCGCTCTCTATCATCATCGCCCCGGTGATCGACGTCTCCCAATTGTCGGCGCGATATTCCAGGCAGAGATTTCCGCCCGCCCCATATTGGTGGTTCGAAAGGCGACTGCCGTCTCTGGGAAGCACGATGGGCGGGGAGTTGGGGTGGAATTCCGCATAGGTCATCGTCAGCGGAACGCTGTCGCCGTCATGCTCGATCTCGAAGTCGACCGCGAGCGCAGCGCCGTTCGAGAGATGCCAGCGCACGCCGTTAAGCCAGGCGACGCGCTCCGCGAGGTCAGCGACGCCCTGACGTTCAGAGCGTGCGCGTGTCGGATTTTCGAGCCACCAGATCATTCCGCGGCGCCGAACCCCTGCGGCTTGGTCGGGACCCGGCTCCTGTCTGGAAAGGAAAGACCTCCAGCCACGGGCGCCGCCGAGGGGGTTTTGAGCAACGGGGATCGCGCCAGCGGCGAACGGCGGCGTGCCGCGCGGTCGGCCAGCGATCCGCCGACGCCGCGTCCGACCGTCTCGGTGATCACTCTCCTGTCGCTCGACCGCGCGGCCTCGGCGAATTGCGTTCTTGCCGTTTGGAGCCACTCGTAGAACGCGGTCGCCCGCTCGGGATGCTCGGCCCATTTGTCGGCGAAGTTTTCGAGCGGGTCGGTCGGATTCCCGATCCAGTAGCGGTTGTTGTGCCACAGGATATGCTGGTCCATGCCCGCGAGAATCACCGTGAGCGCTTCGCCGATCGTCTCTTCGCCCTTATAGGCGTGGGCCGCGAGGGTAGTGATGATGACCGAGATAGGCCGTTCGTCGCCGCGATGCTCGAAGGTATGGTCGCGGTGACGCT
>Ga0209796_10000636_pt1 | contig 20056 bp, 17 predicted proteins | sample AgamicOrSfrz_FD_187167 | JGI IMG/M metagenome (GOLD analysis project Ga0209796, IMG submission 187167) | Agave microbial communities from Guanajuato, Mexico - Or.Sf.rz (SPAdes) (version 2) | ecosystem: Host-associated > Plants > Phyllosphere > Phylloplane/Leaf | place: Guanajuato, Mexico...
TGCGGTTGCGGTTGCGGTTGCGGTAGCGGTTGCGGTTGCGGTTGCGGTTGCCAGTGTCACTGGTAGCGGCTGCTGCGGCGTCTGCGGTTGTCGCGGTTGCGAATGCTCCGGCCTGTGCCTCCGGATGACCACGTTTCCCCTTCGTTTTCCGTCGGACCCTGACGCTTAACCTACTTGCCAGTTGAGGCTGCGATGACTCAAACCGTTCTGATCACCGGCGGCAGCCGCGGCATAGGCCGCGCGACCGCGCGCCTGCTCGGCCAGCGCGGCTGGTCGGTGGGCGTGAACTACGCGCAAAACCTTGGGGCCGCCGAAGAAACCGTCGCCGAAGTCGAGCGTGCCGGCGGACGGGCGCTCGCGGTTGCCGGCGACGTCGCGAACGAAGCCGACGTAATCGCCATGTTCGACACCGTCACACGCGAGTTCGGCCGGCTCGACGCGCTCGTCAACAACGCGGGCATCGTCGCCCCGTCCATGCCGCTTGCCGAGATGGACCTCGCGCGCCTCACACGCATGTTCGAAGTCAACGTGCTCGGCGCGTATCTGTGCGCGCGCGAAGCCGCGCGGCGCATGTCGACGGATCGCGGCGGCGCGGGCGGCGTGATCGTGAACGTGTCCTCGGCGGCGGCGCGGTTGGGCTCGCCCAACGAATATGTCGACTACGCAGGATCCAAAGGCGCAGTCGACACCATGACGCTCGGCCTCGCAAAAGAACTGGGGCCGCGAGGCGTGCGCGTGAACGCAGTGCGGCCCGGCCTGATCGACACTGAAATCCACGCGAGCGGCGGCAAGCCGGAGCGCGCGGCGCAGCTTGGCGCGACCACGCCGCTGGGGCGTCCCGGCAGCGCGGACGAAGTCGCGCAAACCATCGTCTGGCTGCTGAGCGACGCGGCGTCGTATGTGACCGGCGCGCTAGTCGACGTGGCAGGCGGCCGCTAGCCGCGGTTCTTTCGATATCTCGCGCGGCGCTTTTGCTTATGCGGCGCGCTCCGCCAGCCGGCGCCTTGAACAGGCGCCGGCTTTTGGCTGCTCTCCCGCTCTTCCTGCCCTTCCTGCCCTTCCTGCCCTTCCTGCCCTTCGTGCCCTTCGTGCCCTTCGTGCCCTTCCTGCCCTTCCTGCTGTCTCCGCTGTTCTCGCTCTCCGTTACCCAACCAACAACAGGAATCCCCGCGGCACGCCCAACTTCCGCATCTGTGCGCCGCCGCGCCTGTAATCAATCGTAATAATGGGAGACTACAATCGCGACGATTGCGCGGACTCGCGCGACGCAAGCTAGAACATCGTGTGCGCAGCCGGTTTGCCGCACACCGCGACCAGAGATCGTTTCATGCAAGAAAAGTCTTCCACACCGTGGCGCAAGGGGAGCGCCACGACAGCGGTGTCCGCGACACGGGGCCTTGTCGACCACGAGCAGCCCGCGCGGTCAGCCGCCGCTGGCCTGAGCGGCGTCAACGGCGCAAGCGCCCCGAGCGGTGCGAGCAACGTCAACGGCATGAGCGGCCCGATCAGCCCGAACAGCCTAAGCGCGACCGACGCTCCAATCTCCACAGCCGCCGCGCCCACCCGCCCCGCCAAGCCTTCCCGAGCGCCCGCATCCAGTGCAGACGATCAACCTGACTTCGGTCTGCCGGCTGCGGATCGCTCGAGCGGCGGCGCACGCTGGCGGGCGCTCAGCACCGTCCGTCCGCTGATCTGGCTCGTCGCGCTGGCGGTCCTGTGCGCATGGCTGTTGCCGGGCACTTTGGGGCACGATCCCTGGAAGCAGGACGAAACCTATACGTTTGGCATCGTCCAGCACATGCTCGACACCGGTGATCTCGTCGTGCCCACCAATGCCGGCCAGCCGTTTGTCGAGAAACCGCCGGTCTACGACTGGGTCGCCGCAGGCCTCGCATGGATGTTCGGCCGCTATCTGCCACTGCACGACGCCGCACGGCTCGCGAGCGCGCTGTTCGCAGGCCTGACCGTCTACTATACTGCCCGCGTCGCGCGCCGAGCGGTGGATGCGTCCAGCTGGTTCGACCTGCGCGTGCTCGGCACGTTGGCGCTGTTCGGCGGCACGCTCGTTGTCGTCAAGCACGTCCACGACATGATGACCGACGTCGCACTGATGGCGGGCGCTGCCATTGGCTTTTGCGGGCTCTTTGAACTGGTGCTCGCGCATCTTCGCGACGATGGCGCGCCGCACGGCCTCTCGGACGAAGCGTCGCGCGCGCGCCGCCATGCGATTCTGAGTGGCGCAGCGATGTTCGGCGCAGGCATGGGCGTGGCCTTTCTCGCCAAGGGCCTGTTTGTGCCGCTGGTATTCGGTGCGACGACCTGCGCGGTGCTTGCGCTCTACCCTGCCTGCCGTAGCCGCAGCTTCGCAGCCGCACTGGGCATCGCGGCGCTGGTCCTCGCACCATTCGCTTTGATCTGGCCGTTCTGCTTTTATCTGCGCTCCGAGGCGCTGTTCAAGATCTGGCTCTGGGACAACAACGTCGGCCGTTTCTTCGGCTTTTCGGTCGCAGAACTAGGCTCGGAAAGCGAAAGCCGCTTGTTCGTGCTGCGCACGGTGCTGAGCGTCGGTTTTCCGGCCGTGCCGCTCGCGCTGGCCGCGCTCGCCGGCGGTGCCTGGCGGCGCTGGCGCGATCCGCGTGTCATGTTGCCGGCGATCTTCGCGGGCGCCGGTTTCGCCGTGCTGCAAAGCTCGGCGACGATCCGCGAGCTCTACATCCTGCCGTTCATCGCGCCGCTTGCGCTGCTCGCGATGCAAGGCGTCGAGCGGCTCCCACGGCGCCTGCATACGGTCTGGGACATGACGAGCCGCGTGCTGTTCGGCAGCACGGCGGCGCTCGCATGGATCGTGTGGTCGATCATGAGCAGTCCGGTCAGTGCGCACGCTTCGCTGCATCTGCTCGGCCGGTGGCTGCCGCTCGACTGGGTGTTGCCAGTGAAACCCGGGCTGATCGCCGCCGCGCTGCTGATGACGCTCGGCTGGCTCTGGCTCCTGCCGGTCTTCAAATACACGGGCAAGTGGCGCGGCGCGCTCAGCTGGTGCGCGGGCGCGATCGTCGCGTGGGGACTCGTCAGCACGCTGCTGCTGCCCTGGCTCGACTATGCGAAGAGCTACCGCTCCGTATTCGAAAACCTGGGCGCCGCGCTGAATCCGGAATGGAACGACGGCGATTGCATGGCGAGCGTCGGGCTGGGCGAATCCGAGGCGCCGATGCTCGATTACTACACGGGCATCGAGCATGAGCCGAGCGCAACCGCAGGCGCGACCGCGTGCACCTGGCTGATTGTCGAAAGCCGCCGCACCAACGCCTCGCTGCCGGCCGGCGACTGGCGGCTCTTCTGGAGCGGAGCGCGGCCCGGCGACAACGACGAGTTGCTGCGCGTGTTCGTGCGCACGCCGACGGCCGCGCCGCCTGCGACAGATGGCCCGTGAGCGCGCGGTCTGCGCTCGCGAGCACAACGCGTGATGCTGACGGAAGGCGCAGCGGCTAGCGCCCTCTTAACCGCTGCGCGTCCCGGTCCGCTTCCTCGGGCGCGACTGGAACGACGATCCCGGCTCGCGCAAGAAAGCAATCTCCTCTGCCGTCGACGCCCGTCCGAGCAGCGCATTGCGATGCGGAAAGCGTCCGAAGCGCGCGACGATCTCGGCGTGCCTCACGGCGAACGGATAGTACGACTCGCCGCCCGGCTCATCGGCAAGCGCCTTGAAAAGACGCAGCGATTCCTGCTGGCTCGCCGGCGCTTCATCGTGTTCGAAAGGCAGGTAGGCGAACGCGCGATGATGCACGTGAGGCAAGCGGCGATCCGCACCTCTCGCCACCATCTGCTGCGCGATCTGCAGCGCCTTGGGGTCCGCCGCGAACGCGCGCGCCGTATCGCGATGGCAGTTGCGCGAAAACTGATCCAGCACGATCACGAGCGCCAACGCGCCAAGCGGCGTGGCGGCCCAACTGTCGAGTTGCGAGTCGAGAGCGGCATCAATCAGGTTTCCGAAACGTTCGCGCAGCATGGCATCGAACGATTCGTCGGGGGAAAACCACAGCTTGCGCGGCTGGCCGAAGTCCGCTGCATCGGGCGAACCGAACCAGCAGTCCAGCACTTCGCGGGCTTGCGGCGCGAGCGCGCTGTAAGAGGTGAGGTCTACTGACGTCGAACCCGCCGGCGCGCGATCCGGGGGCGTGCACCCCGGCACCACGCCTTCTTCGTCAGCCATTGCGATTGCGCATCCAGTCGGCCGTTTCGAAGAAGGAACCGAGCAGGCGTTCCCTGAGCGGCTCTGCAAGCCCAATGTCTTCCATCGCCCACGCCATGCAGCGTAGCCACTGGTCGCGCTCTCTCGACGCAATCGCGAACGGCAAATGCCGCGCCCGCAAGCGCGGATGCCCAAAGCGGCTGATGTAGTGGTCAGGACCGCCGAGCCATCCGCATAGAAACCAGAACAGCTTGTCGCGCGAACCGTCCATTGACTCGGGATGCAACGCGCGAATGCCGGCGAACTCGGCTTCGAGATCCATCAGGTCGTAGAAACGGTCGACCAGTTCGCGCACGCGCGCTTCGCCGCCCACCAGTTCGAAGGCCGTCGGCTGCGCCGCGGACACTTCGTCATCCATCTCGCTCATCAACACTCACCAACCCGAAAATAATCAGGCGTCCCGCAGCGACTGCAATGCGGGACGCGACAACACATGCCGCAAACTCAGCCAGCCGCCGACAGCCGCGCAGGCAATGCCCGCCACGACGCCGGCCGGCAGCAGCCACGGGTTGAACTCCAGATAAAACTGGAACACGCGGGTCGCGAGCACCCAGCCGATAATCTGCGCGCCAACCGCGGCCATCAGTCCGGCCAGCGCACCTACCGCGACGAACTCCGCGACCTGCACCGTGCGCACCTGGCCGTGCGACGCGCCCAGCGCGCGCAGCAGCGCGGATTCTCGCATACGCTCGTCGCGCGTGCCGGCAAGCGCGGCGTACAGCACCAGCACGCCCGCCGCGAGCGTGAACGCGAACAGAAACTGCACGGCGCCAATCACCTGCTGCAGCACGCGCTGCACCTGCGCGAGAATCGGACCGGTGTCGATAGCCGTGAGGTTCGGATAGGCAGCGATCAGACCGTCGATAGTCGCGCGTTTTTCCGGCGGCAAATGGAAACTGGTGATGAAGGTCGCCGGGAAATCCTGCAGCGCGGCGGGCGGCATCAGCACGAAAAAGTTGACCTTGAACGAGCCCCAGTCGAGCTTGCGCACGCTCGTGACCGGCGCGTCGATCTGCAAGCCGGTGACGTCGAAACGCAGCATGTCGCCGGGCTTCACGTTGATCAGCTTCGCAAGCCCTTCTTCAATCGAAATCTGCGGGTTTTTCGTGTCGCCGTACCAGTTGCCGGCGGAAATACGATTGTCGTCCGGCAACTGCGTCGTGTACGACAGATTGAATTCGCGGTCGACCAGCCGCTTGGCGTCGTCGCCCTTGAACGAATCCGGGTTGACCGCCTTGCCGTTGATCGCGGTGAGCCGGCCGCGCACCATCGGCGAAAGCACCGTGCCCGGCACGCCGTGCGCGCCGAGGTAATGGGTGACCGCGTCGCGCTGATCGGGCTGAATGTCGATGATGAACTCGTTCGGCGCATCGGGTGGCGTCGATTTACGCCAGCCGGCGACAAGATCGTTGCGCGTCATCGCGATCAATAGCAGGCACATCAGGCCGATGCCGAGCGCGGTGATCTGCAACGCGCTCGCGCCGCTGCGCCGCTCCAGCGAAGCCAGCGCGTAGCGCCAGCCAATTCCCCCATTCACGCGCTCGCTGCGCACTACGCGCGCCGCCGCCCACAACGCGAGCCGCGCGACGCAGGCAAACACCAGCAGCCCGCCCGCGAAACCGCCGGCAACAATGCCGCCGAGCTTCAACTCACCCGCGGCAACGATCAGCAGTGCGGCGAACAGCACGATGCCGACTCCATACGCAGCCCACGCCGTGCGCCCGGCTTCCCCCCACTCGCGGCGCAGCACGCGCACAGGCGGCACGCGCGTGAGCGGCAACAGCGGCGGCAACGCGAAACCCAGCAGCAGCACGAGACCTGCGGCAATGCCCTGGAGCGCGGGCCATGCCGTCGGGTACGGCAATTCGACGTCGATCAGACTGCCAAGCCAGGTCAGCAACGCGAGGTGGCCGAGGAACCCGAGCGCCACACCGAGCGCGCCACCCGCCACCCCCACGCCGACGAATTCGAGCGTGAACAGTGCGCGCAACGTGGCCTGACTGACGCCGAGGCAGCGCATTGCCGCGCAGCCGTCCAGATGCCGCCGCATATACCGGTGCGCGGCCATGGCGATCGCGACCGCTGCGAGCAGCGCCGTCAGCAGCGACACCAGCGTCAGGAAATGACTCGCGCGATCGAGCGTCTGCCGCACTTGCGGCTGGCCGTCCTGCAACGATTCGAGCGCGACGCCGCGCATCTTGCCGCCATCCACCCTGCCATGCGCGAACTGCGCGAAGCGTGCCACCGACGCGTCGGCGCCCGCCACCAGCAGCCGGTACGTCACGCGGCTGCCGAACGTGATCAGTCCGGTGGATTGCACTTCGTCGGCGCGCATCATCAGACGCGGCGAAAAGTTGACGAACGAGAAGCCGCGGTCCAGTTCGCGCGTAATCATCGCGCCGATCGTGAAACTGCGGTTGCCGACCTTCACCGTGTCGCCGACACGCACCTTCAGCGCGTCGAGCAGTTGCTGATCGACCCACACGGTGCCCGGCGCCGGAATGGACTGCGCGGCGCGGTCCGCCGCGCCCGGCCCCTGCGCGATACGCAGCGCGCCCCGCAACGGATAACCCGGCGACACGGCCTTGATCGCGGCGAGCCGCGACACCGGCTGCGCGCCGGTGGAGTTGATCATGCTGGGAAAGATGGCCGTGGTCGCGGTGTTCAGGCCGAGCGCCGCGGCCTCGCGCGCGAACTGCGCATCCACCGGATGGTCGGCGCGCACGATGAAGTCGGCGGCAATCATGCGTCTTGCGTCGCGCTCGAGCCCCTGGTGCAGACGGTCGGCGAGAAAGCCGACGCTCGAGAGCGCCGCCACGGCAAGCACGAGCGCGAGCAGCAGCATCGTGAGTTCGCCCGCGCGCCAGTCGCGCGCTGTCATGCGCAGCGCCTGGCGCAGCAGATCGGCGCGGCTAAAACGGCGCGCGGCCGGTGCTGCGACTGGCGCCGTTGAACGTCGAACCGTATCGCTCACTCGTTCCGGCTCCTCGCGAGGCGCGACACCATGTGCGTCGCCATGCCGCGAAAGCCGCCCTGCACGCCGCGCCACAAACGCGGCAGCACCCAGCCGGCGAGCACGAGAAAGCCCACGATCAGCACGAGGAACAGCAGCGGCACGAACAGCGCGAGCAGAATGCCGCCGAACACGAAACCGTCTTCGGCAGTGGAGGTGACGACATTGGACACCGGCTCGGGCGACAGATTGATCAGCGCGCGGGTTCCGGCTTTGGTCAGATGCGCGGTGCCCGCGAGTGTGCCGCCCGCGAGCGCGGCGACTGTCAGCAGCGCCGGATCGGCGTGACCCAGCGCGCCGGCCGCAAGCACCGCGCCGGCCGGAATGCGAATGAAGGTGTGAACCGCGTCCCACAGCGAATCGAATGCGGGAATTTTGTCGGCGAGAAATTCGGTGACGGTCAGCACGGCCGCCACGCCGATCACCCACGGCGAGGACAGCGCGGACAACGTATCGGGAAGATGGACGAGGCCGAGGCGCTCGAATACGCCGGCCAGCAGGACCGTCAGGTAGAGGCGCAGGCCGCTGCCCCATGAGAGCCCCGCAGCAAGCGAAAGTGATTCAAGCATGGCCGCCTCCAAGCTCGCCGCGCGTGCCGGGCGCTCCGGGAGGCCTATCAGCGATGAGCCGCCACACCGAAGTCGTCAGACCCGCGCCGAGCCGGCCGCGCCGAGCAGGCCGCGGGCAATTTCAGGTTGGTTTCCATCTCATTATAGCCACGTTAATTCGCAGAACGCAGAGTGGCTGGCAAATTGGCGGCCCGGCGGCTCGGGCTGCGCCGGCCGGAGCCGGCGCGTGTGCATGCTCACGCAGCGGCGTTCAGTGTCCGGACGACAGCTTGAGCCCGATCAATCCGACGACGATCAGCGCCGCGCTCGCCACGCGCGCAAGCGTCAGCGCTTCCCCCATCATGACAATGCCGAATACAAAAGCGCCGACCGCGCCGATGCCTGTCCACACAGCGTAGGCTGTGCCGAGCGGCAACTGCCGCATGGCCATGGCAAGCAGGACAAAGCTGCCGGTTGCGGTGACGAGGGTGAAAACTGAAGGCCAGAGGCGCGTGAAACCTTCGGAACTCTTGAGGCCTGCCGCCCAGGCGACTTCAAGCAGACCGGCGATGAACAGAAGAATCCAGGACATGGAACAGCTCCATAATCAGATGGGGCCGTCCCCGTTTGTCAATAGCGTAAGGCCGTCCTTACGATCCGTAATTATAACGGCGCCGCCGTGGTTGTGCCCGACCGCGCGCGCCGCGCTGCTCAGACGACGCCGACCAGCCGGTAGCCCACGCCCGTCTCCGTGACAATGTGTTCCGGCTGCGCGGGGTCGAGCTCGAGCTTGCCGCGCAGATGCGCCATGTAGATGCGCAGATAGTGATGGCTCTCCACGTGCGACGGCCCCCAGACGTCGCGCAGCAGTTGCCGGTGCGTCAGCACGCGGCCGGCGTGGCGCACCAGCGTCGCGAGCAGCCGATATTCGATCGGCGTCAGATGGACCGCCTGGCCGTCGCGCGTGACCTGCCGCAAGGCGAGGTCCACACTCACCGCACCGAAGCGCACCTGCGGCGATTCGTTCGCACCGCCCTGATTGCGCCGCCGCAGATGCGCGCGAATCCGCGCGAGCAGTTCCGACACGCCGAACGGCTTGGTGAGGTAATCGTCGGCGCCGGCATCGAGCGCCGCGACCTTTTCGCTTTCCTGAGTGCGCGCCGACAGCACGATCACCGGCAATTCGCTCCAGCCGCGCAGTTCGCGGATCACGTCGAGCCCGTCGGTATCGGGCAGGCCAAGATCGACGATGACGAGGTCGGGCTTGCGCGTCGCGGCTTCCACGAGACCCTGCTTGCCGGTTTCGGCGTCGTGCACGACCATGCCTTCGCCTTCGAGCGCCGCGCGCACGAAACGGCGAATCTGCTTTTCGTCTTCGATCAGAACGACGGTGATGCTGAGGTCACTCATGGGCGGGTCGGGCAGGCTCAATCGGGGGCGGGTTGGGACGGAGATTGTCGGCGGATTCGTCTTCCAGCGCATCGGCGGCGTGCGTTATGTCGGGCGGCGTGTCCACCGGCAGCGTAAACCAGAAACGCGCGCCTTCGACGCAGCCCTCGGCTCGCCCCGCCGCAGCCAGCGACCCTGCGCCTTGCGCCGCTACTCGATTGATCGCGCCTATGCTGCCGCCGTGCGCCTCGATAATTGCGCGGCAAATTGCAAGGCCGAGGCCAATGCCGGGCTTCGCCGACTCCTTCTCGCCGCGCGTGAACTTCTCGAACACCCGTGCTTCCATGCCAGCGGGCAGGCCGGGCCCGTTATCGTCGACGCTCACGCGGACGAACGACTTGCCGTCCTCATCGAAACGCTGCGCGCCGATGGTCAACGGCGTACCCGGCGGCGTGTATTTGGCGGCGTTTTCGAAGAGGTTCGAGAAGAGCCGCTCCATCAGCACGGCGTCGAGGTGAAGCAGCGGCAACCCGGCTGCCAGTTCGACCCGAACCGGGTGGCCGGCCAGCACGCGGCGGCAGGCGCGCAGCGCGGCGCCCACGGTTTCCTCGAGCAGCGTCCATTGGCGGTTCAGGTGCAGGCTGCCCGCCTGCAGGCGCGCCATGTCGAGCAGGTTCGTCACGATGCCCGTCATGCGTAGCGCCTCTTCATGGATCGCTTCCACGAGTTCACCGTCGCGCCGCGCGTCGTCCGCCTGCTCACGCGATTGCGCGAGCATCGACGAAAACCCCACGATGGTCGTGAGCGGCGTACGCAAGTCGTGCGAAATCGCGGACAGCAGCGAGTTGCGCAATCGTTCGGATTCCATATTGACCAGCGCATCGCGCGCGATATCCACGTAATGCACGCGTTCCAGCGCGAGCGCGATTTGGGCGGCGAAGGCGTCGAGCATGCGTTGCTGCTCCGGCACGCTCAGCTCGGCTTCGTCGCGCAATACGACGGCGAGCACGCCGCGCGTGCGCATCGGCGCCTTCAGCGGAAGGTATAGGGCGGCGGCCGCCGGCAGCGTATCGGTGCCGTGGCCGGCCGGCTTCTGGTGATCGTAGGTCCACTGGCCGACGTCGGTATCGAGCAGTTCGCCTTCGAGCGTGATCGCTGCGTCCGCGTCTTCAATTTTCTGCCGGACCCGATCCGCGCTGTCGGGCAGCAGGATCGCGACGCGCGCGCCGAACACCTCGCTCACGTGGCGGCTGCCGATGCCGACAATCTGCTCGGCGCTCAACGCCGCCGCTAGTTCGCGCGCCATTGCATACATGGCGCCGGTGCGCTGCTCGCGGCGCCGCGCCACCCGCGCTTCGCGCCGCAAGCTCGAGGTCAGATGGCTGATCACGAGCGAAGTCAGCAACATGCCGAGGAACGTCAGCAGATACTGCGTGTCCGACACCGACAACGAGAAGCGCGGCGGCACGAAGAAAAAGTCGAACGCGGCCACGCTCAGGAACGACAGCAACACGCCCGGCCCGCGTCCCAGCTTTGCCGCGGCAAAGATCACGCCGAGCAGATACAGCATGACGAGATTGGTCAGATCGATACGTGCGAGCAACTGGCTCGCCAGCGCGGTAATGCCCGCGCAGATCGCCAGCGCAACCGCATATGCGCGGGGCGGCGAGCGGCGCTCGCGGGCGGCGCTCAACGCGTCGCGCCAGGCGTTCGCGGTTGTGTCGAGCAGCCGGCGCTGCGCGCCGCTGCCGCCAGCGGACGAAAGGCCGATCAGCGTGATGTCGGCATGGCTTCCCTGCGCGGCGAGGCGCTCGCCAAGCGGGCGGCGCAGCCAGCGTGCGATGCCGGTACGCGTCGATGCACCCACCACCAGCTTCGACACGTTGCGGGCCTGCGCATAACCGGTCAGCGCGACAACCGCGTCCGTGCCGGCGAGCGTGGCGGTTTCCGCGCCCAGTTCCGCGGCGAGCTTCAACGCATTGAGCGTGCGTTCGCGACGCGTGGCGGGCAAGCGCTGCAACGCGGGTGTTTCGACATACACGGCGATCCAGTCCGCCTTCAGACTGGCGGCAAGACGCGCCGCCGCGCGCACCAGCATCGGCGCTTCGGGACCGGGGCCCACGCACACCAGCAAACGCTCGCGCGCCTGCCAGATGCGTTCAATCGAACGGTCAGCGCGATACTCGCGCATCTGCGCGTCGACACGATCCGCCGTGCGACGCAGCGCAAGCTCGCGCAGCGCGATCAGATTGCCTTTACGAAAGAAATTGCGCACCGCGCGCTCGGCCTGCTGCGCGAGGTACACCTTGCCGTCGCGCATGCGATCGAGCAGTTCCTCGGCGGGAAGATCAACCAGCGTGACTTCGTCGGCGCGATCGAACACGCGGTCGGGCACCGTCTCCCACACGCGAATGCCGGTGATTTGCCCTACCACATCGTTCAGGCTTTCCAGATGCTGAACGTTGACCGTGGTGTACACGTCGATGCCCGCGTCGAGCAGTTCATAGACGTCCTGCCAGCGCTTCAGATGCCGCGCGCCCTGCACGTTCGAATGCGCGAGCTCGTCGACGAGTATCAGTTGCGGCTTGCGCGCAAGCGCCGCGTCGAGGTCGAACTCGCCGAGCTTGCGGCCACGGTATTCGATCTGCGCGAGCGGCAACCGCTCGAGACCTTCGAGCAGCGCGGCCGTTTCGCCGCGCCCATGCGTTTCGGCGATCCCCACCAGCACGTCCGCGCCTTCATCACGACGGCGACGCGCCGCCTGCAACATCGCATAGGTCTTGCCGACGCCCGCCGACGCGCCAAAGAAAATCTTCAGCTTGCCGCGCTGACGTTTTTGTTCGTCGCGTTGCAGTTTGTCGAGCAGTTCGTCAGGATCGGGGCGGTTCATGCTTCGGTGTTGTCGTTGTGCGCGTGCGGCGTGCGTGCGGTGTGCGTGCAATGGTGGCACGGCGGCAGCTTCGCGGCAAATGGGCGTGGCATGGCCACCTGCGTGCACATGCGGCACGCACATGCCACACGCACATGCCGCACGCACATGCCGCACGCTCATGGCACCCGCACACGACACCCGCAGATGCCGCCAGCCCCTCGGTCCGGTGATGCCACCACCCACGCGCATCGGCAAAGCGCCGCTGATGCAACCGGTGTGCGTCAGCGCGGCACTCAACCGCTCGTTCTCTCGTCGAGTGCGAGGTTCAGTTGCAGCACGTTCACCCGCGGCTCGCCCAGTACACCGAATTGCCGCCCGCTCGTATAACGCTCGACCAGCGCTTCCACGTCGTTCGCCGGCAACCCCCGTGCTTTTGCGACTCGCGCGATCTGATACGCGGCGGCCGCCGGGCTGATCTCGGGGTCGAGGCCGCTGCCCGACGAGGTCACGAGGTCGACCGGCACCGGCTTCGAAAGATCGGTACCCGCGGCCTTCAATGCGTCGATGCGGCCTTTCACTTCGTCGAGCAACGCAGGATTGGTCGGCCCGAGGTTCGAGCCGCCTGACGCCTGTGCGTTATAGGGCATCGGACTCGTCGCCGACAGACGTCCCCAGAAGTACTGCGGCGCATCGAACTGCTGACCGATCAGCTTCGAGCCGACCACCTTGCCGTCATGCTCGAGCAGGCTGCCATTCGCTTGGTCGTGCATGAGCGTCTGACCGAGCGCGGTCGTCAACGCGGGATAAGCGAGACCGGTCACGGCGCTCAGCACCGTAAAAATGACGATCAACGGACGCAACAGATTCTTCATGATGTTTGTTTCCTCGTAGTTGCCTTAGACCCAGCCGAACGCGGCCAGCACCATATCGATCAACTTGATGCCGATGAACGGCACCACGATTCCGCCGAGCCCGTAGACGAGCAGATTGCGCCGCAACAGAACGGCTGCGCCGAGCGCGCGATACCGCACGCCCTTCAACGCGAGCGGAATCAGCAGCACGATGATCAGTGCATTGAAAATGACGGCCGACATGATCGCGGAGGCAGGCGTCGCGAGATGCATCACGTTCAGCGCATTCAACGCTGGGTACGTGGTCGCGAACGCGGCCGGAATGATCGCGAAGTATTTGGCAAGGTCGTTTGCAATCGAGAACGTGGTCAGCGAGCCGCGCGTCATCAGCATCTGCTTGCCGATTTCGACAATCTCGATCAGCTTGGTCGGATTCGAATCGAGGTCCACCATGTTGCCGGCTTCTTTCGCAGCCTGCGTGCCGGTGTTCATCGCCACCGCGACGTCGGCCTGAGCGAGGGCGGGAGCGTCGTTGGTGCCGTCGCCGGTCATCGCGACGAGCCGGCCTTCGGCCTGATGCGCGCGGATGGTGGCGAGCTTCGCTTCGGGCGTGGCTTCAGCGAGGAAATCGTCGACGCCGGCTTCGGCCGCGATTGCCGCGGCGGTCAGGCGGTTGTCGCCCGTCACCATCACGGTCTTGATGCCCATCTTGCGCAGTTCGGCAAAGCGCTCCTTGATGCCGCCTTTCACTACGTCCTTCAACTCGATTACGCCCAGCACGCGCGCGCCCTGCTGGCCTTTCTCCGCGACCACGAGCGGCGTGCTGCCGCGCCGCGCGACCTCGGCCACGGCGTGGCTGACTTCGTTCGGAAAGCGGCCGCCGTGCGCTTCGACGTAATGCTTCACGGCATCGGTTGCACCCTTGCGGATTTGCCGGTTAGGCAGATCGACGCCGCTCATGCGCGTTTGCGCAGTGAACGCGAGAAACTCCGCGTGCAGCGACGCCATATCGCGCTGCCGGATATTGAAGCGCTGCTTGGCGAGCACGACGATGCTGCGTCCCTCAGGTGTCTCGTCTGCGAGCGACGAAAGCTGGGCCGCGTCCGCGAGCGCCTCCTCGGTGAGACCGGGTGCGGGAATGAACAGCGACGCCTGACGGTTGCCGAGCGTGATCGTGCCCGTCTTGTCGAGCAGCAGCACGTCCACGTCGCCGGCCGCTTCCACCGCGCGGCCCGAAGTGGCAATGACGTTCGCCTGCATCATCCGGCTCATGCCCGCCACGCCGATTGCCGACAACAGTCCGCCGATAGTGGTGGGAATCAGGCACACCAGCAGCGCGACCAGCGCGGTGATCGTCACCACGTGCCCCGCTGCATTCGCCAGATGCGCGGCCTCCACGGAAAACATCGAGAACGGCAGCAACGTGGCGGTGGCGAGCAACATGACGATGGTCAACGCGACGAGCAGAATGGTCAGCGCAATTTCGTTCGGCGTTTTTTGCCGCTTCGCGCCCTCGACCATTGCAATCATGCGGTCGAGAAACGCCTCGCCGGGGTTCGCCGTGACGCGCACCACGATCCAGTCGGACAGCACGCGCGTGCCGCCCGTTACCGACGAAAAGTCGCCGCCCGACTCGCGAATCACCGGCGCAGATTCGCCGGTGATCGCGGATTCGTCGACGGAGGCGACGCCCTCGAGCACTTCGCCGTCGGCGGGAATCACGTCGCCGGTCTCGACCAGCACCACGTCGCCTCGGCGCAAATCCGCAGCCGCGACGATACGCACCGGCGACTTCGGATGCGGCTCGTTGAGCTTTTTCGCCATCACGTCTTTCTTCGCGCTGCGCAACGCCGCAGCCTGCGCTTTCGAACGCCCCTCGGCGAGCGCTTCCGCAAAGTTCGCGAACAGCACCGTGAACCACAACCACAGCGTGACGGCGAGAATGAAGCCCGCGGGTGCCTCGGCCTCGCCGGCGAGCGCGGCGAGCCATAGAACCGTCGTCAGAATGCTGCCCACGTAGACGCAAAACATCACGGGATTACGCACCTGCGTGCGCGGCGTGAGTTTCCTGAATGAGTCCATGATCGCCGGGCGCAGCAGCGCCGGGTCGAACATGGACCCCGTTGCAGTATGTTCAGTCATTGAATCCTCGAAATTCGCATTGCCTGCTGACGCGCGCGTGAGCGCGCACTGACTCGTTGCTTCTCATCGCGGCGCGTCAGTGCGCGCCCATCATCGTCAGATGTTCTACACCGAGCCCAAGCGCCAGCGCGGGCACGTAGGTGAGCGCACCGACAAGCAGCACGGTGCCGAGCAACAGCACGACGAAGAGCGGACCATGCGTGGGCAACGTGCCGCCCGTCACGCCAATGCGTTTCTTAGCGGCGAGCGAGCCGGCAATCGCGAGCACCGGAACGATGGTGCCGAAGCGGCCAAACCACATCGCGATGGCGGTCAGCCAGTTGTAGAACGGCGTGCCCACGGTCAGGCCCGCGAAGGCGCTGCCGTTGTTGTTCGCGGCTGAGCTGAACGCGTAGAGAATCTCGGAGAAACCGTGCGCTCCCGGATTCGCGATACCCGCCTTGCCGGCGTCGCTCAGCACCGCGATCGACGTGCCGACCAGCACGAGCAGCGGCGTCAGCAGCACGACGATGGAGACCATCTTCATCTCATACGCTTCGATCTTCTTGCCGACATACTCGGGCGTGCGGCCGATCATCAGACCCGCGACGAACACCGCGAGCAATGCAAATACGAGCATGCCGTACAGCCCCGAGCCGACCCCGCCGAAAATGACTTCGCCAAGCTGCATCAGCAGCAGCGGATAGAGCCCGCCAAGCGGCGTCAGCGAGTCGTGCATGTTGGCCACTGCGCCGCACGAGGCCGCTGTGGTCGCAATCGTGAAGATGCCGGACTGCGCGATGCCAAAGCGCGTTTCCTTGCCCTCCATGTTGCCGCCGGACTGCATGGCGCCCGCCGCCTGGTCCACATGCAACGCGGCGAACGCCGGATTGCCGCTCTGCTCCGCACCGATCTCGGCGAAAACGCACACGCCGAACGCAATCGTCATCGCAGCGAGCACCGCAATGCCCTGCCTGCGGTCCGCGATCAACCCGCCGAATACCAGCGCGAGCGCCGCCGGAATGATCAGGATGGCGAACATTTGCAGGAAGTTGGCGAACGGCGTCGGATTTTCAAAAGGGTGCGCCGAGTTGCCGTTGAAAAAGCCGCCGCCGTTCGTGCCGAGCATCTTGATCGCTTCCTGTGAAGCGACCGGGCCCATCGCAAGGGTCTGCGTCCTGACGGGCGTATCGACAGTCAGCGCATGGCCCTTCGCGTCCTTCAGCGGATTGCCCTCTGCATCCAGCTTCGGCGCGGCGTAGCTCGTGGTCTGCAAGGTGGGTACATTTTCGTAAGCCTTGAAATTCTGGATCACGCCCTGGCTCATCAGCAACGTGGCGAGAATGATCGACATCGGCAGCAGGACATAGAGCGTGACGCGAGTCAGGTCGACCCAGAAGTTGCCGATGGTCTGCACGGTATGGCGCGCGAAACCTCGCAGCAGCGCAATTGCCACCACGATGCCGGTCGCAGCGGACAGGAAGTTCTGCACGGTCAAGCCGAGCATCTGCGTGAGGTAGCCAACCGTTTGCTCGGGCGTGTAGTCCTGCCAGTTGGTGTTGGTCACGAAACTGACGGCGGTGTTGAACGCGCCGTCCACGGTCATTGCGCCCAGTTGCTGCGGATTGCCGGGCAGCCAGCCCTGCACGCGCAACAGCACGTAAAGGAACACCGCGCCCAGCACGTTGAATGCAATCGTGGCGACCGCGTACTGCTTCCAGCTCATTTCGCTCGACGGGTCCACGCCGGCCATGCGATACAGGAGCCGCTCGAGCGGCGCGCCGATGCGCAGCGCGCGCGAGCTGCCCTCCATCACGCCGCCGAGGTAACGCGCGAGCGGCACCGCCGCGGCAAGCAGCACGACGATGAAGAGCGCGGCCTGCAGGACATTGTTCGAATTCATTCGATGTCCTCCGCGCGCAAAAGCGCATAGACGAGGTACACGAACAGCAGCGCGGTCGCGGCGCCGGACATCCACAGCATCCAGTTCATGAGCGCGCTCCCTGCCCGCGCCGCGGCAGCGAAAGCTTCGCGCAGCCCGCGATCAGCGCAAAGGTCAGCGCAGCAAAAAGCGCAATGGCCCCGACGTACAGCACATCCATTTTTGTTCTCCATTGACGGACTTTGGATAGCCGCAACGATAGTCGCGAGCGCGTAAAGACCTGATCAAAGCTCGCGCAGACCGTATAAAAATCGCGTAAACGGAGAGAACGGACAGCCATAAAGCCAGGGGCCGTTCCATCGCGAGATGGAACGGCCCCTGTGGTCCGCGAAAAAACGTGACGACGCTATGGCAGCAGGATGGTCGAGCCGGTGGTCTTGCGCGCTTCGAGGTCCGCGTGCGCCTGTCCGACATCGGAGAGCGCGTAGCGCTGATTGATGCTCGTCTTCACCTTGCCGGAGGCCAGCACGCCGAAGAGATCGGCGGCCATCGCCTCGTAGTCGCTGCGCTTGCCTATATACGTGAACAGCGTGGGACGCGTGAAGAAGAGGGAGCCGCGTCCGGCGAATTCCGACGAGTCGATAGGCGGCAGCGGCCCTGACGCATTGCCGAAGCTCACGAACATGCCGAGCGGCGAGAGGCAATCCAGCGAGCCGGCAAACGTGTCCTTGCCGATGGAGTCGTACACCACCGGCACGCCCGCGCCGTTGGTGATCTCGCGCACGCGCTTCGTGAAGTTCTCGCGCGTATAGACGATGGCGTGATCGCAGCCGTGCGCTTTGGCGATCTCCGCTTTTTCGTCGGAGCCCACGGTGCCGATCACGGTCGCGCCGAGCGCCTTCGCCCACTGGCACACCAGCAGGCCGACGCCGCCCGCCGCGGCCTGAATCAGGATCGTGTCGCCGGCTTTCACCGGGTAGGTACGGCGCAGCAGGTATTGCGCGGTGAGCCCTTGCAGCATGACCGAGGCGGCCTGCTCATTGCTGATCGCGTCCGGCAGCCTGATGACCTGCGCCGCCGGCAGCACGCGCTCCTGCGCATAGGCGCCGGGCGGCCGCGCGACGTAGGCAACGCGGTCGCCCGCTTTCAGATCGCTCACGCCCGCGCCGACCGCCGTCACTTCTCCGGCGGCCTCCATGCCGAGGCCGCCCGGCAACGGCAGCGGATACAGGCCCGTGCGAAAGTAGACGTCGATATAGTTAAGGCCAACCGCTGTCTGACGGATGCGGATTTCGCCCGCTGCGGGCTCGCCCACTTCGACGTCGACCCATTTCATCACTTCGGGTCCGCCGGTTTTATCGAATCGGATTGCTTTGACCATTCACGTCTCCTTGATGGCGAATGCCGGCTGATTGTGTTGCGTGCGTTGCGTGCGTTGCGTGTGTTGTGCGTGTTAGGTGCGTTGCCTGCATTGCCGGCATACCCGGCGCATGCAGCGTCAGACCTGTTGCGTAAGGCGCAGAGTAAGCACGTCTAGAACCATGCGCGCCGTCGAAATATTGGTCGCGCACGGAATGTTGTGCACGTCGCACGCGCGCACCAGCGCGTTGATGTCCGGCTCGTGCGGTTGCGGCGTCATCGGATCGCGCAGGAAGATGACCATGTCCACGCGCCCTTCCGCGAGTTGCGCGCCGATCTGCAAGTCGCCGCCATGCGGACCGGACAGCATGCGCTCGACCTGCAGGCCATGTGCTTCGCTAATGCGCCCGCCGGTCGTGCCGGTCGCGATGATGTCGCAGCGTCGCAGCGTGTCGACATACTCGCCGGCGAGGCGGACGATGTCGTCCTTCTTGTGATCGTGCGCGATCAGCGCAATGCGGGTGGTCATGACGTAAGACTCCTGAAACCGTTGTGATTGTCGTTGTTGTGAGACTGCAGCGGCTTTTGCAGCGGCTTTTGCAACGGATGCCGCGGCGACGCGCGCATGCGCATCAGAAAGTGCCGGGATACGCGCCGCCGTCGATCAACCAGTTCTGCCCTGTGATGTAACCGGCATGCACGCTGCACAAGAAGGCACAGGCGCGGCCGAACTCGTCGGCGGTGCCGAAGCGGCCGGCGGGAATCGCCTTCATGCGCTGCTGGCGCGCTTCGTCGACGGAAATGTTGTTTGCTTTGGCTGTAGCCGCCATGGTGACGGCGATGCGGTCCGTGTCGAACATGCCCGGCAGCAGATTGTTGATCGTTACGCCGGTGGGCGCCACCTTGCGCGCGAGGCCCGCGACAAAGCCGGTGAGTCCCGAACGCGCGCCGTTCGAAAGGCCGAGCACGTCGATAGGCGCCTTCACCGCCGAACTCGTGATGTTGACGATGCGCCCGTAGCCGCGCGCGCTCATCGAGTCGATGGTCGCGCGAATCAGCTCGATAGGCGTGAGCATGTTGCTTTCGAGCGCGCGAATCCAGTCGTCGTGCGTGAAGTTGCGAAAGTCGCCCGGCGGCGGCCCGCCCGCGTTATTGACGAGAATGTCCGGCTGCGGGCACACCGCCAGCGCCGCGGCCCGGCCTTCGGGCGTGGTGATATCGCACGCGACCGTCTTCACTTCGACACCGCTTTGGCGGCGAATGTGCTCGGCCGTCGCCTCGAGCGTCGCGGCGGTGCGCGCGACGATCGTCAGGTTGACGCCCTCGGCCGCAAGCGCTTCGGCACAGCCGCGCCCCAAACCCTTGCTCGCCGCGCAAACGAGCGCTGTGCGCCCCGCCATTCCCATGTTCATGTATGCGTTCTCCTCGTTGCATCGTGCCGGTGGTTGCAAAGTTTCCCCCGATTCTAGAAGAATCGGTGCCAGCCTGCGCCGGGTGGCTGCAATCTCCGGTATCTTCGGTAGGCACTCTTTCGGTAAACTTGCGCCGTGGCGCGTTTGCCGGCTGTCGAAACTGATTTTGCCGGCCGGCGGCGCGCCGAACCGATTTCCGGATCGACATGGATCGACCTGAATCGACCCGGATGGACCTTTCACCCGCCGCTCGTGCCCCCGCCATGACTCAGGACAGCCGTTTCCCCAATCTTTTCATCCTCGATCACCCGCTGATCCAGCACAAGCTGTCGCACATGCGCGACCGGGACACGTCCACGC
>Ga0209796_10000644_pt1 | contig 19814 bp, 26 predicted proteins | sample AgamicOrSfrz_FD_187167 | JGI IMG/M metagenome (GOLD analysis project Ga0209796, IMG submission 187167) | Agave microbial communities from Guanajuato, Mexico - Or.Sf.rz (SPAdes) (version 2) | ecosystem: Host-associated > Plants > Phyllosphere > Phylloplane/Leaf | place: Guanajuato, Mexico...
CTTGCCATGCTGTTCGAGGTACGCGCGCATCGCCTCGAAGTAACTGAAGGTCGATTCGGTCGCCGTGAAGTGCAAGGCCATCAGCCGGCCCGTCGCATCGTCGATGAACACCAGCAGCGTGCACGCGGGCGCGCTCCTCGAACCACCGGTGATCGCTGCCGTCGATCTGCACCAGTTCGCCCAGACACGCCCGACTGTTCCTCGGCTGATGCAGCTTCCGTGGCCGCTGGTTGCGCGGAATCCACAGCCCGTCCTCACGCATCCAGCGCCGCACGGTTGCCTTCGCTAGTATCACGCCACGAGACTGGGCGAGTTTCTCGCACGCCAGCGTCGGCCCAAAATCGGCGTAGCGTTCGCGCACCAGCGCCATCGCACGCGCACGGACATCCACCGGCAGCTCGCGATTGCTCGGCTGCTCACGCCGTGCCGATACAAGCCCGGCCGGTCCGGCGGCCTCGTAGCGCCGCACCAGCCGGCTGACCTGACGCTCGCACAGCAGCAGACGTTCCGCCGCCAGCACGACCGTCAGGCGATGTTGGACGACCGCCTCAATGATCTTCACGCGCTCAAGCTCGTGCATGCTGATCGTGATGAATCCACGTCCGTCATGGCCTGGCTCCGGGCAGGCTATCTCGCCGCAGCATGCGCCACAACAGGCAGCCCGAAGCAGGAAACCGGACATTTCAATTTAGCGGAAACGCGACATCTGAACTTGGGACTCACATCCATTCCGTTGATAATTAACATTATGTAAAATCACGTTGCTGCTTGTTGGGCGCAGTCAGTAACAACTTGCAGCGAGGCTATGCGCCTGTCCAAGCGAAGCCGATCGTGCCACGAGATAACAGCGACAAGCGCCTGCCGAACATAGAGCCTGCGTGGGAGGTTGACAGCCTGAGTCCGCTCGAGGCGCGATTCGTCGAGGAATCTGTCATCGACCGGAACGCGACCGGTTCCGCGCGGCGCGCCGGCTACGCTCCCGAGTCAGCGCTCAAGCACGCGCATGAACTGCTCAAGCGGCCGGATGTTCGCAAGGCAGTCCAGTTGTCCGAGAAGGCCATGATGGAGCGCCTGCACATCACGCAGGACATGGTCCTCAAATACTGGTGGGACATCGCCACCGCGGACCCGAACGAGATAGTTCAGTACCGGCGCGACAACTGTCGTCATTGCTGGGGCAGGGGCGGGTGGGCGCAGCGCAACTGAGTCTCACAGCAGGCGGCATCTCAAATCGGGGCGGCACGCTATCGCAGATCGGCGCGAGCGACACGCCGCTGACAGCCTCGGGCGGGTTTGACAATTCTGGTGGCGCGGTTATAACGAACGCGCAAAACACGACGGTCGGTACCGGCAGCCTGACGAACACGAGCGGGACTATCAGTCAAGCGGGTACGGGGGGCCCTGAATGTCCAGACTGGCGCACTCGATAACAGTCGCGGTGGCATCGCCACCAGCGGCGTGGCGACAATCGCGGCGACAAGCATACAAAACGCTTCAGGCCCGGTGACGTCAGCCCAGGCGCTCAACGTCGCATCGAGCGGAGATCTGGACAATACGGCGGGCAGCTGGAAGCGGCGGGCGCCGTGCACGTGTCCGGCGCAAACATACAGAACACGGCCGGGCGCATCGTCTCGGGTAACGGCGATGGCCTGACGCTGACGGCAAGTGGGCGGATCTCGAACGCGGCAGGCAGCACTGCCCAAGGCGCGACGGGAGGCGTGATCGGCGGTAACGGCAATGCCTTACTCGATGCTGCTTCACTGACGAACAGTGGGACAGTGACTGCTGCGCAACAGCTGGCAGTGAAGACCTCGGGAAGGTACCAGCAGCGTTGGCCGTCATGCTGCCACCTACCTGCATGGATCCACCCGAATGGACGATGTTGCCTCCGCCGTTTTCGCCGTTGGCGGTCAACGATGCATTCCCCCTCGCGAGCGTCTGTCCGCCGGACAGGTTCAGACTGCTACCCGTCGACGCCAGGTCACCGCCTGCCATTTGCTGCCCGCTGGCCGTGACCCCACCTGCGCCCGTCAGCGCGAGGCTGCCGCCTCCCATGACGTTACCGTTTGCATCGATCCCCGCACCGAGCGAGCCCGTCGAAACGATGCCTGAACCTGTGACGGTCGTATTGCCGAGCGCGGCGATCGTGCCGCTGCTGGACACCTGCCCCTGGCTGTTCAGCGTGGTCTCCTGGGTCGCATACACCGACCCGCTGTTAGTGACATTGCCGGCTGACGCAATCGCAACGTTGCCATTGGCACTTGTCGAGCCTCACAGGGTCACCTTGCCCTGGCTGCTGATCTGCAGGTCCCCGGCCTGAGACGCTATCGTGCCGGCACTATTGACGCCAACACCTGCGTCCGTGCCAACCAGACTGACCTTGCCCGCGTACATGCCGCCAAGCTGCGCCACGTCGATCGCTACGCCCGCGTTGTTACCGTCCGCGCCAAGCGACTGTGCGTTAAGATCGGTGTAGCGCACGTCGTTGTTGCCAGCGACCACATTCAGCGATTGCCCCGCCGAGATCTTGCCATTCACGGCAACGCTGCGCGCGATCAGGTCGACCTGGTCGACGTTGCTGGCGTTAAGCCCTGCAGCGCCGATCTGGAACTGGCCACCCGTCACATGGAAGGCATCGAAGCTACCCGTGCCGCCGAAGACCGGCGTGCCAGTCGTCAGACGCCCCGGCTCGTGTTGATGAATCCGCAGCCGTTACAGTAAATACCCGCCGGGTCAGCAACCACGACCTGCCCAGCCGCGCCTTTAACTTGACATTGCCGTATAACGGCATCGCCTCGCGCGAAAGCGCAAAGGCACAGCATTAATCGAGCAGCGGTGGCAACTCGCCCTTGAGGAAATCCACGAAGGCGCGAACCGCGGGCATCATGCCGCGACGGGTCGGAAAGAGAACGGCCAGTCGTCCATCCCTTGGACGCCATTGCGGCAGGATGACGGACAACTCGCCCAGTTCAAGTTCACGTTTGCACGAGTAAAGAGGGAGGCTCGCGATTCCCAATCCAGCGAGTGCAGCCGCTTTCAGTACCGCAATATTGTCGCTTTGAAGCCTCGGTTGAATGGCAGGCGCGGCAACGTTGCCATTGGGTCCAATCAGATGCAGCGTGGCTACCGGTTCATCGATGGATGCGTAGATCAACAGGTCGGCTCGGGGGAGCATGCCGGGTTCGTTGATCTTTGTTGATTGCTCCAGGTACGTTCGACTGGCCACCAATCCCCAACGCGCCGCGCACAGCGTAGCTTGAATCAGGCTAGAAGACGGCGCCTCGGCGCCCATGCCGCGCACGACCACGTCGACATGTTCTTCGATCAGATCGACTTGCCTGTGGCTCGCCTGTATGGCGAGGCGCACCTTCGGATAGCGTGACATGAAGCGAGGCAGCAGTCCTGCCATCACGATATCCGTGACGGCGATCGGCATGCTGGCCCGCACCACGCCAGCAGGCTCCGCGGTGCGCCGTCGAACTGCCTCTTCTCCTGCCTGCGCCTCGGAAAGCATCGCTCGGCAATGCTCATAGAGCACCTGGCCAGCGTCCGTCACGCTCAGTCGGCGGGAGGTTCGCTGCAACAGACGAACGCCAACCGTTGTCTCAAGGTCGGTGATGCGCCTAGATAGGTGGGATTTGCTGACGCCCAGCACTTCGCCTGCTGCAGTGAAGCCGTGATGCTCAACCACCAGAGCAAAGAAGTAGAGGTCGTTCAGATCAACAGTTAGCGGGTTCACGCGAAGCCTGCTTCCGGGTTGAAAGGATGCCCGTTGATCGTTTCCATGTAGAAACGATAGGTTGTGCGGCGGCCTATTTATCCTCAGTCGTTGCTTAATTATGATTCATCTTAACCCGGACAGCAACGCGCCGGACAGTCAGGCAGCAGCGCAAAGACGCCCATGCCTCACCTTATTTCCAATGTGAACGAGAATCATGAAACTCCCTACTCTCTTGAAAGCCGCCGCCGTCGCCCTAGCCCTCACCACCGCCTCCGCCCTCCCGGGCCAAGCTGCCGAGGCAGCGCCCGCCGCGAACGCCGTGGCTCCCGCACACCCCGCGTACTCCCTGCTCTCGCGCGATAACACCGTGCTGCTGCTCGTCGATCACCAGGTGGGCCTGCTGACGGGCGTGCGCGACATGGACGTCGGCCAGCTCAAGCACAACGTGGTTGCTCTGGCCAAGGCCGCACGCGCGCTCGGTATCCCGGTCATCGTCACCGCCACGATGCCCAACGGCATGTGGGGTCCCACGATCCCCGAGCTGACCGCTGCGCTGCCGGGCGTACCCGTCATCAGCCGTACCATGATCAACGCCTGGGACGACCCGAATGTCCGGGCCGCCATCGAGAAGACCGGCCGCAAGCAGGTTCTGGTCGCAGGCGTTTCGCTCGAGGTTTGCGCCACGTTCCCGGCGCTGACGCTCAAGGCCGCAGGCTACGATCCGAACGTGGTGCTCGACGCATCGGGCACGTTCAGCGACGCCAAGCGCACCGCAGGGCTGCAGCGTCTCACGACCGCCGGCATCCCGGTGACCGATTACGCAACCGCCGGTGTCGAGCTGCTGCACAGCAATACCGACCCCAAGGCACAGGAAGTGTACTCAGATCTCGACATGCCGTTCGCAACGCTGGTCTGGCAGTTGAAGAACGCCTCGAGCAAGTAACTGAGCCCCCTGGTCCGGCGAGGACGCACACCGTTCTCGCCGGAAGCGCCAACGATGGAGACATGGAGTTATTCATGAACAAGCGCGTACGCGTATCGCAGGTCATTGCCGGTCACGACATGACCATCCGCGAACGCTTCCGGGCCACGCATTTTGAGGAGGCCATGTTCGACGGTTTGATAGACCCCGTTGTCATGCTCGACCACTTTCACATGAGGGGTCCCACCTTCGCACCGCATCCGCACGCGGGCATCTCGGCCGTGACATATGTGTTGGGCAATGTCAAGTTGAAGGCGTGGCTGGGTAAAATGGCGGAATGAAGAAGAATCGCACGTCGTATCACGGCTTCCGTTTCCCGGCCGCGGCCATCAGCTGCGCGGTACGCTAGTACCATCGGTTCAACCTGAGCCTGCGTGACATCGAGGAGCTGCTGCTCGAGCGCGGCGTGGTGGTAACGTAGGAATCGGTGCGTAACTGGTGCGACCGGTTCGGTGCAATGTTCGCGAGCCGGGCCAGAGCCGTGCGGTCGCGGCCGGGCACGACGTGGCATCTGGACGAAGTGTTCGTGACACAGCTGCGGCAAAGCGCTTCTCCTAGCGGGTGCTGCGCTCGTACCCGGTACCCCGGAAGATCGTCACCGCCCAGCTGCGCAGCTACCTGGCAGCAAAGGCCAGCGTGCCGCAGCTGGCCGGTGTGAAACACGTCTCCGTGAAGGCTTCAACCCGGGCGAACAACCGGGCGGAGAACAGCCACGAGCCCACGCGCCGGCGCGAGCGCCAGATGCAGGTTTCCGCGATCCACGGCGCACGCAGCACTTCCTGTCGAACTTCGGGCCGATCCGGCAACACTTCGCGTTGCCCCGTCACCGCATGGGCGCTGTTGCTCACCGCGCCCAACTGAAGGAACGTCTGGACAGCTGGTATGGCTGGAACACGACCGGTATAGCCGGCCTCGCGCAGTAATCAGCACAGTCCTGCGCACTATCGATTCGCATGGGTATCCATTGTCAGTTTGACAATGCCTTCGCGACAAAGCGCGCTCAACTTATCGGCAGATGCGGTGATCGGTCGAAGCTCTTTGCCGGATCGCCTGCACCGAACTTGAAGCTGCGTTTGGAGCCGACCGGTGCGCAGCCGAGTGACGCGCGCGTATGTGGCGATGCAAGTCCGCGATACCGCATGCAACGACCGCCGCGTGGTCGCATTCGTTTTCGCTCGGCTTGCTGATTCGGCGGCGACGGATGATCACATCCCGCTTAACGCCATTTCTTTGAAGGGGGCAATCCCCGGCGTCAATCAAGGCGCTGCTGCGGGGACGGACCAAGCGTCGCACACAAAATTTTCCAATGCTCGGGAAGCCGCGTCCAAGCATTTGTCTTGGCGAGCGAGGGCACATTCACTATGATGAATAGCCGGTTCACTTCATGCGAGTGAGGGGTGGCGCCGCCTATGGAATCTGAACGCGCGATCGATGAGATGCTGGAGCGATTCCGGCACCCCATCTCGCCGGCTCCACTCCGTGTTCTTCGAAGCTCATCAAGGCGTCGGTGAACTTCGATTAGTAAAACGATTGCGAATGCGACTGCGGATTTGACGACAGGAGAGAGATGCCGGTAGTCGGTATTGGCGGGGTCTGTCGGCGACAGCAAGCGCTGGCAATGTTACTGACGGTTAGTGCGACTCCAGGCGACTCGCATGATTGGGTTCTACTCGCCCTTTCATGGTGATGGCCGGCGAGCAGAGCTTGGTCGCAGTCGCGGGCGTAACCCAGCCGAGCGTCAGGCGACGAACCGGCGGTATAAGAAGGTCGCGTGGCCTGCGCTCACGTAATGCGTGACCGTGGCGCGATGCGGTGATAGCAGCGTGGCTTGAGAAATCTAAGCGATTGCGAATCGACCCGAAGTCGAGCAGCTAAAAAGTAGATAAGCAGCAACGCCGGGTGTGGTACGTTTGGACCACGTGTTGGATCGGAATCGTCCCGTGAATCGGCTGAAACCTGTCATCACGCTCCAGCCAACCCACTACTCCAACGTCAGATGACACCCGTGAGGCATCGTGCAACGTAGCCGCGCTTATTTCGCGGATGTCCCCTCACCTTGCTCCGATTGCCCTGCTTTCGATGTGCCGTCACTCGACGGTCCATAACCGCTGTTTTGCAGCGCTACACGCGCTCAGCAGCCAAGCGCATCGTTGCAGGTGTGTTCTATCGCGTGGCCGCTTGATCATAGAGTCGTTTCACGTGCTGTAACGTCACAACGCTTCGTTGATGGCAAGACGGGACCACTTGGGGGGCACACCCGAAGTTTCAGACCGATCAAAGGTAACTGCAGCGCGCCGTTGAAGGATGCAGGTGGGTTTCGACTATCCTGGGTGTTAGGCCCGTCCGTGGTTTCGACGCCAGGAACACAGCTGGCGTCGTCCAACATTCTGCGCCGCCATTGACATCGGCGTCACCAAAAGCAGACGGAGCGTCGATGACAGCGCCGTTTTGCTCTGAGTTTGGTCGGCAGGCGAGTCGTTCGAGTCAAGCGCGCTTTGTATCCACCAGGATGACGCCCAATGCGTCGAGCAGCTTGTGACTGGCTAAACTTCTGATTTCCGCACGACAATACCATTCGCTCACGTGAGCTGCGGGTTGTTGCGTCGGGTTTGGTGCTCATCGCGTCAACTCGTCCTACATATGTCTCGCGTGGAGACCGCTAACCGGCGAGTGGAGTGTATATAGATGCGTGTGCTGCGAGCTATAGAGGTTTATTTGTGCGCCATGTCGTTGCCGGTTTGAAGCGCACACCGGCAGCGCCTGTAGCCGGGCACGATCTCTAACTGGTCGTGGCGACCGCCGCTGGCGCCCGTCGATTGGAGAGTTTAGCGAGCGGCGGTTAAGTTCAGCAAACGCGCCTAATGAGTCGGGACGTCCGGTCCCATTAGGCGATCGGCGCTTTAATCGGACGCCGGAGCACGCTCCCCATGAAGCGCGCGCGCTACCGTGGTCACCCGCCGCCCCTGGAATCGGGCCACTGCGAGGCTCTCTTCGTCCGGACGGTTAGCATCGCGCTTCGACACGTGCGTCGCGCCGTAGGGCGTGCCTGCCGCGAACATGACGGGGTCCGCGTAGCCCAGCGGCACGATGACGAGTCCGAGATGCGCCATTGGCGCATAGACGGAAAGCAGCGTCGACTCGTTGCCGCCATGCTTCGAGGACGTCGATCCAAAGACCGAGCCGATCTTTCCATTCAGCTTTCCTTGAGACCAGGGGCCGCCAAGGCTATCGATGTAGGACTTCAGTTCCGTCGAGATTGAGCCGAAACGCGTCGGAGTGCCAAACACGATAGCGTCTGCCCACTCAGCATCGGCCGCAGTCGGGGCCTCGTACCGAGCGTTCATGGCTTCGGCATTTTCTTGCCAGCCTGGCGCCTGGGCCATCGTTTCGGCACCGACTACCTCGCGGGCACGGCGCAACCGTACTTCAGCCCCGAGCTCGATCGCACCCTCGGCAACCGCTTGCGCCAGCGCCTCCGTCGAGCGATTGCGGGAATAAAAGGCAATCAGAATCTTAGGCTTCGACATTACTGTTTATCTCCATGGTCAATTAATACGCAGATTCGATGTAGCCGCTTCTCCCATGCCTTCTAGAACGTGGATATACGGACTGTTTTGTAGCGCGAGAATTTATCGCAGAAACGATATTGAACTTGCAGTTGATATACTAGGTTAGGCGGTCACGGCCCCCTTCTGAACAGCCGTGGCAACGTCCCCGCGCGGTCCTTTTCAATGGCCCGCGTACTGCGGTTCCCAAGTCTCGCGGCAATCAATGAAGCTCGCTCCGAGTTCCGGCAGGGTTTCATGACGGCATCGCCTTAAACACTTTGGCGTTGAGTAGATTGTACGGTGGATAGGGGCGCAAAGAGCACGCAATCTTGCATGACCTAGTTTGCAGAAGCGCGGGAAGGGCTCTCCACGGAGGATGATAGGTTTCTACCTTCAATTAGGTCTCTGCGGTCCTCAATTGCCGTCGCACAGTGTTTCATGAATGCGTGAACACGGCTCGACTTTCTTATGTCAGGGTGCGTCAGTAACCAGATTTCGTCGGTAACGTCGGACTCGATTTGACCTATGCGGACGAGGCTTGTTAGGCGATCACCGTGCATACAAGGCAATAAGCCAATGCCTATGCCGGCCGCAATTGCCGAGGCCGCACCGGCGACCGAATCGGTCCGATAAACAACGTTTTCGTCGGGAACCCGCTGTTGGACAAAGGAGAAGGCCTTAAGGCCAGCGAGACTATCCGCAAACGACACCCATCGTTGATTCAGGTCATTAGAGGTGGGGTCAGGCCGACACGCTGCGAGATAGGAGTGGTGTTGCCGGCTCCCGTACACCGCCCACGCGACCGTGGCAACTCGCTTTCCAAATAGATTGTCGGGCGGAGACATCGTTGCACGGAACGCGATGTCGCATTCTCCGCGGGAAAGATTCAACACTTTATTGCCCACGACTACTTCGACGGAGAGCCGCGGATTTGCTGTGCAAAATTCGGCGATGATCGGTGTTAAGAAGTCCCTCAGCAATGCATCGGTAGTAGCAATGCGCAACGTCCCTTTGAGGCCATCCTCTTCTGGGGACACTCGTCGACATACTTCTGAAATGTCCCGTTCTATTCGATCCGCCAACGCCGCGACTTCTGCGCCCGCCGCTGTCACCACATATCCGGTACGGCGCCTGTCAAAGAGCAGCGAGCCAAGTGCTGCTTCAATCGTCGAGAGACGCCGCGAGACAGTAGATGAATTCAATTTCAGGACACTTGCGGCGCCGGCGACACTACCGCAGGCCGAAATCTCCTTCACGATACGCAAATCGTCCCAACAGAGGTCCATTGCAGTAGTGCCCATCAAACGTATGCCGTATTACGGGAGATCGGTTATGTGGGATGGCCGCTAGTACACCGTGCTCCCGCAATAGGCGTCTATGGCTTGAATTACCTTGCCGACCCCGACGGTGGGATTCGTGTGGCGAGTGCACTGGCCAGTGCGCAAATTATCAGGATATACAGTATTAGTGCCGTCCGCCCCCATCGTTGGACGCTCGCCCCTGTCAGCACAGGGCCGAGCACCAGGCCGAGATTGTTTCCTTGCAATAGCATCCCCGTACTGATGCCGGTGAGCTCCGGTTTAGAGGCCAGCCGCGGGACTAGCGAAAAGAGAGTAGCCGGGACAATGCCCGCCACGGTACCGAACGTCAAAAACATTGCATATCGAGTCCAGCCATTCGCATCAATACCAACAGCGCACCCACCGAAGACCGCTAGAACCGGGAACACCAGGCAGATGAGACGCCCGCCCCGGAGACCACGACTCAATAGCCCGACGGCGATGAGATTTCCACCGGCGCCCGCAATAACGACCCATCCAGCGAGGCGGCTCGTGTGAAGGGCATCACCGAGGCCAACGTCAGAAAGAAGCCCAGGCAGAAGCCCGATAAGCCCAAAAAACATCCCCGCGTAAAGCGCAAACAGAATCGCAAGTCGAAGTGGACCGCGGACGAGAAAAACGCCTGCGGCGGCAGATACACCGAAAAGCACATCGGCAGGCCGATCGTTTTCGAGTCGTGCCGAAAGATTCACTGCAAGCCGTCATGGCGCGCGTGTTTCTCGACGAGTTCGAGCATCGCCGTGCCTCCCTAGTACAGCACGACCGAGCGGATCGACTCGCCCTGCTTCATGAGGTCGAAACCGTCCTTGATGCGCTCAAGGGGCAGCGTGTGTCTGATAAGTTCGTCGATGTTGATCTTGCTTTCCACATACCAGTTAACGATCTTCGGCACATCCGTGCGCCCGCGGGCACCGCCGAAAGCCGAGCCCTTCCACTCGCGGCCCGTCACGAGCTGGAACGGAAGCGTGCTGATCTCCTCGCCCGCCGCAGCCACGCCGATGACGAATGACTGGCCGAGCCCTTGTGCGTGCGTTCCAGCGCCTGACACATTAGCTTCACGTTGCCGACGCATTCGAGCGAGTGGTCGGCGCCGCCATCGGTCAGTCGAACGATGTGATCGACCACGTTCTCGACTTCGGTGGGGTTGATGAAGTGCGTCATGCCGAACTTCTTCGCCCGCTCTACGCGCTTCGGATTGATGTCGACCCCGATGATCTTGTCCGCGCCCATCATCTTCGCGCCTTGGATCACATTCAGACCGATGCCGCCCAGACCGAACACCACCACGTTCGCACCCACTTCCACCTTCGCCGAGTACACCGCGGCGCCCACGCCCGTCGTTACGCCGCAGCCGATGTAGCAGACCTTGCCGAACGCTGCGTCTTCGCGGATCTTCGCCACGGCGATCTCCGGCACGACGATGTAGTTTGAAAAAGGTCGAGGTGCCCATGTAGTGGAACAGCGGCTTGTTGTCGATCGAGAAGCGCGAGGTCGCGTCGGGCATGAGGCCCTTACCCTGAGTCGCGCGAACGGCCTGGCACAGATTTGTCCTGCGTGAAAGGCAGAACTTGCACTGGGCACTCGGGCGTGTAGAGCGGAATGACGTGATCGTCCTTCTTCAGCGTGCCGACGCCCGGTCCCATATCGACGATGCCTGCGCCTTCATGGCCAAGAATCGCCGGGAAAACACCTTCGGGTCCGCACCCGAGAGCGTGTAGTAATCGGTGTGGCAGATGCCCGTGGCCTTGACTTCGATCAGTACCTCACCGGCACGCGGACTTTTGAGGTCGACTTCCTCGATAGTCAGCGGGGCGCCCGCCTTCCATGCGATAGCTGCCTCTGTTTTCATAAGGTTCTCACTGTGAGTAAAGAATTTGGTAGCCGCCATGTCCCGGCGACAGCACTAGGATCGCACTGAGGCGGCAACGCAACGGCGTTAGCAATGAGCGGCTAAAGGTCGCTGTCCGGGACGGCCGCGCTAGCTTCGCGTGCTCTTTAGACGACACCATAGCGCCCGGGTGACAGAATGTGATTCGGGTCAAATATTTCCTTAATCTGACCATTGACCTTGTTTACCACCTCGGAACGATCGGCAGCATGTTGCCCGTGGTAGTCGATGGGCGCTCGGCCGACCGCGTATCCCCGTCCGTGAAAGGCCGTGGCTAAGGCACGGTATGCGTCGTTGGCTCGCTGGGACTCGTCTGGGTCGCGACGATTGAAAATGATATTGTGAAGACCGCGCGCGAACCGTGCAGCACAGACCCACATCGATACGTACTCGAGGCCGAAATCGTCCAGAATCTGGCGTGCCAATACCTGTAGTTCGTTCGCACTGCTGCCAACCATCGGGGAGCCTGGCGTAAAACAGGTTACTCCGCCGCCCGGGCGCCACTTCAGTTGTCTAAGTTCAGAGGGCGAGGGAATACCATTGAACACCGAGTTGGCAACCGGTAGCCCAGGATACTCCGACAGTTCTTCATGGCTAATGTAGCGGGCCTTGCCGGACTGCATGAAATGCTTCTTCACTCTCTCCAACGTCGCATCCAGCGCCTGCTCGGATGCACCGTATAGCGCACCCGATGCAGTCCATGCGCCCAAGCCGTACTCCCGCTGAAGTGCTCTCCGTCCGGCGGAAGACAGTGATTTTCGACCGCCGGACGCAGCGTATTCCGGGTTTTGTTCCTCCTCACCGATAAGCCAAAGATCGTTGGCCACGCGAAAGAGAGTAGGAACCATGCCCGTCATCTTTAGAGGGCGAGCAAGATCGATGATTTCTGTCAGGTCCTCATCGTCCGGAAAAGTAAAGTGAAAACTTTTCGACACAGGGGGCCGCGGCATGAGCCACACGCCGGCTCTCGTCACGATCCCGAGATTCGATTGCACAAACAGGGCATCCAGCGACGGACCAAAGGTGTACTTTGAGACATGCCACATGGCCCGACCGGGCAGATAATCACCTGTATGGATGATCTCGCCGTTCGCCAGAACGACTTCCAAACCACATGTGTTGCCGAAGTGGTCGGCGTACGGCGTATAGCCAGCACCGCGATCGGTTGCATTACCAAGCACCGATCCTTGCGGCGGACCGGATGTACAGTCGATCATCATTTTGTTGCCGCGACGCACCAGCTCGTCGTGCAACATCTGATAAGAAACACCAGGCTCAATCTCACAATAGTGCAGCGTGTCATTGATCTCGGTGATCCGGTTCATCCGTCGTCCCAGATCGATGATCACATTGTCGGAGCCAACGGCTGAGCGAGTGCCTAGGCTCATGTTGTTGCCCTGACTCACCGGATGAATATTGACTTTGAACTTATTGGCGAGTCGAACGATTTTCTGGATTTCCTGCGTGTGACCGGGGTAGACGACTGCGGCAGGCCTGCGATCGCCCTCCGGCATCGTATTCTCTCCGTAGCGATACAGAGTTTCGTCATTCGTATTCACCCACTCCTCTCCGATCTCACCCTTCAGGGCGGAGAGGAAGGCCGTCAAGTCTTTGTTCATATCGATCCCAAACTATGTAAGACCTAGCCGCAAGCCCTTAAAGCAGGCAGTCAACCTATCACCATAGTTCCGCTTCAGCCTGATTTGTCTGCGACGTTGCGTTGTCATCCCTGCTCGACGCGATCACTTCTCGTAGTCGGTCAGGCGCAGGTCCGCCCGTCGCCCAATCCAATAGTTCAACTGTATGCACGATAGGCAAACCGAGGAAGCGCTCGAGTTGTTCAATGCAGCCGAGATTGCCGGCGGCGGCAACCTGCGCCCCGGTTGACGCAATGTTGTGTGCTTTGCGCTGACCGAGTGTCTTCGCCATTTCTGGCTGAAGCATGTTGTAGGTTCCTGCTGAGCCACAGCAGAAGTGGCCTTCAGGCACATCATGTACGTGAAAGCCTGCGGAACGGAGAAGATTCCGCGGTGCGCCTTTGATCCTTTGACCATGTTGGAGACTGCATGCGTCGTGGTAGGCCACCCGCAAGCCATGCTTATCTGCGTCGGGCTGTATGCCGAGCTGCTCCAGGACTTCCGTTATGTCACGGACAAGGCACGCGATCCGGCCCGCGACCCGGACATCCTGCTCGGAGGCACCGTCGCTAAAGAGATGTCCATAGTCCTTCATCGTTGTCCCACAGCCAGATGCGGTCACAACAATGGCGTCAAGACCCATGGTGCTGTCAATTTCAACCATAGCGTCGATTGCGCTCGAGGCACTACGTTGCGCCTGTTTCTTCCTCCCCATGTGCAGCGTCAAAGCGCCGCAACACTCGAACTGCGGGATGACAACCTCACACCCATGCCGACGAAGCAGACGGATCGCCGCATCGTTAATACTGGCTCCGAGAACCTGCTGTGCGCAACCCAATACAAGCGCAACACGCATGCGGAGCGCGCCCTCGGCGGGCAGAACTCGGGCGTCGCTGAATTCGGACTTTTTGGGTGCGCTTGCCGGTACGAGATTGATCATCTCCCTCATCTGACCGGGCAGCATTTTGGCGAATGGTTTGGCTAGTCTCCCAGCGTAGAGCGCCAAGTTCATTCGCCCGGCGTGAGGGATCACAGAGGCGATGAATGAACGCTGCAATCTTTCTCGAAAACGGCGCTTATAGTGTTTCTCGATGTGCTCGCGAGCCGTATCGACCAAGTGCGCGTAGTCGACACTGGCCGCGCAGGTGGACATGCAAGACTGACATGACAGACATTGATCTATATGCTCGACGGTTTCACGAGACGGTTCGCTCTTCGAGCGAAGCATGTCTTCAATCAGGCCAATCCGCCCGCGGGGCGATTCTAATTCGTTGCCAGTGACAACGTAGGTTGGGCAGACGGAGACGCAAAAACCGTAATGAACACAGTCCTCGATGATCTCGTCCGCCTCTTTTAATTGATCCCCGCTATTAGCAATGGGCGTAAGAGGAACAATTTTCATTAGCATTCCTTTATACCATCTAGAAATTCGCTCAGCGCTCGCGTGTCTCCTACGCGATATACGCAGCTGACCTAACAGTTTCGGAATTCGTTGACCTACGTTTTATTCATGCCTGACGCGCGAATCTGAACGCGGACTTTCCCAACGCGGATGGCTCAAGCACGTCCACAGACACGCGCAAAGCAAACGTCGAGATCCAGCCAACGGAGGCGTTGGATCGCACCGGACAACTTCAATGCTAGCGCGATCCTCGTTGAAAGTGACTAGCAAACTTTTGGGATGATGCGTCCGAGCAGTTGAACGACGCGCCGTTCGCTGTTCGATCGCGTGCACTGAGTAAATTACAGTTTGATACCTCAAACGATGCGTGGTTGGTTTACCGATTCCACACGAGACGGGCCGTCGGCGCGAGCACTGACCGGTGGTCGCTATGATGTGTGCGAGGATCTGGTCGCAGCACTGGGATCGTGCTTCGGACTTCCCGCACAGCGCCAGGTACCGCATGCCAAGCATCGCAATTGTTGCGGTCGCGATTGGCTTGCGGAACAGAGCGCCGATTTGGCATCGGCCTCAAGAATAGCCGACCGGTTCTCCATACATGACGACGACTTGGGAGAGGTCCTCCGCGTTGATGGACAACAGGGAGTCAGAATAGATCGCGACGGAGTACCCTTCATCCAGGGTGATGCTCTCTTGATCCACAATGAGGTTGACGGATCCCCGCATCGAGTAGATCCAGGCATTTCCGCGAGAACCGACAGGAATCCGAATCGCACCCGAACTCGCGATGAAGCAATCGAGGAGCGTGAACTTCTGTGGGAGTAAGATTGGTGATTGTATGTCGCCATAGCGGCCTGCCACTACCCTGATTCTTACGCCTTCACTTTCATAGATCGGGACATCTTCCGATTCAAGATGCACTGCGTAGGCATCGATATCGCGTTTCTCTGCCGGAAGGTTGACGAAAAATTGCAGGCCATGACTTTCTGGATTTTCTCCCCCAGGCCACTCGTCATGTATGACCCCACTTCCCGCGACCATCCAGTGCAGCGAGCCAGGGTGGATGGGCCCGTCATTGCCCAGGGAGTCGTGATTCAGGTGCGCGCTTCTGGAGTCTTCAAATACATACGTTACTGCCGAAATTCCATTATGCGGGTGAGGTCCGAACGTCTGCGCTCGCATGCGGAAGTGATCGACCATGAGAAGCGGATCGGTTGCTCCGCCATACTGATCGTATCTGAATCGCGTAACGTCGCAATGATCTCCCATCTTCGTAGGTACCCCGAGCACGGGGCGAGTAATACGGCGTTGGGATGAATGCATGGTCTCTCCAGTAGATTTGGATGACGGATAGTTTCCCGCCTGTCTCTTGGTTCATTATTACTGAAGTCCAGCAAGACTTCGCTATCGCAAGCGGTACGATCGCTGGACTCAGAGTCCATCACGTAGGACGGGTCGCGACTTCTTTGCCGTGCCCTTCATGGATCCGGGCGCTTGGAACGCGACCGACTCGGTAGAGTGAAGAAGATCCCTCGTGCTGCAAACGGTCGTTTAACATCGGCAAACGAGATGTTCTGAGGCTTCGCGGCCGACGGACAGATAAGTCGCTCGACGACAATTCACTGTTCACCTCGTGTTCCGTCCCTGAAATAACTTTACATTAAATTGTGCTGTTCTATCATCAAGTCATGTTGAACGGAGGCGATCATGGGGCGCAAGGGAATCGAGGTTTGGTCTCGGACATGGAGCGGGAGCAATTGCTGTCGATGAGCCGTTCGCGGTCGTTGCCTCATTCGCTGGTGCGTCGGGCAAAGATTGTCCTGATGGCTGCGGATGGCCATACTAACCACGAAATTGCGCGCAATGTGAAGTCACGTCTCCTGCGATCACGCATTGGAAAAAGCGTTTTGTGGCGCAGAGGCTTCCCGGTCTGCATGACAAAGCGCGCCTGGGGCGGCCGCGCGCGCATAACGATGAAACAGTAGCCCGGTTGCTGGCGAAGGTTCTGCATGAGAAGCCGGACGGCGCAATGCACTGGAGTGTGCGTTCTGCCGCTGCGCAAACGGGTATTTCCAAGAGCTCGGTGGCACGGTATCTGTCGTTGTTCGGCGTGCAGCCTCACCTCTAGAAGAGCTTCAAGCTGTCTACTGATCCATACTTCGTCGAGAAAGTACGCGACATTGTCGAGCTGTATCTGAGTCCGCCGAACAACGCGCTGGTGCTGTGTGTAGACGAGAAGAGCCAGTGTCAGGCACTCGAGCGGACGCAGCCGGTGCTGTCGATGGGTCTGGGTTACCTCGAAGGGGTTACGCACGACTATATCCGGCACGGCACGACAACCCTGTTTGCTGCGCTCAATGCAGCGACAGGCGAGGTCATCACGCAATGCGGGTCGCGTCACCGGCATCAGGAGTTTCTGGCCTTTCTGAAGCACGTTGATCAGGCGGTTCCGGAGGACCTGAATGTGCATCTCGTCGTCGACAACTACGCGACGCATAAGCACCCGAAGGTCAAAGCATGGCTGGCGAAGCACACGCGTTATCACATGCACTTCACGCCGACGTATTCGAGCTGGCTCAATCAGGTGGAGCGCTGGTTTGGCCTGATCACGCAGCAGGCTATCCGGCGCGGCTCCTTCAGAAATGTGCGCCAACTGATTGCCAGCATTGAGCGCTATGTTGCGCAGTACAACGAGCACAACCGCCCGTTCGTCTGGACCGCAACCGCCGATTCCATTCTTCAGAAAGTGGCTCGGCTATGTAAAGTTATTTCTGGGACAGAACACTAGATCGAGTTTGATTTTGGCATCATGAGTTGAGGGGCGAGGATAACGGGATATCCCAACCCTACTCGGCCGGCCGCGGTATCTCCAAGCCATTCGAGCAAGCATCGAGTTCGGAGGCTTCGTTGGCGCTGTGACTCGCGCTGCCGTGGTTAGTGCTGGTCAACGTATGGCGGCAGGGCCTTTCGGCGATGCGAAATGCGAAAGGGGTGGAAACGCGGGCGTGTGCCCGAAAAGGGGCGCACCTCTGCGGCGCGAAGGAAGCTGCTGACCCGTAGCCCGGCCTGCAAGCCACCGCTAAAAAAGTGATTGGGCGCATTGAGCGCCGAATCATGCCCCGGCAAGTACTGCCGGCATTTCGGCGGCAAGGAAGTCAAGCAATGCCCGCACCGAAGGGAGAATACCTTGCCGGCTTGGCACTAGAGCAGTCATGGTCGACTCGCCGGCGGACCACTCGGGGAGGATCGTCTGCAATTCGCCTGAACGTACCTGATCGTGGCACATATACGCGGGGAGCACAACGATGCCTAAACCTCGCTCCGCGGACGCCTTTAGTGCCACGAGGTCGTCGCTCAGCAAGCGTGGTGGCTCAGGCGTCACCGGGTAGGTCGTGCCTTCAGGTGACGTGAGCTGCCACGTAGAACTACCTAACCAGGATAGCAGATTGTGATCCTGCAGATCCGCAGGCTGTAGCGGCGTTCCTCGCTCTGAAAGGTATCGGCCAGCGGCAAATAGCCGCCACGTCGCGTGTCCAATCGTCCGGGAGATCAGGTTGGAGTCGGGTAATTCTCCGGAATGACCCCGAATTGCGAGATCGAAGTTCTCGGCGATCAAATCCACTGCCGCATTGGTAACATGCTGGATGATCGTGATTTTGGGGTACTTCTGCAGGAATGCCGGAATGATTTTGGCAATGGCGAACTGGGCTGTGGCCGTTGCCGTTGTAATACGCATTGTGCCAACGGGCTCTGTGACACGTTCCCGGAGGAGTGCTTCCGCTTCCCGCGCCTCCTGAACAATCCGGGCTGCGCGTTCATAAAACTCTCTTCCTGCATCCGACACGCTGAACTGACGCGATGAACGATTTAGAAGTCGGACACCAAGCGACGCTTCGAGCTCCTGAATGCGGTGGCTGACAGTCGACTTTGGAATGCCCAAAACTCGACTCGCCGCGGAGATTCCCGCACGATCCACAACGGTTACAAAATAGTATATATCGTTTAGGTCGAGCATGTTAGAAACGCCGCGCCATAGAATTTTCAGAATCTTGCTGCTGGTAATATTGCAATGCCACATCGCTTACGAACCACGGACTGCAGTAAGCGCGTCCTGTGGCATCGCGACGTACCGATCGGATGTCGGCGGGGTCAGTATAGACGCTGCTCTGTCATGAGATCAATGTCGGCGTGCCGTTGACACAGGGGTGCCGGGCGCTCGAAAAGTCCGAGAGACTCAAAAAGACGCCTGCTAGGGCGCGCATCTAACGCCCTGAACCCGCTGATGATCAATAGCACTGCTCGTCCCACCGGTGGGATCTAGAAGTTCGGCGGTCCACATAAACCGGCTTGCTCGCCGTGTGACTTCACGATCGCTTGCAATGCGGGTCGCCGTGAATGATCAGCTATGCGCGGGACGATGGGCAACGCTAGTGCCGACAGATCCTCTAGTAAATACGGACAAGTCAACAACCAGGCGGCATCTAGGAAGAGCGCGAATGCGAGCGACTATGACGGGCCCTTTCCCGGCTGCGATCAAAGTCGGTTACGCCAATTATTGGCTTCAAATGGGGGCAACAATCGAACGACCTCTTGCGCCGACCACGCCACGCCGCTTCAAGTAGGCCGTGCGGGGTGCGGCGTTTTTCTTGGACTGAGTTATGCCGCGATTCCAAGACTCTGACGGTATTCGATGGGGCTGAGCGAGCCGAGCGAGACCTTGATCCGCTTTGCGTTGTACAAGCGGATGTACGAGTCAACGGTCTCGATGAATTGATCGATGGTCGTGGTTTGCCATTCACGAGAATAGAACAATTCCGTCTTGAGTCGCCCGAAGAAGCCTTCGCAGGCTGCATTGTCCGGCGAACATCCTTTGCGCGACATCGAGCGAGTCAGTCTGGCAGACTGCATACGCGAGAGCCATCCTGGCCAGCGAGAGTGCGCACCACGATCCGAGTGAACTACGGGCCGCTCCTTGCAGCCCGCAACTGATTCGATTGCCGAATCCAGCATGGTGTTGACGAGTTCGGCGTCCGGCCGTGTACCGATTGACCAGCTCACAACGAGACCATCGAAGCAGTCGATGACCGGTGACAGATACACTTTGCCGGCCGGGATCTGGAATTCGGTAAGGTCCGTGAGCCATTTCTGGTTAGGAGCAGCGGCGTAGAAATCACGATTGATGATGTTCTCCGGCGCGGGACTAATTTCTCCACGATAGGAGCCGTAGCGACGTCGCCTGGTCGTGGCGGCGGCCAGACCTTCCTGTCGCATCAAACGACGCACTACCTTCTCCGAG
>Ga0209796_10000645_pt1 | contig 19812 bp, 14 predicted proteins | sample AgamicOrSfrz_FD_187167 | JGI IMG/M metagenome (GOLD analysis project Ga0209796, IMG submission 187167) | Agave microbial communities from Guanajuato, Mexico - Or.Sf.rz (SPAdes) (version 2) | ecosystem: Host-associated > Plants > Phyllosphere > Phylloplane/Leaf | place: Guanajuato, Mexico...
CGCGACAAGACTACGTCGGATTCGCGAACGCCACGCTTGCCGAGCGACGGGACGCGCGCCTGCCGCCCTTCGTCTATCAGGCGATGCTGCGCGCCGAAGGCCGCACGCTCGAAGCCGCGATCGCGTTTCTCGAAGACGCCGCCGCCGCGTTCGCGCCGTTGCCCGGCGCGGACCGCGTGACCGTCTACGATCCCGTGCCGCTCACCATCGTCAAGGTCTTCAACGTGCACCGCGCGCAACTGCTGCTGGAAAGCGGCTCGCGCGCCGCGCTGCAAACGGCGCTGCGAGCGTGGCAGCCGGTGCTGCGCTCGCTCAAAGGCGTGCTGCGCTGGAACGTGGAAGTCGACCCGCTCGACGTTTAATGGCGGCGGGCCGCCCGCCGCTCGTCAGACTTTCGCGCGCGATGCCTCCGCGCCGCCGCGAACCGGCGTCGCCTCGTCGCGCGTATCGTCGACATGATGCGTACGCGACGACGCCCCGCGCACGAACAGCACCATGCAAAGCGCGAACATCGCCCAAACCCCGACCACCACCATCCACGTGCTCATGTTGTCGTTCCCCGTAGCTGCTTTTGTAGCGCCGGACGGCGCGCATCGCTTTATATCGGCAGCGGGGACGCATTTACTTAGGGGTTGTCCCAAAAAACGTCGGGTTAGGGAAACTACTAGGCGATTTCCGCCACCGGACAAGCATCCGAAAAACAGCCGAGACGCCCGCCTCACAACGGTTTGGCGGCGGTGCAACCGTCTCGAAAATGCCGGTTGCACCTTTTATATCAGCGGGGTACGATTCGCCAACTTTTAGGTCCCTGGCCGGGTAAGCGTGACCGGCAAACGAAGGAAATATGGCGAGCACAACCCTTGGCGTGAAAGTCGACGATTTGCTGCGGTCCCGGCTGAAAGACGCCGCGACCCGGCTGGAACGCACCCCGCACTGGCTCATCAAGCAGGCGATCTTCGCCTATCTCGAACGTATCGAGCACGGCCAGCTTCCGCCGGAATTGTCGGGCGCGAACGGCGCATCCGACATGACCGACGCAGCCACCGTCGACACCGATGAAGACGGCGCGCTGCATCCGTTCCTCGACTTCGCGCAGAACGTGCAGCCGCAATCGGTGCTGCGCGCGGCGATCACGGCGGCGTATCGGCGGCCGGAGCCGGAGTGCGTGCCGTTCCTGATCGGTCAGGCGCGCTTGCCCGCGAACGTCGCGGCAGAAACCGAAAAGCTCGCGACGAAGCTCGTCGAGGCGCTGCGTGCGAAGAGCACGGGCGGCGGCGTCGAAGGGCTGATCCACGAGTTCTCGCTGTCGAGTCAGGAAGGCGTGGCGCTGATGTGCCTCGCTGAAGCGCTGCTGCGCATTCCCGACCGCGCGACGCGCGACGCGCTCATCCGCGACAAGATCAGCAAGGGCGACTGGCGTTCGCACATGGGCCAGGCGCCGTCGCTGTTCGTGAACGCGGCGACGTGGGGCCTGATGATCACCGGCAAGCTCGTCACGACGAACAGCGAAGCGGGCCTGTCGTCGGCGCTGACGCGCATGATCGGCAAGGGCGGCGAGCCGCTGATCCGCAAGGGCGTCGACATGGCGATGCGCCTGATGGGCGAGCAGTTCGTCACCGGCGAGACCATCTCCGAAGCGCTCGCGAACAGCCGCAAATTCGAAGCGCGCGGTTTCCGCTACTCGTACGACATGCTCGGGGAAGCGGCGACGACCGAGGAAGACGCACAGCGCTACTACGCCTCCTACGAGCAGGCGATTCACGCCATCGGCAAGGCGGCGGGCGGGCGCGGCATCTACGAAGGCCCCGGCATCTCGATCAAGCTCTCCGCGCTGCACCCGCGTTACTCGCGCTCGCAGCAGGAACGCACGATGACCGAATTGCTGCCGCGCGTGCGCGCGCTGGCGCAGCTCGCGCGCCGCTATGACATCGGGCTGAACATCGACGCGGAAGAGGCGGATCGTCTCGAACTGTCTCTCGATCTGCTCGAAGCCCTGTGCTTTGACCCCGAACTCGCGGGCTGGAACGGCATCGGCTTCGTGGTGCAGGGTTATCAGAAGCGCTGCCCGTTCGTGATCGACTATCTGATCGATCTCGCGCGCCGCAGCCGTCATCGTTTGATGATTCGTCTCGTGAAGGGCGCGTACTGGGATACCGAAATCAAGCGCGCACAAGTGGACGGCCTCGAAGGCTATCCGGTCTATACGCGCAAGATCTATACGGACATCTCGTATCTCGCGTGCGCGAAGAAGCTTCTCGCCGCACCCGACGCGGTGTATCCGCAATTCGCGACGCACAACGCGTTCACGCTGTCGGCCATCTATCACCTGGCGGGCCAGAACTACTATCCCGGCCAGTACGAGTTCCAGTGCCTGCACGGCATGGGCGAGCCGCTCTACGAAGAAGTCACAGGCCGCGACAAGCTGAACCGTCCGTGCCGCGTGTACGCGCCGGTCGGTACGCATGAAACGCTGCTCGCGTATCTCGTGCGGCGTCTGCTCGAAAATGGCGCGAACACGTCGTTCGTGAACCGGATTGCGGATGAATCGATTCCGGTGAAGGATCTCGTGCAGGACCCGATCGACGAAGCGCAGAAGATCGTGCCGCTCGGCGCGCCGCACGCGAAGATTCCGCTGCCGCGTCACCTTTACGGCAACGAGCGCCTCAACTCGATGGGCCTCGATCTGTCGAACGAGCATCGGCTGGCGTCGCTGTCGTCGGCGCTGCTGGCGAGCGGCAATCATCCGTGGCAGGCCGCGCCGATGCTCGAAGGCGGTTCGCCCGCCAACGGCGTCGCCCGCGATATCCGCAATCCCGCCGATCATCGCGATGTGGTCGGGACCGTGATCGAAGCGTCGCCGGAACAGGTGAGCGCCGCGCTCGCGAACGCGGTGGCTGCCGCGCCGATCTGGCAGGCGACGCCCGTCGAAGACCGCGCCGACTGCCTCTCGCGCGCCGCCGATCTGCTCGAAGCGCAGATGCATACGCTGATGGGTCTTATCATCCGCGAGGCCGGGAAGTCGCTGCCGAACGCGATTGCTGAAATTCGCGAAGCCGTCGATTTCCTGCGTTACTACGCTTCGCAAATCCGCGCGGAGTTCTCGAACGACACGCATCGCCCGCTCGGCCCGGTGGTCTGCATCAGCCCGTGGAACTTCCCGCTCGCGATCTTCATGGGTCAAGTGGCGGCGGCGCTCGCGGCGGGCAATCCGGTGCTCGCGAAGCCGGCGGAACAGACGCCGCTGATCGCCGCGCAAGCCGTGCGCCTTTTGCGCGAAGCCGGCGTGCCGGCGGGCGCGGTGCAACTGCTGCCGGGCGACGGCGAAACCGTCGGCGCGGCGCTCGTTTCCGATGCCCGTACGCGCGCCGTCATGTTCACCGGCTCGACCGAAGTGGCGCGCCTCATCAACAAGACGCTGTCGGAGCGGCTCGATCCGGAAGGCCGTCCGATCCCGCTGATCGCCGAAACGGGCGGCCAGAACGCGATGATCGTCGATTCGTCGGCGCTCGCGGAACAGGTCGTGGCGGACGTGATGCAGTCATCGTTCGATTCCGCCGGTCAACGCTGCTCCGCGCTGCGCGTGCTCTGCCTGCAGGACGATGTCGCCGATCGCACGCTCGAAATGCTGACCGGCGCGATGAAGCAACTCGCGGTGGGCAATCCGGACCGGCTGTCGGCGGATGTCGGCCCGGTCATCGATGCCGACGCGAAGCGCAGCATCGACGCGCACATCGCATCGATGCGCGAGAAGGGCCGCAAGGTCGTGCAACTGCCGCTGCCGGAAGGCTGTGCGCAAGGCACGTTCGTGCCGCCGACGCTGATCGAACTGGAGAGCATCGACGAGTTGAAGCGCGAAGTCTTCGGACCGGTGCTGCATGTCGTGCGTTATCGCCGCGCGTCTCTTGATAAACTGCTCGACCAAATTCGTACGACGGGTTACGGCCTGACGCTCGGCATCCACACGCGCATCGACGAAACCATCGCGCATGTAATCTCGCGGGCGCACGTGGGCAACATCTACGTGAACCGCAACGTGATCGGCGCGGTCGTCGGCGTGCAGCCGTTCGGCGGCGAAGGCTTGTCGGGCACGGGCCCGAAAGCGGGCGGCGCACTGTATCTGCAGCGCCTGCTGGCGAAGCGTCCGACCGGCCTGCCGAAGTCGCTGGCGAGCACGCTCGTCGTCGATCAGGTCGCTTCCGCCGATACGCCTGCCGCCGCCCTGACCGCATTGCGCGACTGGGCCATCGGCGAGCGCGATCCGCAGACCGCCGCGCGTTGCGACGGCTATCTGCAGCACGTGCTGGCGGGCGCGACGGCGGTGCTGGCCGGCCCGACGGGCGAGCGCAACACGTACACGTTGAGCGCGCGCGGCACGGTGCTGTGCGTGGCGTCGACGGACAGCGGCGCACGCGCGCAGCTGGCTGCCGTGCTGGCGACGGGCAACAAGGCGCTCTTCGCGGGGCCGGCGGGCGAGCAACTGGTGGCGTCGCTGCCGGCGTCGCTGAAGGGCCATGCAGCAGTGAGGAAAGATCCCGCAGCCGGCTTCGATGCCGTGCTGTTCGAGGGCGACAGCGATGAACTGCTGTCGCTCGTGAAGGAAATCGCCAAGCGTCCGGGACCGATCGTATCGGTGCAGGGCGTGGCGGCGGGCACCTTCGCCGACGCGGGCCACGACGGCGAAGACTACGCGCTCGAACGTCTGCTGACGGAACGCTCGGTGAGCGTGAACACAGCGGCGGCGGGCGGCAATGCGAATTTGATGACGATCGGTTGAGACTTTCGCGGCGCTCGATTCAACAAATTCAAACAAACGGCAGCCAGCACGGCGATCCCGGCAGAAGCTGCCATCCACACTGGTACTAGGAGAAGCTATGAAGTACACGATGAACAAGCTGGCAGCAGCCCTGACGCTCGCTGGCCTGTCGCTGGCGGGGACGGCAGTTGCACAACAAGTCGAAGACGTGAAGGTCGGTTTCGCGGGTCCGATGACCGGCGCGCAAGCGCACTACGGCAAGGACTTCCAGAACGGCATCACGCTGGCCGTCGAAGACTTCAACGCGACGAAGCCGGTGATCGGCGGCAAGCCGGTTCGCATCGTGCTGGATTCGGCGGACGATCAGGCCGACCCGCGCACCGGCACGACCGTCGCGCAGAAGCTGGTCGATGACGGCATCAAGGGCATGCTCGGTCACTTCAACTCGGGCACGACCATTCCGGCTTCCCGTATCTACGCGAACGCGGGCATTCCGCAAATCGCGATGGCCACCGCGCCGGAATACACGACGCAGGGCTTCAAGACCACGTTCCGCATGATGACGTCGGACACGCAGCAAGGTTCCGTCGCGGGCGAGTTCGCGGTGAAGAACCTGAAGGTCAAGAAGATCGCCATCGTCGATGACCGCACGGCCTACGGCCAGGGTCTCGCCGACCAGTTCGAGAAGGCGGCGAAGTCGGCGGGCGGCACGATCGTCGATCGCGAATTCACGAACGACAAGGCTGTCGACTTCAAGGCGATTCTGACGAAGATCAAGGCGACGAACCCGGACCTCGTCTATTACGGCGGCGCCGATTCGCAAGCCGGCCCGATGGCCAAGCAGATGAAGACGCTGGGCTTCCGCGCTCCGCTGATGGCCGGCGAAATGGTCAAGACCGACACGTTCCTGAAGATCGCGGGTGACGCGGCCGACGGCACGGTGGCATCGCTGGCTGGCCTGCCGATGAACGAAATGCCGGGCGGCGCGGCATACGAAGCGAAGTACAAGAAGCGCTTCAACGAAGAAGTGCAGACGTACTCGCCGTACGCGTATGACGGCGCAATGGCCATGTTCACCGCAATGAAGGCGGCCAACTCGACGGACCCGGCAAAGTACCTGCCGATGCTCGCGAAGACCGACATGCAAGGCGTGACGGCGAAGCATCTGTCGTATGACGCCAAGGGCGATCTGAAGAACGGCGGCATCACGCTGTATAAGGTCGTCGGCGGCAAGTGGACGACGCTGCAGAGCGTTGGCGGCAAGTAAGGCTTAGGCTTTCGCTTTAAGAGTTGGAACGGCCCGGTTCGCGCAAGCGACCGGGCCGTTTTGCATTGGGGCGCCCGTTTGAATCTCGCGGGCAAATGCTGACCGCGCCGCCAAACGGCTATTCCAACGGCTTATTGACCCGCTTATACCCCGTCACCATCGCGCGAATGAGTTCCTCACGCGTCCAGACGGTCATCAGCACGGCCGCGGCGATATGCACGCAAGCGAAGATCTCGATGACGAGCGAAAGCCACGTATGAATCTGCTGCGGCCAGTCTTCGCCCCAGAAGGTATCGAGCCGCATGAGCCATCCCGACACGCCGAGCGCGAGAATCAGAAGCCACAGGAAGAGCGCCATCAAGCCGCCGAGCGGATTGTGCGATTGATGATGCAGCGGCCGGCCCGCCGCGAGGGAGCGGAAGTATTCGCGCAGACGCGCCGGTGTCGGCCACCACGCCGAGAAGCGCGCATTCGCCGAGCCGATGAACCCCCACACGATGCGCGCGACCACGAGTCCCGCCGCGATGTACCCGAGCAGCCGATGCGTGGAATCCGTCGGCCCGAAAAGATTCCACACGACGATGCCCGCGACTGCCCAGTGCGTCAGCCGGACCCAGATGTCCCAGACCTTTACGCGCATCGACATGACAAACAGCGTGCTCAGTCGACTTCGGACTTCACGACATCGAGCGTTTTGGTGTCGTAGTAAATCTCGACTTTCTTGCCGTCCTTGTCGCGACCGTAGATTTCGTAGCAGTTGCCATCGACCTTGAACTTGCGGATCTTGTAGCCCTGCGACTCGATCTTGGCCTTCGCATCCGATTCCTTCATCCACTCGCTCTTCGGATGCGCCGTGCAGTCCGCTTTCGCGAACGCCGCACCGGAGAAGCCCAGCGCCAATGCAACCGCAAGAATCTTGAGCATCGCTAACCCCCAGTAATTTGGAGCGAATTACTCTACTGCCACCGGGGGTTAAGAGCAAGCGAATCGAAAGCTGGCGGTCAACGCTTGCCTTGCTGACGAACCTGTTCCAGCGTCGCCGCCGGCGTACTCTGATCCTGTGGAATACGGATTTCGATGACCGCGGGCAGCCCGGACTCCACGGCGCGATCGAACGCGGGCATGAACTGGTCGGTCGTCTCGACGCGTTCCCCATGCGCCCCGAATGCGCGCGCATACGCGACGAAATCCGGATTGGTCAGCCCCGTCCCATGCACGCGATGCGGATAGTGCCGCTCCTGATGCATGCGGATAGTGCCGTATTGCGCGTTGTTCACGACGACGAAAATCACCGCCAGCCGATACTGCATCGCCGTGGCGATTTCATGGCTCGCCATCATGAAGCAGCCGTCGCCGGCGAAGGCGATCACCGTGCGATCCGGATACAGCGACTTCGCGGCGATGGCGGCGGGCACGCCGTAGCCCATCGCGCCGCTCGTCGGTGCGACCTGCGAGCGGAAGTGCCGATACGAATAGTGCCGATGCAGCCACGTCGCGTAATTCCCCGCGCCGTTTGTGAGAATGGCATGGGCGGGCAGCCGTTCGGCGAGCGCGCGCATGATCTCGCCGAGCTGGACATCGCCCATCATCGGCCTGGGCTTGCGCCAGTCAAGGTACGCGGCGTGCGCGGCCTCGGCGGCTCCCGTCCATGCGATCGCGGCGGGCGGTTCGAGCGCCGCGAGCATCGACGCGACTTCCGGCATGCCGGACACGATCGGCAAATCCGCGCTATAGACGCGCCCCAGTTCTTCCGCGCCCTGATGCACGTGGATGAGCGTCTGCTTCGTCTTCGGGATATCGAGCAGCGTGTAGCCGCCCGTCGTCGATTCGCCCATGCGCGGGCCGAGCACGAAGAGGACATCGGCGTCGCGGACGCGGGCAGCGAGCGCCGGATTGATGCCGAGGCCGACATCGCCCGCATAGTTCGGATGCTCGTTGTTCAGCGTGTCCTGGAAGCGGAACGCACAGCCGGCCGGCAACTGCCATCGCTCGATGAAACGCGCGAAGTCGTGCGTGGCGGCTTCCGTCCAGCCGCTGCCGCCCGCGATCACGAAGGGCTTCTTCGCATGGGCGAGCATGTCGCGCAGCCGCTCCATCTGCGTCGGCGCGGGCGATGCCGCCACACGCTGATAACGCGGCGCGGCGGGCGCGGCATCGCAGGCTTCGGTCAGCATGTCCTCGGGGAGCGCGAGCACGACCGGCCCCGGACGCCCCGACGTCGCGACGTGGAACGCATGACTCATGTATTCAGGCACGCGACGCGGATCGTCGATCTGCGCGACCCACTTCGCCATCTGCCCGAACATGCGCCGATAGTCGATTTCCTGAAACGCCTCGCGATCCATATGGTCGCGCGCGCATTGGCCGATGAGCAGGATCATCGGCGTCGAATCCTGATACGCGGTGTGCACGCCGATGGATGCGTGCGTCGCGCCCGGCCCGCGCGTGACGATCGCGACGCCGGGCCGGCCGGTCAGCTTGCCGACCGCTTCGGCCATGTTCGCCGCGCCCGCCTCGTGGCGGCACACGATCGTCTGAATCTGGTCCGTTTCGTCGTGCAGCGAATCGAGCACGGCGAGAAAGCTCTCGCCGGGCACGCAGAACACGCGCTCGACGCCGTGTTGCACGAGCGCATCGACGACGAGACGCGCGCCGGTGGTTTGAGTGGAAGCGGGGGAAACATCGGACGCCATGCGTAAAAGTCTCCTGTCGGTTCTGGTTGGCAGAAAAGCGCCCTATAGCTTACGCCGTGGTCGGCACGGCGAGCCGAATCTTTACCGCGATCTGCTCCATCAGCCGAAATACCCCTTTTTCACACCCCTTATCCAGCGATAGACGCAGGCGCTTCTTCGCAATAATGGCTTCACTGAAAGCGGACACGTCGAAACATCCGGCGACGCCCGCCTCGCAAAGATCGCAGTCATTCCTCATCGGGGGCAAGTTTGAACATCCGTAAATTCATTGGCGCGAACAGCCGCGACGCACTGCGACAGGTTCGGGAAGCGCTTGGCCCCGATGCAATCGTGCTGTCGAACCGTACGCTGGACGATGGTTCCGTGGAGATCGCCGGTTGCGCGGATAGCGATATCGCGTCGATCTCGCCGAAAGCGCAAGAGCTGGCCGCGCCCGCGACGTTCGCGAGCGCCACGCCGCGCGCCGCGCTGGCGCAGGCAGCAGCCGCTGCGGCAAAGCACGCCGCACCGAATCCGTATGCGAGCGGCGATGTGTTCTCGTCCGTGTTCGGCGCGAAGCCCGACGCCGATGCCGACGCAGCCGACGAAGCACCCGCCGACGAAGCATCCCGCACGATGGCCGATTCGAATCCGTGGCTGATCGAGCATGCGCGACGCATCGCCGAGCAGGCCGCGACGCCGTCGAATCGTCCGCTGACGGCATCGTCGGCGATTGCACGCGGCATGGGCGTGCCGGTGGCGCCGAAAGCGCAAGCCGCCGACAAGCCGGAGACGGCGAACTACCCGCTGCGCCAGGCCGCGCAACCGAAGGTCGACACGCCCGAGTGGGCGCGCGAAGCCGCGCAAGTCGCCGCACGCCGCGCCGCGCAGAAGATCAACGCAAGCGCGCCGCAAGCGGAAGCATCGCCGGCATCGCCTGAAGGTGCGTTCGAAGGCTTGCCCGCGAATGCGGCGGCTGTCGTCACCGAGGCGATTCGTGCGCGCATGGAGCAGGTCGTCAACGATACGGTGATGAACGAGCTGTCGTCGATGCGCTCGATGATGGAAGAACAGTTCTCCGGCCTGCTGTGGGGCGATCGCCAGCGCCGCATGCCGAGCAACGCCGCGCTGACAAAGCACCTGTTCGCCGCGGGCTTCTCCGCGCAACTCGTGCGCATGATCGTCGACAACTTGCCGGAAATGGAAAACGCCGAGCACGCGCTCGAATGGGTGCAGCAAGTGCTCGAATCGAACCTGCCGGTGATGGCGAGCGAAGACGCGCTGATGGAACGTGGCGGCGTGTTCGCGCTGATGGGCCCGACGGGCGTCGGCAAGACGACGACCACCGCGAAGCTCGCCGCGCGCTGCGTGATGCGCTTCGGCGCAAGCAAGGTCGCGCTGCTGACGACGGACAGCTACCGGATCGGCGCGCACGAGCAGTTGCGCATCTTCGGCAAGATTCTCGGCGTCTCGGTGCACGCGGTGAAGGACGCGGCCGATCTGCAACTCGCGCTTTCGGAGTTGCGCAACAAGCACATCGTGCTGATCGACACGATCGGCATGAGCCAGCGCGATCGCACCGTGTCCGATCAGATTTCGATGCTGTGCGGCGCGGGTCATCCGGTGCAGCGCCTGTTGCTGCTGAACGCGACGAGCCACGGCGACACGCTCAACGAAGTCGTGCAGGCCTACAAGAGCGCGGCCGATCAGCCGCCGCTCGCGGGCTGCATCCTGACCAAGCTCGATGAAGCGACGAACCTCGGCGGCGTGCTCGATACGGTCATCCGCTACAAGCTGCCGGTGCATTACGTATCGACCGGACAGAAGGTGCCGGAAAACCTGTACGTGGCGACCAAGCGTTTCCTGATCAAGAGCGCGTTCTGCATTCCGCGCGACGGTTCGCCGTTCGTGCCGCAGGACGAGGAAGTGCCGGCGCTGTTGTCCGCATTGTCCGCGCGTGCCGCGGCTGAACTCCATGAGGTTCGCTTTGGATAAGCTCGTCCTCGACCAGGCTGAAGGCCTGAGACGGCTCCTGACGCGTGCAGGCTCGCGCGTGGTGGCGGTCGCGGGCGGACCGGCGGGCATCGGTTGCACGTCGGCGGTGGTGAATCTCGGCGCGGCGCTGGCCGTGCATGGCAAGGATGTGCTCGTCATCGACGAGCGGCAGAACGGAACATCGGTGAGCCGCATGGCCGGGCTCTCCGGATCGCAGGCGATGAGTGCGGTGATGTCCGGCCGCTACGCGTTGCAGGAAGTCGTCACGCGCACGCCGCTCGGCTTTTCGCTGATCGCCGCGCCCCGCGAGGAGCGCGTGAGTCACGACGCCGCGCAGTGCCGCGCGCTGCTCGACGGACCCGCGGACATCGTGCTGATCGATACGCAACTGGATCGGCATGGCGCGCTCTCGTCGCTCGCGGCGCAGGCGCATGACTTCCTGATCGTCACGCGGGCGGCTGCGCCGGCGATCACCGAGGCGTATGCGTGCATGAAGCGTCTGCACTACGCGCATGCGATCGGCCAGTTCCGCGTGCTGATCAATCACGTGCAGAACCCGGCCGACGCGGCGGTCGCGTTCGACAACCTGTCGGGCGTGGCGAGCCGGTATCTGGCGGTGGCGCTCGTGCAGGCGGGGTATGTGTCCGAGGATGCGCGCATTACTCGGGCGAGGGAGCTGTCGCGTTCGGTGGTGGAGGCGTTTCCGGCTACGGCTGCGGCGCGCGACTATCGCCAGATTGCGGCCGAGCTTCTGCACTGGCCGATGCGTTCCACGCCGGCTGCGCGTGATGCTGAAGTTGAAAACGAAATGCAGTTTTTGGATGGCGAGTCTGACAAGGGCGGGCGGGAAGTGGCGCGAAGAGCGTCGATGTTTCCCGGCCATGCATTGAGCAGCACGGCGTCGATGTGATCAAGACAAAGGTGACCCAGATGTACAACGCCCAAGGCAAACTCTCGCAGTCCGACGTGTTGACGCGCTATGCGCCGCTCGTTCGCCGGCTGGGGCTGCAGCTCGTCGCCAAGATGCCGGCGAGCGTCGATCTCGACGATCTGATTCAGGCCGGCATGATCGGCCTGATGGATGCGGCGAGCCGTTACAAGGAAGATCAGGGTGCGCAGTTCGAGACGTATGCGAGCCAGCGCATTCGCGGCGCGATGCTCGATGAGCTGCGCGCGAACGACTGGCTGCCGCGCAGCATGCGCAAGACATCACGCGAAGTGGAATCGGCGGTGCATAAGGTCGAGCAGAGCCTTGGCCGTTCGGCGAGCGAGACGGAGATCGCCGAGCATATGAAGCTGCCGCTCGACGAGTATCAGTCGATGCTGCAGGACTTGCACGGCAGCCAGTTGATCTATTACGAAGACTTCGACCGCTCGGCGGATGACGAACCGTTCCTGGATCGACATTGTGTGGATCGGTCGGACCCGCTGTCGGCGTTGCTCGATGACAGCCTGCGCGGTGCGTTGATCGAGGCTATCGATCGGCTGCCGGAGCGGGAGAAGCTGCTGATGAGCTTGTATTACGAACGCGGGCTGAATCTGCGGGAGATCGGCGCGGTGATGGAAGTCAGCGAGTCGCGGGTTTGCCAGTTGCATAGCCAGGCGGTGGCGAGGCTGCGGGCGAAGTTGCGGGAGCAGGAGTGGACGGGGGTGGAGGCTTGAGGGGGCTGAACTGCGGGGACGGTGCAATGTCGCTTCGTTCCTGCGGCCCCGCGCACCGTTAGAGATGCAAACTTTTGGCGCTGGTTGGCTGACGCTTGGTCGTCGATGACGTGGTGCTTGGCGCGATTGGCGGCGGGGGATGGCGCGGGGACTCGTCGTCTTCTGGGATGAGCCTGATATCTCGGTGTTCCGCAGCGGAAACGCACGGCAGCAACGCATATCCGCGGAATGAGTTCTCGCCGCGTGGGCTTGGCTGATCCGCGAGGAGTGAGCCTCAAGCTTTCATGGGCGATGACTGCGGTAGCGGCTGAGTATCGAGAGCCGCGCTATTGCTCGCGAGATTGACCCAGACCCGGCTCAACGCGACAGATGATTCAGGCAGCGGACTGCTCTCGACGCCGCGATTGTCGAAGCTCGGGTAGCGTGAAGTTAGTCCGGGCGACTGTCGATTACGGTAGCGGTAAGCAAGTTGCAAAAAGCGCCCGGGGAATGCGATGCACTTCCCGCCGCCAAGATGCCGTAGTCGGCAGCAACCCTTGCTTCTCTCGTTTGAATGCGGTCTTGATTCCGCCCGCCTTCTGGCGATAGTGGGCGAGCCAACGGCAAACAAGCGCATCGGCCTTCAGTTTCAGCCCGACCGTTTGAGCGTGGAAGTGAGCGGTAGTACGAAGCTCTGATTCAGGAAGCGCGCTTGAAGCGATCAACCTGTGCTTCAGCGATGATGATGGTGCGCCCGGCTGGGATCGAACCAGCAACCCCTGCCTTCGGAGGGCAGTACTCTATCCATTGAGCTACGGGCGCATCGGCGGGAGCCTTGCTTGCGGGGTGCCGAAAGGCGACAGCAAGACTCATGCGAATCCGAGAGGATACCTGTTTTCCGGACATCCGTCCACGGCGAGCGGTTCAACACAAAATCCAGCGCCCCCGAACTGCGGGTAAACGCCCGTCACCGGCCTCGCCGCCCCGCCGCCTTCCGTTAAACGTTCCGTCTATAATCGACCGTGCCTTTGACGACGCAAGGGCGAAGCGGTAGCCGTCACGCTGTCTGAACCGACTCAATCAAAAAACGGGAGACGAGACAAGCATGAGCGAAGCACCCCACGGAGCTCCGATCAGGACACCCGGCCAACTCATCGCGGCGGTCATCGCGGGGTTCGGCATCCCGGTCGCCATCATCATCCTGCTCGCCGTTTACGTCGATACCTCGACGCGCACCGGCGCCGGCACCAACATCGACGCTTCCGTGCAAGAGCGCGTCGCGCCCGCCGCGAAAGTCGATATTCGCGACGCCAACGCCCCCCGGGTCTACAAAACCGGCGAAGAAGTGTTCAAAGCCGTCTGCTCCGCCTGTCATGCGACAGGCACAGCCGGCGCACCCAAAGTCGGCGATGCCGGCGCATGGGCCCCGCGCATCAGCGAAGGCTACGACACGCTGCTGCACAACGCGCTCAATGGCAAAGGCGCGATGCCTCCGCGCGGCGGCGCCAGTCCCGACGATTACAGTGACTTCGAGATCGCGCGCGCCGTCGTCTACATGGCGAACAACGCTGGCGCGAAGTTCGCCGAACCGGCGCAACCTGCATCGGGGGCGGCGGCGGGTGCATCGGCTGCGGCGTCTGCTCCGTCCGGCGCATCGGGCGCGACCGACAACGCACAGGCCGCAGCCGCACTTGCGGCGCTCGCATCGGTGCCGCAAACCGCATCCGCGCCGGCTGCGGGTGCGCAAAGCGCGGACGCCTCTCAGGCGGGCAAGGCGCTCTATGAACAGGTCTGTCAGGCGTGTCACGCGGCAGGCGTGCTGAACGCGCCCAAGTTCGGCGACAAAGCCGCCTGGGCGCCGCGCCTCAAGGAGCCGATGGAAACGGTCTACAACTACGCGCTCCACGGTAAGGGCGCGATGCCGCCGAAGGGCGGATCCAACGCACCGGACGCAGATGTGAAAGCGGCCGTCGATTACATGGTGAACGCGTCGAAGTAACGTCGCGGCTAGCAGTATCGTGCGAGCCGGCTGCTGTCGTCCGGCGTCGCAACGAAAAAGCCCTGCGCACGCTTGAAGCGTCGCAGGGCTTTTTGTCAAATGCGGAAAGTTATTAGTTCTTCTGCAACATCGCCTTCAGCATCGCCATCCGGTCCTTCGGCGACAACGGCGCTTCTTCCGCCGTCGGCGGCGGCGCATCGTCGAGCAGCATCTCCGGAATGAAGCGCGACGGCTCGCACACCACCGTCTCCCGCGCGCGCTTGCGCTTCTTGCACCAGTTCAGATGCAGGCTGCGCTGCGCCCGCGTGATCGCCACGTACATCAGCCGGCGCTCTTCCTCGATGCGCGCATCGTCGACCGGACTGTCGTCGTCCGCGCTTCCGCGATGCGGCATGATGCCTTCCTCGACGCCCACCAGAAACACGTGCGGATACTCCAGCCCCTTCGACGCATGCACCGTCGAAAGCCGCACCGCGTCGGGGTCTTCGTCCTTGCCTTCGAGCATCGACATCAGCGCCACGGTCTGGATCAGTCCGAGCAGATTCTTGCCCTCGTCGGCGAGGCCATCGGCGGTGTCGTAGCCGGTCTGCTCGCTTTCCGGCGATGCCTCCGGCTTCGTGCCCTTGCGCTTCAGCCATTCGCAGAACTCGAGCACGTTCTGCCACTTCGATTGCGCCTGCCGCTCGTCGAAGGCATCGTAGAGATAGGCTTCGTAGTGGATGGCTTCCATCATGTCGTCGAGCACTTCGGTCGCCGGATCACGCGCGGCGCGGTCCGAGAGCCGGCGTATCCATTCGCAGAAGGTGCGCAGCGGTTCGACTTGCCGGGCCGACAGCCGCGCCTCGATGCCGCCCATGAACACCGCCTCGAACAGCGACACCTTCGCTGCGCCCGCGAACGCACCGAGCGCTTCGAGCGTCGTGTTGCCGACGCCGCGCCGCGGTGTCGTGATGGCGCGGATGAAAGCGGGATCGTCGTCCGGATTCGCGATCAGCCGCAAGTACGCGATGATGTCCTTGATCTCCGCGCGATCGAAAAACGACTGCCCGCCCGACAGCACATACGGGATGCGCTCGCGCCGGAGCACCTGCTCGAAGATGCGCGCCTGAAAATTTCCGCGATACAGAATGGCGTAGTCGCGGAACGCCGCGCGCCGCTCGAACTTGTGCGCCGAGAGCCGGAACACGACGGATTCGGCCTCGTGCTCTTCGTCGTTGCAGCCGGTGACGGTGATCGTGTCGCCCATGCCGTGCTCGGACCACAGCTTCTTCTCGAAGAGCTTCGGATTGTTGGCGATGACGTTATTCGCCGCAGTCAGAATGCGCACCGTCGAGCGATAGTTCTGCTCCAGCTTGACGATGTGCAGCTTCGGAAAGTCCGTGCTCAACTGCGCGAGGTTCTCGAGCGTGGCGCCGCGCCAGCCGTAGATAGCCTGATCGTCGTCGCCGACGGCGGTGAACGCCGCCCGCGGCCCGGCGAGCTGTTTCAGCAATTCGTACTGGCAGGCGTTGGTGTCCTGATACTCGTCGATCAGCAGATAGCGCAAGCGGTTCTGCCACTTGTCGCGCACCTGCTCGTTCTCCGCGAACAGTTGCGCGGGGCGCAGGATCAGATCGTCGAAATCGAGCGCCTGATACGCATGCAGCGTCGCGGCATAGCTGCGATACACGATCGCCGCCTGATGCTCGTCCTCGTTGTTCGCGAGCACGGCTGCCTGATCGGGAGAGACCATCGCGTTCTTCCACAGCGAGATGATCGACTGCACCTTGCGGATGAGTCCTTTGTCCGTCGTGCCGAGCTGTTCCTGAACCATGCCGAAGCAGTCGTCGGAATCCATGATCGAGAACTGCGGCTTCAGCCCGACGTGCTCCGCTTCCTGCCGCATGATCTGCACGCCGAGCGAGTGGAACGTGCAGATGGTCAACTGATTGACCGGCACCTTGCGGCCTTCCTTGCCGGGCGTCGTCAGCGTCTTGCCTTCGAGGAGCTTGGCGGTCCGCTCGCGCATTTCGAGCGCGGCCTTGTTCGTGAAGGTCAGCGCGGCGATGTGCTTCGGCTCGAAGCCGCGGCCTTCGATCAGATGCGCGATCTTCTGCGTGATCACGCGCGTCTTGCCGCTGCCTGCGCCGGCAAGCACGAGACAGGGACCATCGAGATAGCGCACCGCTTCGCTTTGTGCGGCGTTGAGACCTGCGGACATCGTTCTGGACTTTGGAGAGTGAGGCGAGCGGCAACCGGTAAAAAACACCGCCGCTAATGGACTGCGAGCATTTGCCTGGCGGCACACTGTTCATGCGCGCGGCAAATTCGAGAGCGCGATGTTAACACGATAAAACGCGGCGGGTTTTGGCCCTCGTTCGCTTTCCGGTTGCCGCCGTTTGGCCGCGTGCCACAATATCTGTTCGATACGAACAGGATGATGCCCACAATGAGTTCAGCACTGAAAGTCGGCCTGATGGGCTATGGCCTCGCCGGCGCGACGTTCCACGCGCCCGTCATCGAGCATTGCGGCCGCGCGAGCGTGACGGCAATCGCGACGAGCCAGGCCGAGCGCGCGCAGGCCGACTATCCCGACGCGCGGATCGTCGCCGACTTCGATGCGCTCATCGCCATCGACGACATCGCGTGCATCGTCATCGCCACACCCAACGATACGCACTTCGACCTCGCGCGCCGCGCGTTGTCGGCGGGCAAGCACGTGGTCGTCGACAAACCGGTGACGCTCAGCGCAGCGGATGCCCGCGCGCTCGCCGATCTTGCCGCCGAGCGCGGCTTGCTGTTCGCGCCGTTTCACAACCGCCGTTGGGACGGCGACTTCATGACGGCGCGCGCGCTCATCGAAAGCGGGCGGCTCGGGCGCATCACGCATTACGAATCCCATTTCGATCGATTCCGTCCCAAAGTGCCGCAACGCTGGCGCGAGGAAGCGGCGCGCGGCGGCGGCTTGCTGTTCGATCTGGGGCCGCATCTGATCGATCAGGCGCTCGCGCTTTTCGGAGCGCCGCAGACGGTGACGGCTTTCGTGAAGGCCCATCGCGATCACGCGCACGCGCCGGATTACGTGCATCTCGTGCTCGGCTATGCGGACAAGGAAGTGATCCTGCATGCGAGCGCGCTCGCTGCGCTGGAGCCGCCGCGTTTCACGATCCACGGCACGCGCGGCAGCTATGTGAAGACCGGCCTCGACGTACAGGAAGATCAGTTGCGCTCCGGACTGCGCCCCGGCGATGCGGGCTTCGGCAAGAATCCGCCGGGATTGCTGCGCGAAGTGGATGGCGACCACGATCTGCGCCACGAATTCGCCACGCGCGATGGCGCGTATGTGGAGTTCTATCGTGCGCTGGCGGCGTCGGTGCTGGATGGCAAGCCGTTCCCGGTGACGCCGCAGGATGCGGTGGACACGATGACGGTTATCGAGCTTGCGCTGCAGAGCGAGCGGGAAGGGAGAAGGGTGGAGTTTACGCGGGAGTGAAGTGGGCGCGAATCCTGAGACGGCACCGCCCCGAACGTAAAGAATCGCGCGGAATCACACCGCCCGATCACACACCATCGCCCGTCTCCGAATCCGTTTGACAACCCCATTTCCGTCGCGTAAATTCTGCCGCACGCGTCGGGAGAGCGCGTGGCCGTCGTCGTGCAAACGCACCGCGAGCGCCGCGCCGCCGAAGGGGCACACCCGCAAACTCTCAGGCAAAAGGACCGGCCGCGTCGGAGGATCGAATCCTCCGTACTCTGGAGAGCGGCAACGGCTTCGTCGAACGAAAAGCCAGTTGCCCACCGAAGGGGCGCGCGAGGGACCATCGGCACACGCCGAAGTCCGCGCAATCTCTCAGGTACCGAGGACAGAGGGGTCACGCATCGCAACTGCATCGTGGGTTGCGCTTCGTATGCCGCATCGCGCGGCAAGCGAAGCGGCATTCGACAGGCAAACCGCGCTGCGTGGCCTTTCTTGTTTCGCGAACCGAGGCCCCGATGACTGCACTCCAACACACGCCCCTGCATGCCGCTCACCTCGCGCTCAACGCGCGCATGGTCGATTTCGGCGGCTGGGACATGCCCGTCAACTACGGTTCGCAGATCGACGAACACCGCGCCGTGCGCACCGACGCCGGCATGTTCGACGTCTCTCACATGCGCGTCGTCGATTTCCAGGGCGACGCCGTCCGCGATTTCTTCCGCTACGCGATCGCCAATAACGTCGACAAGCTGACGGCGCCCGGCCGTGCCCTCTACTCGTGTCTGCTCAAGAGCGACGGCGGCGTGATCGACGATCTCATCGTCTACTACTTCTCCGAAACGAACTTCCGCGTGGTCGTCAACGCGAGCACGGCGGACAAGGACATCGCGTGGTTCGGTCAGCTGAACGCCGAAGGCGGCTTCAACCTGTCGATCACGCCGCGCGGCGATCTCGGCATCATCGCCGTGCAAGGGCCGAACGCGCGCGAGAAAGTCTGGCAAGTGCTGCCGGACACGCGCGCCGCGACCCAGGACATCAAGCCGTTCAACGCGGTCACGTTTCCCTCCACCGAATACGGCGAACTGATGCTCGCGCGCACCGGCTATACCGGTGAAGACGGCTTCGAAATCGTCGTTCCCGCGACGCACGTCGAAGCGCTCTGGAACGCGCTGGTCGCAGCGGGCGTGAAGCCGGCCGGGCTTGGCGCGCGCGACACGCTGCGGCTCGAAGCCGGCATGAACCTCTACGGCCAGGACATGGACGAAACCGTGTCGCCGCTCGACGCGGGCCTCGCCTGGACCGTCGATCTGAAAACGCCGCGTGACTTCGTCGGCCGCGCGGCGCTCGAGGCGAACGGCGCGAAGGCGAGTTTCGTCGGCCTCGTGCTCATCAAGGAAAACGGCCGTGCGGGCGGCGTGCTGCGCGCGCATCAAAAAGTCGTGACGCCGCACGGCGACGGCGAAATCACGAGCGGCACGTTCTCGCCGTCGATGCAGGAGTCGATTGCGTTCGCTCGCGTGCCGACGGCCGTCGCGCCCGGCGATACGGTGCAGGTTGTCATCCGCGACAAGCAAGTCCCCGCGCGCGTGGTAAAACTTCCGTTCGTGCGCAGCGGCAAGGTTCTCGTCGAACCCCAGTAAGCCGGACGCGCGCGTTTCTCCAGTCAAAACTTCACGAACGAACGAACCACGCAAGGAGCATCCAATGAGCATCCCGGCCGATCTGAAATATACCGAATCGCACGAATGGGTCCGCACGGAATCTGACGGCACGCTGACCGTCGGCATCACCGATCACGCGCAGGAAGCGCTCGGCGACATCGTGTTCGTCGAACTGCCGGCGGCGGGCAAGTCGGTGGCGGCGGGCGACGCCATCGCGGTCATCGAATCGGTGAAAGCGGCCTCCGATATCTACGCGCCGGTCTCGGGCGAAGTGGTCGCGGCCAACGACGCGCTGACGGCATCGCCCGATCAGGTGAACGGCGCGCCGTACGAAAGCTGGCTGTTCAAGATCAAGCCCGCGAGCGAC
>Ga0209796_10000647_pt1 | contig 19790 bp, 18 predicted proteins | sample AgamicOrSfrz_FD_187167 | JGI IMG/M metagenome (GOLD analysis project Ga0209796, IMG submission 187167) | Agave microbial communities from Guanajuato, Mexico - Or.Sf.rz (SPAdes) (version 2) | ecosystem: Host-associated > Plants > Phyllosphere > Phylloplane/Leaf | place: Guanajuato, Mexico...
CGTCGCTCGATACAATCGCTATACCAAACTAGCTGATATGTGAATTTCACATACCTCCCGCCATGGACCTCAAGCAGCTGGAAGCGTTTGTGCATGTGGCCGAACTCGGCAGCTTTACCCGCGCCGCCATTACGCTCGACACCAACCAGCCTGCGCTGAGCAGGCTCGTTCGACAACTCGAAGTGGAATTGCGCCATACGCTGCTCGAGCGAAATGGCCGCGGCGTCGCTCTCACGCCCGCAGGTCAGCGAATGCTCGCTCATTCGAAAGGGATCCTCTCGCAGGTCCAGCGCGCGTCGCAAGATCTGGACGAGTTGCGCGGTACCGTCGGCGGGCATTTTTGCATCGGCATTACGCCGAGCTTCGCGAAAGTGGCGACCAACGAACTGGTGCGCAGCTTTCGCACGTCGTTTCCCGGCGCGACCATTTCCGTTGCAGAAGGTCTGTCGACCTATCTGATCGAATGGCTGATGATGGGTCGTGTCGACGTCGCAGTTCTTTACGACACGTTCGATACACCGCTGATCGACAAACGCACGGTATTCACCGAAGAACTCTTTCTGATCGGTGCTGATAACAGCGAAGCGCAAGCCGAATCCGCACGCGAGCCGGTGGATGCAATCGCGTTGCGCGATATTCCGCGTTATCCGCTGGTAATTCCCGGGCGTATGCACGCCATCCGGCGCATGCTCGAATCAGTCGCTGCCGAGCAAGGGGTAAGGCTCAACATCGAACTGGAGGTGGATGCGGTGTCGTCGATTCTCGATCTGGTCAGCGAAGGCATCGGCTACGCAGTGCTGCCGCTCAACGCAACCGTGAGCGACGCGCTCAAACGGCGCTTTAGCGTCACACGGATTACCGAGCCGACTTTATTCAGCCGCCTTGCTATTGCGACGAGCAGTAAGCATACGTTGTCGCAACTGGCGGTTCAGGCGATTGCAATGCTCGAAGAGCGGGCATTGCCCCTCTACAGTGCGATGCGCAGCAGGTGAGAAAAGAGGGACGTCTTCGCCATAGCGCTTGCAGTACTTTAGATCGCTAATCCGTAATGACCACGGCAACCGCTTTTGCGTGGGTCAATTCGAATGTACTGAGCCGGCCCGCGCGAACGTCGAGTACCAGGCGCTCGAGAAATTCCACTTCGCGTTGGCGTGGCACGTCGTCGCTGGTTGCGGCCGCAATCTTGTCGAGGCACATGCGCCGGCGCGCCAGCAGGAAATTCACGGCACTAGTACGCCGCATAAAGAACTGCTCCATCTTCGTGTGATCAACGCATTGCTTGTTCTGGAAAGCGACCATAGCACGCGCATATGGAGCAAAAGAGCGGCGCAAAGAACTCGAAAGGAACACCGCTCGGCTGTCTTTTTCGGCTCTCGCCCCTCCCGATCAACGTTCGAAAATTTAAGCGCCGCTTTAACTGCAATTGCCTTCTGTTCGCGGCCGCAAACGCCAACATCGCGCCAATCCAGCCGTAGCGACGGAATTGCCCGGAGCGCATCTGGCAGCGCGCGACGCTCGCCGCTTTGCTATTGTCAGCCGCCAATACGATACTAGTAGCCTGTTCGTATTCCGCCTTCGAGGAACTGCTAATGACTGCCCTGCTCACTCGCGAACTCGCTTCGAAATTCGCCAACCTTGCGCTCGCCCACCTCACACGCGAATATCCGAACAAACTCACGCATTCGCTTGCCGGCCCCGAAGACGTCAAAAGCCCTCGTGCATTGCATCCGATCTTCTATGGCAGCTATGACTGGCATTCGTGCGTGCACGGCTACTGGCTGGTTCTTCATCTAATAGAGCGCTTTCCAGACCTGCCGGAAGCAGCACGTATCGTCGCTGTGGTCGACGAGCATTTCACCGCGGCAAACGTGGCCGGCGAGCGCGCTTATCTGGACTTGCCGCACAACCTGGGCTTCGAGCGGCCGTATGGCTGGGCATGGCTGCTCGCGCTCAGCGCGCAGTTGCATTCGTTGAAGCTGTCGGATGCTGCGCGGTGGGCGAAAACGTTCGCGCCGCTGACCGAAGTTTTCGTCGAACGCTTCCAGACGTTCCTTCCCAAGGCCACCTATCCGTTGCGCGTCGGCACGCACTTCAACATGGCATTTGCGCTTGCACTCACGCTGGATTTCGCGCGGCAAACGTCACATAGCCAGCTCGAAGCGCTGATCGTCAGTACCGCGGAGCGCTGGTTTTTGCACGACGTGGGTTGCCAGGCATGGGAGCCCGCGGGCGACGAATTTCTGTCCCCTTCGCTAATGGAAGCCGAGTTGATGCGGCATGTGTTGCCGCCCGCTCAGTTCGTCGACTGGTTCGGCCGCTTTCTTCCCGATCTGGGTGCGAAAAAGCCCGCGACGCTGTTTGAACCGGTTACCGTCACTGATCGCACCGACGGCAAGATTGCTCACCTCGACGGCCTCAATCTGAGCCGTGCATGGTGTCAACGCTCGCTGGCCCGCGCGCTACCGGCGCAAGACATACGGCGCGCAGTGCTGTTCGATTCGGCCGAGCGGCATTTGCAAAGCGCGCTGCCTCACGTCGCGGGAGATTACATGGGCGAGCATTGGCTGGGCACGTTCGCTACGCTCGCACTGGAAGCGTGAGTTGGGTGCAGGCCGGCTTTGTCCGGCCTGCAAATCAGATCTGCGTGGGGCGACGGATCAACTCACAAATCAGGCGACAAATCGCGCGCCTCATGCCGGGCTTCTCAGAAAAGCCCGCGAATCCGCCGCCACCTGCATCACTGTGTCGACAGCTTCTTCGGCTTCGCCGGCGCCTGGACCTTGTTGTACTGGAATTCCGGCGTTGCCTTCAAGGCTGCCTTCGTCGCGCCGGCCAGATAGAAATTGCCCGAGCGAATGTCGAGTGCTGCGATAGGCACCGCTACGTCATGCGACGCAACGCCAAGGAAACCGCCCGCAGCGACGATTGCTGCTGAAAGCGAGCCGTCCGGTGCGACCACCAGATCGCGGATCGAGCCGATCTTCTCGTTCTGGTCGTTGTACACAGCCTTGCCAAGAATGCTCTTCTTCACGCTCCAGCCGTTCAGCAGCGCATTGGACTGCTCGACGGTGACACTCAGGGGTTGCGTGCCGGCGACTTGCGCCTGCGCGCCAAAGCTCGTTGCAGCTACCGCGACAGCCACCAGAAGTTTGCCCAAAGTCATTCTATTTACTCCCTTTTTAGAAGATCTGACCGGCGCATAACCGCGCCGAACGAAACGCTGCGAAAGCATCATACCGGCTGCGACGCGCGGCTGCATGCTCAGTGACACAGGGGCGGAGCGCGCTGCATACACAGGGCGGTAAAATCGCATCGGGCGATAACGCGCTGTTTCCGAGGTGGTGAGTTTGACTGAGCTTGAACAGGGTTTCATCTTGACGCGGCATTGGCGGGACACACCCGCCGGCACCGAAGTCGATTTCTGGCTGGCAACGGACGGCGGGCCTCGTCATATCCGTCTGCGCCATCAAACATCGGTTGCATTCATTCCCGCTGAACAGCGCGAGCGCGCCGAAACCATTCTGCGTCGCGAAGCACCGCTCGATCTGCGTTCACTCGAACTGCGCGACTTTCATCATCGGCCCGTGATGGGACTGTATTGTCCGCAATATCGTCAGTTGACCGGCTTTGAAAAGCGCCTGAAGCAAGGCGGCGTCGACGTCTATGAAGCCGACATCTTTCCGCCCGAGCGCTACATGATGGAGCGTTTCATCACCGCGCCGGTCGTGTTCAGCGGTGATCATGCACGCGACGGTGCGCTCGTGAATGGCGAGTTGAAACCGGCAGCGGACTATCGTCCTTCATTGAAACTCGTGTCGCTCGATATCGAAACGAGCGTCCACGCCGAACTCTATTCGATTGCACTCGAAGGTTGCGGGCAGCGTCAGGTGTATATGCTCGGGGCGCCGAACGGCGACGCGAGCGAACTCGACTTCGACCTCGAATACTGCGAAACGCGCGCACAGTTGCTCGAAAAGTTGAATACGTGGATGGAGCGGCATGATCCGGATGCGATCATCGGGTGGAATCTCGTGCAGTTCGATTTGCGTGTACTCCAGCAGCATGCCGAACAATATCGCGTGCCGCTTCGGCTTGGACGTGGCGGCGCCGCGATGGAATGGCGCGAACACGGCCTCAAGCAGAACCACTATTTCGCGGGTGCAGCCGGGCGGCTAATCATCGACGGCATCGAGGCGTTACGCTCCGCAACGTGGAGCTTCCCGTCGTTTAGTCTCGAACACGTTTCGCGCGCCGTGCTCGGCGAAGGCAAAGCTATCGACAATCCTTATCAGCGCATGGATGAGATCCAGCGCCGCTTCGACGAGGACAAACCGGCACTCGCCCGGTACAACCTGAAGGATTGCGAGCTCGTCACGCGCATTTTCGCCAAAACAGAACTGCTGCCGTTTCTGCTGGAACGCGCCACCGTAACCGGCCTGCCTGCCGACCGCAGCGGCGGTTCGGTCGCGGCGTTCACGCATTTGTATATGCCGCGAATGCACCGGCAAGGCTACGTCGCACCTAATCTCGGCGACGTGGCGGGCGCCGCAAGTCCCGGCGGATTCGTCATGGACTCGCGCCCTGGACTTTACGATTCAGTGCTGGTGCTCGATTACAAGAGCCTGTACCCGTCGATCATTCGTACGTTTCTGATCGACCCGGTCGGATTGGTAGAAGGCATGCTGAATCCCGCCGACGATCAGTCGGTGCCGGGCTTTCTCGGCGCCCGCTTCTCTCGCACGCGCCATTGCCTGCCGTCGATTGTGAGCCAGGTCTGGCAAGGCCGAGAAACAGCGAAGCGCGAGCAGAACAAGCCGCTTTCGCAAGCATTGAAGATCATCATGAATGCGTTTTACGGCGTGCTCGGCTCGACAGGTTGCCGCTTTTTCGACCCGCGGCTTGCGTCGTCGATCACGATGCGCGGTCACGAAATCATGCACCGTACGCGCGAGCTGATTCAGGCCGAAGGTTATGAAGTCATCTACGGCGATACGGATTCGACCTTTGTCTGGCTCAAGCACGCGCACGGCGAAGAAGAAGCGAGCCGCATTGGGCGAACGCTTGTCGACCATATCAACGCATGGTGGCGGCAGGATCTGCAACAGCGTTTCGGGCTGGAGAGCGCACTCGAACTGCAGTTCGAGCGGCATTACCGGCGGTTCTTCATGCCGACCATTCGGGGCGCCGAAGAAGGCAGCAAGAAGCGCTATGCGGGGCTTACTGTTTTGCCGGACGGCAGCGAAGAGATCGTCTACAAAGGACTCGAAACGGTGCGCACGGACTGGACTCCGCTCGCGCAACAATTTCAGCAGGAGCTCTATCGGCGCATCTTCACACAGCAGCCTTATCAGGACTACGTGCGTGACTATGTGCGCGATACGCTCGCAGGCAAGCTCGACGATCAGCTCGTCTATCGCAAGCGCCTGCGCAGGCCGCTTGGCGACTATGAACGTAACGTGCCGCCTCACGTGCGCGCCGCGCGTGTCGCCGACGAATACAACCGCCGGCAAGGACGCCCGCTGCAATATCAGAACGGCGGCTGGATCAGCTACGTCATGACGATCGCCGGACCCGAGCCGCTCGAAACGCTACGCTCGGCCATCGATTACGAGCACTATTTGACGCGTCAATTGCAACCTGTTGCAGACGCAATCTTGCCGCTGCTGCGCGACGACTTCACGCGGCTGACGTCCGGGCAGAAACAGTTGTTCTGACGGGGTGCCAGCAGCGTAAAGTCGGGCAAGCCATATCATTCAGGCTTACTGCGGCGCCGGAAAGCCGAGCGCGTCCGCTTTGGTCCGCAACTCGGCAAAACGGCCACCTGGCGCACTGATCGCCGTGTTGGGCACGGTCTGGCTCTTGTCGAGTTGCTCGATGCCGCTCGCGCCCGAAGTCGCCGTCGATACATTCGAGCAGGCGGAGCCAAAGGTGCCTTGCGTTACCGCGATCGCCGGCGCGTCGGTGCGCGCGGCGTCGGTAAAGTCGAGCGCATAGGCCAGGTTGAAGGTTGTCGAATCGCTCGCGCGCACGCCGAGTGGGTCCAGACCGAAGCGCCATGCGAGCAACTGGTGAATGGAGCTCGGGTCGAACGGATAACGCGACACGTAGTTGGCACGCACACGCGGTCCGAGCAGCATGCAGGGCACGCGAAAACCGAGCCGGCCGTCGTTGCCGAGTGCGGCCTCGGCGGCGGACACCGGCTTAACGGGCGGCGCGACATGCTCCATGAAACCGCCCCACTCGTCATACACGATGATCATCAGCGTCCTGCTCCAGTTGGGGCTGGTGCGTAGCGCATCGTAGATCTGGCCGAGCAGGACCTGGCCGTTGCGCACGTCGGCATGAGGATGGTCGTCGTTCGACGTGCCCTGCGCCTCGCCGCCAAAGCTCGGCTCGACCATGCAGAACGACGGCAACGTGCCCGCGGCTGCGTCGGAGAGAAAGTTGGCAAAGAGCTTCGAGCGGCCCACGTAACGCGTGCCGTAGAGCGCGGTGAACGGCACGTCGTGGAAGTAGTAGGTGGACGAGACGTTTTTCGCGTCCAGGCGATCCCAGATCGTTGGCAGCGTCGACGTGGCGAGCGTGTCCGACAAGCGGTCTGTTTCGCCGCTGTGCAGATAGACGCGGTTCGGATAAGTGTCGGCGAGAATGCCGCTCATGTAGTAGTCGCAGACGGTGTACTGCGGTACCGCGCCGCGATAGAAGTCGAGGTCTGCCGCCTGGAAATAACCGATCGGCAACAGGTCGCCGCGCGTAAGGCTTGTGTTGGGCGTGAGCAGGAAGCCGTTCATTGCGCCATTGGCAAGATGAACGCGTCCAGCGTCGTATGAGTGATTGGGGTCGGCGAACGAGCAGGCCTGGAAACCATAGGCGGCGTTCGAAGGGAGCGAGAACGGCGTGTGAGTTTCGCCAAATGCATCTTTGAAATTTCGACCGCTCTGTGCAGTTTCCGCATTGGGCACCCAGCCTAGCAGATGGTCGAACGAGCGATTTTCCATGGTGACGAGCACCACGTGGTCGATGCCCGAGGTGGCCGGATCGGGTAGCGCGGGACGCGGCAGATTTGCGCGGCCAGGAGGAATCGTGCCGACTGCTGGCGTTCCTCCGGAGCCGCCGCTGTTACCGCCTCCGCCGCCTCCTCCACACGCCGACAGTGCTATTGAGCCTGCCAGCGCGGCAAGAACCTTGCGGCGGCCTGCATCGGGCGGATTGGTTGGCCTGGTCGTCATGATCGTCTCCCTTTGTTAGCTGCTTGCTGTTTTCGCGGAAGAATTCGCGTGGCGGATTTTTACCGCCGGGCGATTTCGTGCAACGAGGGAGCAATTACCGTTCCGCTAAAAAGAAAAGCCGGGCTGACAACGGAGCCCGGCTTCTTACACGGCAACAGGATTGGGCCAGCAATGGAAAACGGTAAGTGAGATGCCCACGCCGCGCCGGACCCGAGCGATGCGGCACGGCCGGAAACAGCGACCTGCTGCAAGCCTTCGCAAAGCTCCAGGTTCAGGCCTTATGCGTCGGCAACCGGGCTGCTGATGAAGCGCAGCGCAAGCCGGTTCATCACGATTGCAACGGCCGCGATGATAGCAGGGACAGCCAGCACCGAGAACACTACCTGGAAGCTGAACCCGAGCGACAGCAGCGCACCGCCCACGAGCGAACCCAGAATCCCGCCGAGGCGCCCGAACCCGAGCATCCAGCTCACGCCCGTCGCCCGTGCCCGCGTCGGATAGCAGCTCGGCGCCAGTGCATTCAAGCCGGTCTGCGCGCCGCTCATGAAGAACCCGGCACACGTGACGAGAACCGGCAGCAGGCTCGACTTGAGCGTGCCCATGCCGAGCGCAAAGATGAATACGCCGCCCAGCAGGTAGGCCGCACCGATCACGCCGTTGCGGTCCAGACGGTCCATCGCGAAGCCCACCGCCACCGCGCCGACAGTGCCGCCCAACTGGAACATGCCGGTGATCGCGGCCGCGCGCTCGACGGGCAAACCGGCGTCCTTGATCAGCGTCGGCAGCCAGCCGGTCAGCAGATAAATGATCAGCAGTCCCATGAAATAGGTCAGCCACAGCATCAGCGTGCTGAATGCGTAGCCGTCGGCGAACAGCATCCGCACAGGCGCCTTGGCGGCGACCACCGGTTCAGGCGCCGTAAAGCGCACGTCGCTGCTGAATTCGTGGCCGCATACGCGCCCGAGCGTCGCCGCGATACGTTGAGTGGGCAGTTTGCGCACCAGCATCAGACGCGCGGATTCAGGCAGCAGCCACAGCAGCAACGGCACGCTCACAATCGGCAGAATTCCGCCGAACATGAACACCGCGCGCCAGCCGTAGTGCGGAATCAGCGAAGCCGCGACGAAGCCGCCCGCGCCGGAGCCGAAATTAAAGCCCGTGAACATGATCGTGAGCAGCAGCGAACGATTGCGCGACGGCACATATTCGGAGAGCAGCGTGGTCGAATTCGGCATGGCGGCGCCAAGGCCGAGGCCCGTGAGAAATCGTAGCGCGACGAGTTGCACAGGCGTTTCGGCGAATGCGCAAATCAGGCTGAAAAAGCCGAAGCAGAACACCGAAGCAATGAGCACCTTCTTGCGTCCAATGCGATCGGCAACAGGGCCCGCAGCCAACGCGCCGACCGCGAGGCCGACCATGGCAGCGCTCATCACCGGACCGAACGCGGTGCGGCTCACATTCCAGTCATGCATGATGACAGGCGCAACGAAGCCCATCACGGCCGTGTCCAGGCCGTCCATCATGACGATCAGAAAACACAGAACGAGCACGAGCCATTGGTAGGGCGACACCTTTCGTGCGTCGATAAACGCCTTGATGTCGACTGAATCTGCAGATTTCATGCATGTCTCCGAAGAAAATAGTTTCCCGTCCCGGCTTTCCGTGGAAGCCGGGTTTTGTTCTTGCATCGAAATTGAAGGAGCCGTCAGCGCGCGGCTCAAGTGCTGCGCGCTAAACGGCGTCGGGCACGTTGCGCGTCTTTAAAAACGCTTCGAGGGTTTCGCCACGCATGCTTGCGTACATGCCCAGGTTGGTGATCTTCACCACGCGCGCGAATTTCTCGAGCACGAAGAAGCACACGCCGTAGCGGATCAGGCCGATCCAGTCGGCGTTGTCGACCAGCGTGCGTTCCTGCGGCGTGAGACCTGCCTTGTCATACGCCGCCTGACGATTTTCGAGCCACAGTGCGCGCGCCGCCGCTTCGCGCATCTGCCAGAAGAAGCGGTTCAGGCGCATCGCCTTGATGCTCTGGCGGATATCGAACGGATACGTGCCCGTTAGTTCTTCGACACCGATCAGTTGCGGATTCATTGCGCCACCTCGTCTTCGTAAATCGTCACGGCCATTGCGGTGCTCGTTGCAAGGTAGTAATTGCGATGCAGCTCGCGGACCTTTGAACCGAGCGCACCGCGCATGGCGAGCCACATGATCGTTTCGACGCTTTCCGCGCCGCCGAGGCGCACGTAATCGACATGCTTCATCGCGGCAAGACGTTGCGGTTCATGAACGATCAGGTCGAGGAACTCCATGTCCCACTCGGTGTTGTTAAAGCCGCTGCGCTCGCCGTGCACCTGATGCGAAAGACCGCCCGTACCGACCACTACCACGTCGAGATCTTCTTCAAACGATTCGATCGCGCGGCGCAATGCCTGGCCAAGGCGATAGCAGCGGTTCGCGGTCGGTACCGGATACTGCAGCACGTTGACCTGCACGGGCACCAGCGCAAGCGGCCAGCCGCCGGCATGAGGCAGCATCAACGAGAGAGGCGAATTGCAGCCGTGATCGAGCGGACGGTCCTGAAAAATGGTGAGGTCGAACTCGTCGTTGACCAGTTGCTCGGCAATGTGGATCGCAAGATCGGGATGACCCGCGATATCCGGAAGAGGACGCTTGCCCGCACCCTCGTCCGCGAATTCATGATTGCCCGACACGCCCAGAGCGAAGGTCGGGTAACAGTCGAAGAAGAAGCTGTTCGCGTGGTCGTTGTAGAACATCACCATAGCGTCCGGCTTACGCTCGGCGAGCCAGTTCGCAACCGGCTCGTAGCCCTTGAAGAGCGGCGCCCATGCCGGGTCGTTCTGCTTACCCTTGTCGTACGCCATGCCGATAGTCGGCACATGCGAGGTGCCGATGCCACCAATGATCCTTGCCATTTCGTTTGTCTTCCGTCGCTTCGTGCTGCGCAATTACTGCGGGCCAATCGGATACGTTGCAGGAAGGCTGAACACCTTCTCGCATTCCACTTGGGATACCAAGATAAGAGTTGCGCGGCTTTTTAGGAAGTACGGGTAAACCAATGTTATGGGGTCAATGAGTGCCTATATGAAGCCCCATTTCAGACTGTCTGAGCCTTGTATCAGTCCTGAAAGCCTTCCTCCGCTTGGAGCGTTTTGTATCCCAATCTCCCGTACGCCGCATTTTCCAACGAGTTTTGGTGACAGGTAGCCATAAACCAAATAGATGCCTCTGAAACCAACTCGCAAGGTATGTCTCTACCGTGGTGCCGCGCGTTTTGCGTGGCTATACTGGACGACGTCCAATGAGCAGATGACGATGAACGAAACGACACAGCAGGCTATTGTTCAGACCTTACGCGAGAAGATCCTGGCAGGAGAACTGTCGCCGGGCCAACGCCTCGTCGAAGCGCAACTCGCGCAATCGCTCGGTGTATCACGTACGCCGCTGCGCTATGCACTCAGTGTGCTGTCTTCGGAAGGACTGCTCGACCGCTCGGGCGCGCGCGGCTATATAGTCCGCCGCTTCAGCGTACGCGACGTACTGAACGCAATCGATGTGCGCGGCGTACTGGAAGGTCTCGCCGCGCGTGCGGTCGCCGAGAGCGGCGTGGACGTCGCACTTGCCGCCGCGCTCGACGATTGCCTGCGCGAAGGCGACGACATCTTTCGCAACGGTAACCTTCAACCCGGCGACGACGTGCGCTATGCAGCGATGAACGGACGCTTCCATTCGCTCATCATCGCGGCAGCGCAGAACACGGCGGTTAGTGCAGCGTTGAGCCTGAACGACAAGATTCCGTTCGTCTCGCCCTCCACCATCGCATTCGACGAAGCCGCACGCGAGCGTCAATTCATGATGCTGATGTATGCGCACCGACAGCACCACGCAATCGCGGACGCGTTGAAGAAAGGCGAAGGCGCGCGCGTCGAGGCGTTGATGAAAGAGCACACGCACATATCGAAGGAAAGTCTGAATCTGTCGCTGCCGGCATTGCATCTGATCGCGGGCGCCGCATGACGCGCGACGCATCGCTCGTTGCCGTCAGAAACGACGCGCCCGGCAAAGCGCCTGCGAAGACCACGGCGCCCGCAAGCAGCAAGGACCTGCTCAATCTCGCGCAACTGCGCGCCTTCCGCCTTGTCGCGGACATGGGGAATGCAACGCGTGCGGCCGCCGCGCTGTTTCGCGCTCAATCGGCGGTGACGCGCTCGGTTCAGGAACTCGAGTCGGCAGTTGGAGAACCGCTATTCGATCGCGGTCCTTCGGGCATGCTGCCCACCCCCGTTGGCCGGGCGGTGCTGCTTCGCTGCGAACGGATATTCGTAGAACTCGAAGAACTCGCACAATGGTGCGCTGCGCGGCAGGCACGCCGCCGCCCTGCTGCTGAAGGCGCACTGCCGGCCTATCTGCTGAACACACGGCGGCTGCAGATTTTCGTCGCGCTTGCACGGCACCGTCATATGCCGAGCGCGGCCAAAACGTTCGGTATCAGTCAGCCCGCCGTGAGCACCGCGGTTCGTGTGCTCGAAAGCGGCTCGGGACTGAGCCTCTTTCACCGGAGCCCGCGCGGCATTCTGCTCACCGCCGAAGGTGAAACGTTCCTGCTGCATGTGCGGCGCGCGTTGAACGAATTGCGCCACGTGCCCGACGATATCGCGGCCCTGCGCGGCAATATTCGGGGCGCGGTAACGGTCGGCGCATTGCCGCTCGGGCGCACGCTGATTCTTCCCAAAGCGATTGCGAAATTGAGCGCGGACAATCCGGGCGTGCGGGTAGTCACCGACGAAAGCGCGTATGAAGCGCTGGTCGCGGGATTGAGAGCGGGCGACATTGACTTCATTCTCGGCGCGCTGCGCGAGAACGACTCGACGAGCGGCCTGAAGAACGAGCGCTTGATGTCCGAAGACATGGTGCTGCTCGTGCGGCGCGATCATCCGCTTACGCGCGCTCATGAGCCGAACATCGCGGATCTGCGTGACGCGCAGTGGATCCTGCCGCGCAGTCACGCGCCCGCGCGAGCGCTGTTCGAAGCCCAGTTCAAACGGATGAAAATCAAACCGCCACTGCCCACGGTCGAAACCGCAGACCTCGCCGTGATTCGCGGCTTGCTGCTCGGCACCGACATGGTGGCGGCGCTATCCGCACAGCAGTTGCACTACGAGGTGGAAGCGGGGCAACTCGCGGTACTCAAGGTGCCGCTGCACAACACGCGGCGCGAGATCGGGCTGACGATGCGCGCGGCAGGTACGCCCTCACCGGCGGCTCGGGCGCTGATCGACGCAATTCGTCTGTCGGTGGTCGAGCTCACGCGCACAGTCAGCGTCGCGGCTAGTTAGCGGGAGTATGCGGCGAATGCCCGATGAATGCCCGATGAATGCCCGCTAACGACCAGCAGCGAGGACCGCGGTCGTATCCGTCGCTAGACCTGCGGCTCCCATACCGAGGATGGAATGCCGACCACACCGTCGAACAGCCAGCGCGCGGTGCGCAGCAACGCCGCGCTCAGCACTTCGGGCCGCTCGGGATCGCCGCCGAGCGTGAGTTCGACGGTGAATTCGCCGGTCGGATGCTCGACGGAAACCCGCTTGCGTGCGCCTTCGAGTTCCACTGTCGCAATGCCGTCGCACACCGTGCCAGGCAGCACCGCCGCCGTCGCCACGCTGACTGCGCCAAGCACGCCAATCGATGCATGGCAGCGGTGCGGAATAAAACTGCGAGTGGAAATCGTGCCGCCGTTACGCGGCTCCGCGACGAGGCACATCTTCGGTACCGTTCGGGCGCTGACGTCGCCAAGGTTCATCATCGGGCCCACGGCAAGCCGGATTTTTTCGATGCGTGCCTTGAGTTCGTCGTCTGCGTCGAGTTCTTCGCGCGTTTCATAACCGGTGCGTTGCAGGTCGCGCGCTCGCATCAGCACGAGCGGCATGCCGTTGTCGATGCACGTCAATTCGACGCCTTCCACGGTGTCCTTGAGCCGTCCCGTCGGCAGCAGCGCGCCGCACGTCGAGCCGGCTGTATCCCGGAACTCGAGCGGAATCGGCGCGGCGCCGCCCGGCACGCCGTCGATGCGCGCGTCGCCTTCATATGTCACGCGGAAGCCCGGTGTGCGGACCGTTGCTACCGCGATCTGCCCGGTGTTGACCATGTGAATCGCCACGCGCGTGATGCCGTCTTCAGCGTTGACGAGTCCGCGTTCAATCGCATACGGCCCGATGCCCGCGAGAATGTTGCCGCAGTTCTGGCCGAAATCGACGCGCGCCTCGTTGACGACGACCTGCGCGAACAGATAGTCGACGTCGGCGTCCTCGCGCGACGATGGAGAGATGATCGCGACCTTGCTGGTCAGCGGGTCCGCACCGCCGATGCCGTCGATCTGCCGCGGATCGGGCGAGCCCATCACCGCGAGCAGCACTCGGTCGCGTTCGGCGGGCTCGGCGGGCAAGTCGGACGCCATGAAAAACGCGCCTTTGGACGTGCCGCCGCGAATCATCATGCAGGGAATGCGGGTCTGGGTGCGGCTGGGCATCGCGAGTCTCCATCGCTAATAGGCGGCTCTCATTGTAGTTTTCGATGCCGCCGGCACAGCACCTAAAGCGGCCTGCAAGTCCATCCAATCTGTTTATCGTCTATGCCTGACGGCGATCTGCAGCCTTGTTGCAAGCCGCCTGGAATGGCACGAATGCGAGCCTGCTGGCATGCGTTGACGCAACGTCCACGTGAAAACCGTTTTCTCCATACGAAATGCGCGCATTTGCCCATCGCCGGGGATTGGCTTCAAAACCGCCTTCTATTCGACCAATTGAAGCTCGGCCACCCAGCGCACACTGACATTGTGCCAATTGCGTCAGGAGCTTCAGATGTCTTCCCGTCATCGCCAGAATCGCCCGTTCGACGAAAACCTGCTCGAGCCGGCAACGGCCGAATGGACCAACCCTGCGCCCGACGCCGATGCGCAAACCATGCACGGCCTGCACATTGCTTCGCAGAATGTGTTGCACCTCGCGACGCAGACGTACAATGCTGCGGCGCGCGGCGACGATGCAGCGGCACAGGCAGCGCGCGCGTCGCTGGAACAGCAACTGGGTCTGACCACGCGTCTGATCGACGAGCTTATTTCCGGCGGAGCCGACCAGCTCACGATGCACTGACCGGCCCTCAATAAAACAAGGCCGACAGCAATAACCGCGGTTTCCAATCTTCGAGACAAGAAATGAGCGCTTTGACGGTAATTCTCTGCATCTGGGCAATGGTTGCGTTCTGCGCGGTGCTGTTCATCCGCGGCGCCACGGCGCGCGTCGAGCGCCCCAGGAAGTCGACACAAAGCCGTCCGGCGCGCTTCTCAATCGCCGAATAAGGGCTCGGCGGGGCGCGCTGCAGCGGGGCTCGCTGGATTGCGGTGAACGGTCGTTGCACGGCGCCGCTTGGGTGCCGTCATTCCCGCGCCGGCCAGGGCAAACCCTGCGCCGACCAGTCGAGTTCGACGCCGATCACCGAACGCTCGTCTGCGAACTGCGCATCGAGCGTCACTGCGATGCACGGCCTGCCGCTCGCTAGCGAAAGGTATGGATTGCTGGCGATCGCGACACCCGGCAGCAGCACTGCATTGCGATAGTACGGCCGATGATCCCAGCGCGCGTCTCGCGGATTCGCCACCGGATGCAGCGAAGCGCCTTCCATGCTCCACGCCGGCCCCGGCACTTCGGGACCGAGCTGGCGTCCGGAAGCGTCGAGGATGAAGCAGCTGACGCAACGCTCGAACGTCGCCAGAGAAGAGAACGCGCGATCCATGGCTACGCCGGCATGCAACGCGTCCGCTGCCTCGCGCAACGCCACGCGGTACGGCTCGACCACGGATTCGAACAACGCATGCTGATGCGCGCGGCCCTGCGCGATCATGTCGAAAGCATCGTCAATTCGCAGATGCACGGAGCCAGGCGAAACGATCTGCGCTGCCGGCCGCCCAAGCAGATAACCTTGCGCGAAGTCCACGTTCGATTCGACGGCGAGAATCAGCTCCTCGGTCGTCTCCACACCTTCCACTACCACCAGCATGCCCGCCTGATGCAACAGCGACACGAGCTTCGGCAAGATCGGCTGTTCGGTGCCGTGGCTCGTCGCGCGAATCAGTTCGCCGTCGAGCTTGACGATATCCGGACGGATGCGCAGCAGCCGGTCGAGGTTCGACTGGCCGGCTCCAAAATCGTCGACGGCAATCAGGAAACCGTGTTCGCGATACAGCGCCGCCGCGCGCGACATCTCGCCGACACTGCCGCCGTGCGACTCGAGAATTTCCAGAATCACCTGCTGCGGCGCGAGTCCCACCCTTCGCACGATGGCGGCTAGGTCATCCGCATAACCGTCGGCGACGAACGTGGCCGGCAGAATGTTGAGGAACAGCCAGCCGTCGGCGGGCAGCGACGCGCGTGCGTTGGCAAGGTGCACGGCATGGCTCGCACGGTCTAGCACGCCTTCGTCGTTGGAGGGCTTGGGCGCGAACAGTGCCGCGGGCGGCAGCAGCGTGCCGTCGTCCAGCTCGCCCCGCAGCAGCGCCTCGAAGCCCACCTGCTTCTGATGCGACAAGCTGAAAAGCGGCTGAAAATGAGAGGTCAGGTAATAGTCTTCCCATCTATGCCGCGAGTTCGACGCGCCCGCCGAGCCCGCCGCACCACAGGCGTCTTCAATCAGCGACTGCAGCGGTGCCTGCGGCAGCGGACGCTCCGAGCACACGCGATTCCTGCCCGAATGCTTGGCGCGCAGCAACGCTTCATCGGCGCGGTCGAGCAGCACCATGATGCTTTCGCCGCTGCGGTGTTCGGCCACGCCGAAGCTGGCAGTCAGATTGCCGTCCGGGCGCTCAATCTCGGCAATTGCGCCGCGCAGCCGCTCGGCGAGGCGCAGCGCGCCGGCCAGTCCGTCGCATAGCAATATGGCAAATTCTTCGCCGCCGATCCGGCTCACGCTGTCCGTGCCCCCGGTTCCGTCGAGCAGCACCTGCGCGACTTCGCGCAACGCAAGGTCGCCCACCCCATGACCGAACCGGTCGTTCAACGACTTGAAGTTGTCGATGTCCAGAAAGATCGCGCTGACCTCTCCGCCCTGCGCCACGTCCGCGAGCCGCCGCTCCGCCTGGGCGACGAACGCGCGGCGGTTTTGCAGACCGGTCAATGGATCGGTGGCCGCCAGTTGAGCCAACTGGTCCTCCAGCAGGAAGTGATTGCGCCGGAACCGGTAGAAGCCGAAATGAAACACGACCGAGGTCGGCAAGCCGATCGCCGCGATCCACATCCACATGACGACGTCGACGTCGGCCGTGCGCGGCGCGCCAGGCAGCAGCGGGATCGCTGCCGCATAGAAGAGCGCACTGCCGACAAAGAAATGCGTCGGCGTGAGCCAGAGCGGCGCGGCGCAAACCGGTATCACGACCATCGCCGGCAGCGTCCACAGCAGCGGCTGTTGCAAGCCCACAACATTCAGCGCGAGTCCGCCGACGAGCGCGAGCGAAAACGCGACGCCGATTGCCCCGAAGGTCCACGTCGACTTCGCACGCGGGATGGCCAGCACCAGCAAAGCCAGCACTAGCGCACAGCCAAGGCGGTACGCAAGCGGCGCCGCCGGTCCGCCGACAAACGCGCGCGCCGCGACGAGAGAGAGGAACGCAACGACGGTGAACGCCATTGTCACGGTCGACAGCGGACGCTGATGTTCGAGCGAGCGCCGGTGAAAGCGCTCGCGCAGACTGGCATCGGATGAGTGCTGCGTCGAAGTGAGGAGCATAAGGATGGGCTACAGGGCAGGTCCGGTCACTCTATCCATGTATATCGGCAAACATCTGACGAATGTTGAGCCTTTCCAAAAATATCCGGCAATAAATACGCGGGCGCTCGCTCGGATCACGCGACGCAGTGACTGGGCCGCGCCCGCGCGCTGAATCCGCAATGCTCGGGGCTCGGCGATCATACTCCCGGCCGGAAATTAATTCCGACAAGATACAACCCCTGGCGGAAATGCACGTCGGTAGAAAAAGGAAGGCGAAGATCCTCAATGCCTTGAACAAAGTGGCCGTTAATACATCCTGGAAGTTGCGAGCGCAACAGTCGTTTGCGAGCCGCAGACTCATGGCAGAAGTTGTAATGCTTCGTGGTCCTTCTGTATGCAGCATAGGGTTCGCACGTATCGGCCAGGTGACCGAAAGTGGCTAAAAGTTAATGTCTTAAGTAGACTGCTTCAAAGTGTGCGGAAGCGCCTGGTGAAAGCGGTAAAACTAACCTACGCGGCCTTGCGCGAGTTATGCGAGCACTGTCCCTGCACCCGGTCGTCGCGGTCCTTTTAAGCCAGTTGGCATCGACGGCCATTTTCCAGAAAACATGGTTCCAATCCTCGATTACCTGCTCGAACGCCAGATGTCACCGCAATGGCGGGGCATGCTTTGCGCCTTGGCCTCGGAGTTCGAGGCGCAGATCGGCCGCGATGAATTGCGTCAACTGATGCACCGCGTGGGAAGTCGTTTTGCTGCGGCCCATCCGCTGCCTGCCTGCGACTCGACCACCGACCTCGAGCGGACCCTGAACGAGCGTTGGCAGGAAATCGATTGGGGATATGTCGAACTCGCCGACGACTCAGAGTCGCTACGCATCGTTCACTACTGCGCGCCGCTGCCGGCGTTCGGCAACGATGCGCTCGCGTGGACCCCGGCATTCCTGGAAGGCGCGTATCAGACGTGGTTGAGCGCGCTTGGCGCGCAAGGCTTGTCAGTCGCACAAACCAGCGAGTATTCGCAAGACACGGCGCTCGAGTTCCGTCTCGGCCGTCATGCAGCGTGAAAGCCGTAACAGGCCAGGGCCGAGCTGCGCGCAGGACCGGTGCGCGATCAGCAACGGGCAGTCAGGTTGGGCACTGGTTTCGCGCCGCGACCGGAAGTAAGGACCGGGCAACGTAAAGCACTAAATGAATGGCGGCAACATGAGTTCATCAAGCGACATCGAAAAATTATTCGATCACTTCGGCGGCGACGCCAACGCGTACCAGGAGATCGGGCGCGAGAACGAGGCGCATTCGGCGCGCACGCGCTGGCCGTTGCTGGTGACGCTCGATCTCAAGCAGCCGCTGATTCCCCCGATCGGGCAGCGCGCACAAGCAAGACCTCAACCGGTGGCCGATGAGGCCGCCGCGCTCGCCATCGAGCGTCAGGACCCGGCCACGCCGAAAGACGCGGCTTCAGTGACGCGCGCAAAGGCACCGCTTTTCACGCGCTCGCATCGCCGCGACATTCCGCCGGTTGTCGTGGCTGCGGCAACGCCGGCCGCGCCGCGCGGCGCATCGCGCTTCGGTGCGCCCGAAACGCATGGCGAGGTCGCGCAGGCAACGGGTTCGAAGGCGGCTGATGCTGCGTCGATGCCGGTTTCGTCTCCGGTTCCACCGGCAACGAGACAGGTCGAGCCGGTGGCTGCCGTCGTCCCTCCTGTCAGGATCGCATCTATCGCGCCGCTCGCGCCCGTTTCCGCCGTGCCGCCGATCCCGCCGATCCCGCCCTTCATGCAGAGTGCTCCGGCCATCGCTGCTGCGAGCAATCCGCCCGCGGCATCGGCGCGAACGTCTGCGGCCGCTCCGGCATGGGCGCAAGCGCCGGCGCCTGTCCGTTCCGGTCCGGGCGCCGCCCGCACGCCCCACGCCGCGCCCGCGCCTGCCCCCGCCTCGGCCCGAACGCAGCCCTTCATGTCTGCGCCAACGTCCATGGCAGCTTCGCAACCCACGTCGATCCTCGGCAAACTGTTTAGCTCACAAGCGGAGACCGCGCCGCTCCACACGGCCGCGCCCGCCACGCAAGCGGTGCCGCTGCAATCGCTGTTCGACCGCCTGCGCGGCACGCCGCGCGCAGCCGCGGCGTCCGCAGTCAGCGCCGAACCCGCCGAGTCCAGATCGTGGCTCGTCAACCGCCCGCGTCGCTCATGAAAGTCATCGCGGTAGTGTCCGCCAAGGGCGGCGTCGGCAAGACGACCCTCGCCGCGAACCTCGCTTCGGTGCTCGCCGCGAGCGGCCGGCGTGTGATCGCGCTCGACCTCGATCCGCAGAATGCGCTGCGTCTGCACTTCGGCGTGCCGCTCGACAGTATCGACGGCATCTCGCGTGCTACGTTGACCGGCGACGCATGGCAGTCGGTCATGTTCGACGGCGTCGACGGCGTCACCGTGCTGCCCTACGGCGCGGTACTGGAAGACGACCGCCGCCGCTTCGAGGCGCATGTCGACCAGGACCCGCTGTGGCTCGCGCATGCGTTGCGCAGTCTGAGGCTCGAGGCATCCGACGTCGTAGTCGTGGACACCCCGCCGGGTTCGTCCGCGTACGTGCGCGCCGCCTTGTGCGCGGCCACCTTCGCGCTGAACGTGGTGCTGGCCGACGCCGCTTCTTACGCGGCGATCCCGCAAATGGAGCGGCTGATCGACACCTACGCGGCGCCGCGCGCCGAGTTCGGCGGCGTGGGCTATGTGGTCAATCAGATCGACCAGTCGCGCCAGTTGACCAAAGACGTACTCAAGGTTCTGCGCC
>Ga0209796_10000651_pt1 | contig 19514 bp, 11 predicted proteins | sample AgamicOrSfrz_FD_187167 | JGI IMG/M metagenome (GOLD analysis project Ga0209796, IMG submission 187167) | Agave microbial communities from Guanajuato, Mexico - Or.Sf.rz (SPAdes) (version 2) | ecosystem: Host-associated > Plants > Phyllosphere > Phylloplane/Leaf | place: Guanajuato, Mexico...
CCTGGGCACCACAAGATGTTCCGGCGTAAGCCGAAGTAGTCCGAGAAACCCCGTAAGATCAAGGTCTTACGGGGTTTTTTGTTCCCTGCAGTCCTGTTACGTTCCGCCGACGTCGACCTTTTTTGCGCATAGTGTTGCGTATCCGGTCGAACACCGCAGAGCCGAGTTGGCCGCCCGCAACGCGCGGCCGAAGGCGCGTTTCAGCTGGTAGCTCAACAGTGGCTCGCGTTCAAGCGCAACGAGTGAGCCAATGAGCCGAACCGGAAGGCCGAATTCGTTGTGCGCGAATACCTGAGCTCTGCGCTTCGCAACAAGCCGATTTCTGCGCTTGCGACGCCGGAGGTGAAGTCTGTGCTGGAAGGGATTGCCGCGCACGCGCAGAACCTCGCCACGAAAGCGCGTCAGTACATCGGGGGCATCGTGACCTAACAGAAACGTGCACGATGACTTGCTGAACACTTCAGAGGCGACCTTATCCCCCCAAATTAAGGCCCGACATAGATCGGATAGCTATCGACGCAACAGCGTTTGCGCTTCTTTGCGCTCGCAAAGAAGTAAGGCATGGGGTGCGTAAGGATTGTTGCCAGTCCTCCTGTCGAGCACGAGACGTCACGGTGCAATTTTTTTTGCTTTTTCGGCAACGCATGACGCTGTGACAGATCGTTGAAAGCACAATGAAAAAAAGAAATCATGTGCTGGTCATGTCGTGGCTCTAAGGTCTCCGCACGGAAAACGCGTGACAGCTTTGTCACCGCCGTCAACGGAGATAAACAACATCATGCGTATGCTCTTCCCTGCCCCGCCCACCAACAAGATGATCGCGGCCGCCGCGGCAGTCATCGCTCTCGCTTCGCCGAGCGCGCAAGCCGGGTTGCCAGATCCCACGACACAGATTACGCAAAGCGGCTACACGCCTTTGTATATCGGCGTCGATACCGAAACAGCAACGGTGCCGTCGAATCCGGCGACGGCTGGGGGCAAGCCCACCATCAGCCGCGCGTATGTGATGCGCGTCGATTTGCGTGCGCCAGGCGTAAGTGTTGAGACAACCGCGCATAGCGGCCCCCTGATGACGACTTCAGAGACAATTTCACAGTTTGCCGCCCGCACTGGCGCGCGCCTCGCAATGAACGCGAACTTTTTTGCGCCTTGCTGCGCAACGACACCTGAGCCCAAGACGGTCATCGGCCTGTTGGTGTCACACGGGCAAGTCGTGAGCCCATTGACCAACGACCCGACGCAAAGCGAAGCGGTGCTCGCGATTACGCGACAAGGCCGCGCATACATCGCAGAAGCACCGCAGATTTCGGCGGAAGACCTGAAGCTTATCGATACGGCAGTCGCCGGCTCCGCGATTTTGCTCAGAAATGGCCAGGACGTCAGCGCCCAAAGTCCAAACGAAGGTGATCCCCTGAATCCGAATCCACGGACGCTGGTGGGCCTCTCGAATCAAGGACGGTTTCTCTATTTGACGGTGATCGATGGGCGCGTCGCGGGTTACTCAGCGGGCACGACAAACGCGCAGTCAGCGCAATTGATGAAGGCGATCGGCGCGGATGATGCAATCAACCTTGATGGCGGCGGGTCGACCGAACTCGTGAGCGCTCAGCATGGCGGAGTGCCCTTCATCGTCAACACACCAAGCGGCGGTGCAGAAAGGCTCGATGCAGCCGCAATCGGCGTACACGCCTTGAAGCTGCCAGACTTGCCCGGGTCGCCGTTCTAGAACCTTTGAAGATGGGCGGATACACGACGCACCGATGCGCCCGACGGTTAGCGCATCGATTCGCGATGGCGCACGCTCGATCAAAAGTCTCCGTGCAGCCGAACGTAGGCGGCTAACGGCGGGCCAAGGTAGGCGCCCACCACATTGGTGGCGATGAAATAGCGCTGATTGCTGACGTTGTTCACGTTAAGATCGATTCCCCAGTGCCGCTCCGCATAACCGAACTGTACATTCTCTATCAGCGAGGCAGGCGCCCATGCATAGCCATTCGCGAAGCCGTTCGTCATGCGGCTTGTGTAATTGATGCCTGCCCCCGCATGGAACCCTGCTCTGCCGAAGAGCGTGAAGCGGTACGTCGTCCAGAAATTCGCCATATAGGCCGGCGCGCCCTGCGGGGTGGTACCCAACGCGCCAGGCGTCTCCGCGCTGTCCGTGATACGCGCATGCTGCGCAGTGAAATTCGCATAGATATGCCAGCTCGATGTGAGATCAGCGTCAAACGAAGCTTCGGCTCCGCTCGTGCGTTGTGAATCGAACGCGATCTGATCGTCGCCGAATGGCGTCGCTACATGGTCCCGCTTCACGTCGAACAGCGCAGTGTTGAGCACGTAGCGTCCGTCGTCGAATGCCCACTTCACGCCTAGCTCGTACTGCAACGCCGATTCTGGCGGGCCGATGGAAAACGCCGTGTTCTCAGAGTTAAAGTTTGCGAGGTAGCTACGCGATACACCAAAGTACGGCGTCATCCAGGACGTGAGCTTGTACAGCACCCCGGCGTTCCAGCTGGTTGGAGCATCATTGCGTGTGTATGTATTGCCCGGCACCAGTGTGATGCCGTCGTTGGCCGTACGGTTCGGCTCACCGGGGACCGGGTTAAGAGTCAGCGAAGTACCGAACCAATCCTTGCGCAAGCCTGCCCGAACCTTCAACTTGTCCGTCACATCCACCTGGTCCGCTGCGTAGAGGCTATAAAAGTTCGCACGCAGGTGGTCGTTCTGGCACGAGTGGGATGGCGCGCACTGGAAATCAAGGCCTGCTATGGACGTTTCGCGAGGCACAGGCGCAAATATGTCGTCGATGTCCGGAAGATCTGCAGTCGTCTTCGCGCTGTTAAGGCTTTGATTCAGGTACTCGAAACCCGTGAGCAACGTATGGTGAATGCCAAACGTCGAGAATTTCCAGACCGGCTCTAACTGATAGTCGAGCGCGTTCAGGGAATCATTCTGGTCGCGTAGCTGGCGGCCAGCAAACGCGTTCCCTAAAATCTTCGCATGCGTGCTGTCGCCATTGCTGTAAAAGTCCAGGGTGTGGTGCAAATACGATGCGCGATTGTTGATAGTCAGGTAGTTGCTGATGCGCCATTCATCTGAAAGCGTCGCGCGTACATAGTCGCCATGAGCGCTGGCGAAGGGTGTTGAATATTTAGCGTCGAACGGAATGTTGCGGGCAGGCGCGCCCTTGTAGTAGATCAAGCCGTACGAATCAGGCGTTGCCATGTAGTGCTGCGCGTCGACAGAAAGTCCGATCTTGTGGTCGCTGACTGTCCACTGCAAATCGGGGCGGATTTCCTGGTTCGACGACGACAGATCCCGGTAACCGTCGGAGCGACTGGCTTCGGCGTCTAAACGAAAGTTCAGTCCGTCGACGCCCGTTGGTCCCGTCACGTAGCCACTCGCGTTGACGGTACCGAACGAGCCGGCCTGGATATTGACGCCCGAGTGAAATTGCGCCGACGGCGTGTAGTGAACCAGGTTGATCGATCCACCAGGAGGGCCGCTGCCGAGCAGCGCCGATCCGGGTCCTTCAAGAACTTCTATACGCTCGACACCCAGCAGTGAATGCGTCGGGCCATTCACCTGGTCGCCATCCGAGAAGCCGTCGACATAGGTTTGCGCTTGCAAGCCGCGGATCGTGAAGTGGTCGGTAAAGCCTTTCGAATCGGTTCCGCCATAATTCACGCCGGAGAAGTTGCCGTTACGGATTGCTTCCTGCAACGACGCGGCACCCTGCTCATCGAGAATCCCGCGCGGAACTTCTTGCACGCTCATCGGCAGATCACCGAGTGGAGTGCCGGTTTTGCTCACGCTTGCGACCTGACGGGGATCGTTGACGTTGTCGGGAACACTTATCATTTTCGGTGCGTTGACAACGATGTCCTTCAACACGACAGGGCCAGGAGTTTGTCGCGTGGCTAAGGGTTCATTTTGCTGGGCTTGCGCGTTCTTGCAAGGCCAGACGGTCGCAAAGCACACAGATGCGGCAATTGCGATTCTCGGTGGAAGGGTTTGCATCAGGCTCATGTCCATTCTGCAATGGATTTTTATGTGTACCGGGAAACCAAAATATAAATATCTGACCGTGAGATTTGCATCAGGTGGCTGCAAACATGGGCAGCCACCTGCGCCGACCGGCAACATCGGCTCGCGTGTACTAAGGCAATGCCGTTCTACCCTCTACGCGCGAGCAACCGGACCCTCCTACCGGCTTAATCGTCGTCGCCGTCGTCATCTGCCGTCGCCACCACCTTCGACCCGTCGGTAGCGAACCTGGCGTAGACCGAATGCGGTTCCGGATACGGCCTGTCACCCATCACGCCTTTCCACAGGACACGGTTGAACATCTCTGGCGGAATACGGTCCTCTTTGGAAAAGTCGAAGGCCTTCGTCGCGTTTGCCCAATACGTCGGGCCATGTAGCGGATGAATGTCAGGACCCTGCGCAAATTGATTGCCGTCGTTTCCGCTCTTCGCGGAGCCCGTGGCCACATTACCGACGTTCGTGCCCTTGAGGATCGTCGACGCGACGGCCGTGTACGTCCAAGCCCCGTTCCCTGTAGTGTCGAAGAGGTCAGCCATCGGCCTGGCATACGCCGTGTTCAGGTCGATGTGCTGCGTACCCAGTACGTCTTCCATTGTGCGAATTGCGTCAACCTGCGTATACGTGGTGCTTACGACGGCGCGCTTTTTCACGTACGGGCCGACGACGTAAGCGGTCGAGCGGTGAGAATCGACGTGGTCGGAGCCGGCTTGCGAGTCGTCTTCGACCACTACGATCAATGTGTCCCTCGCGTATGGGCTATTCGCGACAGTCTCGATCAGCTTCCCAACCGCAAAGTCGTTATCCGCTTCTTGCTGTTCGGCAGAACCCATCTGGCCGACGTTCTGCGCAAAGCTGCCCGTGTGGTCCGAGCCCATGCGGACCAGCTCAAACGACGGTAGATCGCCGTTCATGACGTACTGCTGGAACTCGCGGTTCCATTCGAGTTCGCGGAAGGTGTCCGGATAGGCCTGATCGAATCCACGGTAGTACTGGTCCGTCCGGTTAACGAGCGTCGGCTTCACCGGGTGAGCCTGGACATTGTTGGCCGCGAACGGGTTGAGTAGCGGATTGGCGATGGTGCCGATCGAGCCGACATTGTTGACCATGCCACCATAATTGCGCACCGTACCGCCGGCAGCGAGCACCGCGTCATAGATATTCGCCTTCTGATAGCCGAACGGTGCATCGGGCACCGAAATATCGGCGATGCCCGGTAGCGCGTTGGCCGTGCCGCCCGGCAGCGATGACGTGGCGCTCGTGACAGCGCCGTTCGTTGCAGCGTCGCGCATGGCAGTTGTCGGCAGGCCAACCGGCAGGCCGCGATTGGCGCCCTCCGATTCGTACGCCATGCCGCGTGCAACACCCGCGTAGTTTTCCTGCTGCGAAACTTCCTCAGTCGGTGTGACGTGCGCGTGCTGCACCCACGACCAGCCATCCATCGAGCCGTCGCCCGGATCCATGAAATTATCGATCGTTACGAAATTCTCTGCGATGTTGTGGAAATTCGGCGTTGTGGCCTTGCCGTACATCGTCAACGTCGGATCGCTGTTCGCGCCGTTGCCGAGGTCGCCGAGAATCTGGTCGAACGTGCGATTTTCCTTCACGACGTAGATCACATGCCTGATGTGATTGCGCAAGAACTGCATAGTCTTGCGATCGCTTTCCGACTCCTTTGCCGAGTAGTGGTTATTTTCGTCGACCTGGCTGGTCAGCCGGTCGAGTTCGTCTCTCCGCGGAAGCGGTGCACTCACGAGCTCGCTCCGTTCAAGACCAAACTGGTACTGGGCTTGCACGCCGGACGTGAACAGCGGGTTCGGACCAGTGACCGACTTGCCGTTGATGATGTACATCCGCGAACCATCGGCGCTCGTCGTAATGTCCTTCGGCGCATATGCCGTCGGCATGAAACCTTCGACACGGTAGCTGCCGTTGCCATCGTGCGAAATCAGAGCGATCGAGTTGTCGCCGTTGTTGACGGCGTACAGTGTCCTGCCATCCCTGGAAACGGTAACGTTGACCGTATCGCGGCCACTGTACTTTCCACCATTGCCCCTGCTTTGGTCGCTGCCCCAGCCGTTGCCGTGACCGGAATCGATCGCGAGGTCAATAGTCTTTTCGACTCTGTGACCGACCGTATCGATGACCGCAATCTGATCCGCATTGGAGACCGCGACGTAGAGCTTCGACTGGTCTGGCGAAAACGACATGTCGTAGGCATTACCCTGCACCGGGATGCGCGTGATGAACTGTGGCGCGGCGGGGTTGGACAGATTCAATACGACAACCTCACGGTCGCGTACCGACGAGATGAACGCCGTGCCGTCGGCCTTCAGCGAAACGGCCCACGGGTACTCCCCACCGGCGACTCCTTGCTTGCCCGACGTGTTGAACGGACGCAAATCGTATTCCGACGTTAGCGTGTTCGAGTTCGTATCGATGATCGAGATAGAGTCGTTGTAGTTATTGGCTACCACGAGGGTCCGGCCATCAGCGGAGAGCGCCAGGCCGCCGGCGTTCGGCTTCACTCCCGCACCAATACCTTTGCTGTGGTTCAGTGCGATAGACGCGGTTTGTCCCCACTGGGCCGTCGGAGAATTTGAGCTCCGGCTGTACACATAGACCTTGTCGTCGGCGCCGCCGGTTCCGTAGAGCGTCCGGTTTCCACTCCAGGCGAGGCCGTCGAACGCGTTGTTCTGGTGAATGGCTTGCACCAGCTTCGGGTAGACCTTGTTAGCGCCCGACACGTCATAGATAAAGATGTACTGAGTTGAGTCCGCCGCATCCAGCGTGGCGTTATTCGAACCCGTGTAAACGGTGTTGTAGCCGGCGGTGATCACCGCCAGCGTGTTGCCATCCGGGCTCAATTGCGACTTGATCGCACCGCTCACCACCTGCGCCGGTTTGGCCGGCAGTTGCGGATTGAGCAATTGCGAAACGGCACCGGGAATGGCCATCGGAGAGACGAATTGTCCAGTCGGCAAAAGCTCCATGTTCCCTTGCGGAGCAGCCATTGCCAGGCCAAGGCTACCTGTAATCAAGCTGGCGGCAAGGCCAACCTCGACGACGCTGCGATTCATTTTTGATCCTCCAGTATCTTCAGTACGAGATGCTAAATCGGGTATCGGGCCTTATCTGCTTGTCAGGTTCTTGGGCCTGAGTTATCAAAACGCACTGGCAGCGCGATCGGCCGAAGTGGGGTACGTTGTTTGTTCTGCCAGTCTGGACATTTATGCACTCCTTAGTGTCAACAAAATGACGTGCATCACGTTAAAAAAGAGGACGTTTTATTTCAGTCCAAGCAGCGCAACTCGCTGAAAAACTTTTTGATGGCGACCCGTAATGCGTTTGCAAGATTGCAAGCTGTGTGGACCAATCAGGGTTTATCGAATACATCAAGACGTTCAGACTGACCGGGTTGACAGGGCACCATTGGCAGCGCATCCGCCAATTCCTCCCACACATCTCGTGATTCCGTGAACCAATGTGAATTGGTCATTTTTCTATTCGCTAACGCAGCGGAGAATCGTTATCATGGAGGGCCGTTGTTGTTTTCCCAATCCGTCCAGCTTTATCTGCGATATTTTTCCGATGTCGATTACAGTTAGTTTTCCTGCCGAAGTACGCGACTGGATCGCTCACAATCTGACGCGCGGCGTGGCGCCTTCGACGATCGTTCAAGAAATGGTCGGCCGAAACAATCCTATCGAGCTTGCCTCGGCGATGGTCGATGCGGTGTCATCTGCGTTCATGTACGGCGCACAATTGCCCGAAGAGACGATAGTGATCGGCGCGGCGCCGCTCACGTATCAGCCGGAGGCGCTGCGTATTCCGGACGGCCCGCTGATTTCGCTCGGCGAGCGCAAGGCGCGCGTGATCGCGCGCATGCAGCGGCCGGCCGCCGTGCAACTCGCCGGTTTTCTAAGTGAGAACGAATGCGAGCAGCTGATCGCACTCGCGCGACCTCGTCTGGACCGCTCGACAGTGGTCGATCCGGTCACGGGCCGTCAGGTAGTGGCCGGTCATCGCAGCAGCCACGGGATGTTCTTTCGCCTTGGCGAAACGCCGCTGATCTCGCGCCTCGAAGCGCGTATCGCCGAACTTACGGGGCTACCCGTCGAGCATGGCGAAGGTCTGCAGCTATTGCATTACGAAGCCGGCACGGAATCAACGCCGCACGTGGATTACCTGGTCGCCAACAATGCGTCGAACATCGAGTCGGTTGCTCGCAGCGGACAACGCATGGCCACACTGCTGATGTATCTGAATGACGTCGATGGCGGCGGCGGAGAAACGGTCTTCCCGCATCTCGGCTGGTCGGTGACGCCGCGACGCGGCGATGCCCTCTACTTTGAATACGGCAACCGGTCCGGGCTGTGCGATCCGAGCTCGCTGCATGCAAGCACGCCCTTACGCGCGGGCGAAAAGTGGGTTGCCACGAAATGGATTCGTACGCGCCGCTTCGTGCCGCGTGACAACGCCCGCGACAACGCCCGCAACAACCCATAAACGCGCCCAGGTGGGCGGCATCAAGCCGCCCTGCCTTCACCGCTGGAATACCTCGTCGGCGACCCAGCCGTCCGCCGTGAGGTAAACGCCTTCGCGCAACTGCATCGTGCCTGCGCCTTCGACTACACGCTTGATCATTGGAAATACGCGCTGCGCGTCGGCATTTTTCGCCCACGGCGCCGGATCGATCTTGTATGTGTACACCACCGAGGTCACCGTTTTGCCGTTCAGTTGCATGGGTTTTTCCCAACCCACCACCTTGTCGAGCGTAAGGGTCGCCGCGCAGAAGTCGGCCGGATGCGTCACGCGTGACACGGCAGTAGCGACCACTTCGGGAATGTGCAGATAGTACTTCTGACCTTCCGGTGTTAACTGATACTGCCGCGCCATCGAGGTAATCTTCTTGCCGTCCGCGTCTACACGGTCGACCTGCATGTCCTTGCCTGTCACGACGCCGAGTTCTTCCAGCACCGGCATCTGGATCGCGTCGCGCGTGCCGTTGGCGCGATCGTCGGTCGTCACGTAGATCGGCCAATCGTACTTGGCGAGGCACAGATGGCCGTGGTGCTCGAGGAAACCTTTGACGGCAGCGGTGAAATTCTCGCGATTAGCGTCCTGACTCGTGTCATGGCAGCCGGCAAACAGCGTAAGGGCAATCAGGGACAGCGCGCCAAGAATAAGTCGGGCGGCAGTGGAACGTCGTGTCATGGTCTACGTTGCTCTGGTTGATTAACGTCTGGATAAGTACCGAGTTGCGATGGACCGGTCTTATGAACCGGTTACGCGCGGCGATACGTGCAAATGGATGGATCGACATGCGGCGCTTGGCCGTGGGCCAGGCCATGCGCCGTTCGTCGTTAGTTGACGCAGGTACCGCTCGACGGCGGCGTAGCGGGCGGTTGATAGCCGTCCGTCAGCGTGTTCAAAAAGCAAATGACGTCGGCAATGTCCTGTGGCGTCATTTGCGGCGCCGAGTGAACCGGGCGCGGCAGCGCGCCGTCCGCTGCGGTCGTGCCGCCCGCATCGGTCTGCCCTTGGCCGAGCGGCAGTTCTTCGTCGATGTTGCCCTGGAATTGCGCCGGCAGATCGTTGAAACTTGCGGCCCTGGCACCCGACGCTGCCTGCGGGAACAGCGCAAACGACGGGTTCCTGACCATCTGGCTGGTGTCGCCACCCGTGCTCGGATACCAGTATTCCGGGTTCGTGTCGCGCGTGTTGTAGAAATTCAGTACCTGGACGAGCGAGTGGAATACGCCGTTGTGGAAGAACGCAGTGCGCGTCGAGACGTTGCGCAGCGTCGGCACCTTGAAACGGCCGCAGTACGGATCTGGAACATTGACGCCGGTAAACTGGTCGGGACCGCCGCCGCTGTTTGCGCTGCCGGGCGGGTGAATGGTAGCGAGCGGACCGCACAGGCCCATGTCGTAATACGCGCTATTCGCGTTGCTTGGGATCGGGTTTGGATTACCGGGAATCTGCGCGTCGTTGCGCGGCGCGCCAATTGCCTGATACGTGAAGTCCGTCATCAGCGCGACTGAGCCATTGAAATTCGCGCCGCCGAAGTGGCAGGCTGCGCACCCTGCGCCGTTGTCGGTATTGTTAAAGAGCGCAAGTCCGCGCAGTTCTGCGGCAGTGAGCGTGCCGCCGATCTTGTTCCCAAGATACAGGTCGAACTTGCTCGAGTACGGCTGGAAGCTCGGGTCTTCTTGCTGGAACGCCTGCAGCGCCAGTCCGATGTCGGTAAACGCGGCATCCGTATTGGAGAACACGCCTGCACCAAACGCCTGCTGGAACAGCGGCGCATAGGACGCACTCTGCACGGTGTGCACCACGCTCGCCGCAGACGAATTGTTCATTTCGAGCGGATTGAGGAGCGGCAGCGAGACCTGCGTCGCGAGCGTAGTGGCGCGGCCGTCCCACATAAAGCCGCCGCCCGGCGCGTTCTGCGTGACGCCATCCGGATTGGCGGCGATGTCGTCGTACGGCGGCGTCATGGATTTGTATCGCAGAGAAGGCACCGCGCGCTGGCCGCTCACCGAGGGATCCGAGCCGAGCTGAACGGACAGGCTGTTAGGGGGCCCATACGCGAATTGGGGGTTGTGGCACGTCGCACATGCCATGTTCTTGCCCCCCGACAGATTCTGGTCGAAGAACAGTTGCTTGCCGACCTGGGCAGCCGCGCTCAGCTTCACCTGCTGGGTCGTGTCCGGGCTGGAGCCGAGTGGTTCGCTCGGCGAGGCCTGGGACGAATCCCCGCTGCCGCCGCCACAGCCTCCCAGGATTAATAAGAGCGCACCCGTGAGCACGCCGTGATAAAGCTTGCGCATATCGATTCCTTGCTGGTTCGCTCTTCCGACGATTCCGTTCTCAACGTATCGGAGAGCGAACGCAGGTGGGACGTCACACAATGCAACTGGCAGGCCGCGCTACATGTGGCCTGCCATGCATCAACTGGTATTAGCGAACGAATGCATATCGGCGGCGGGAAGCCGAATTGCGCCTCCCGCTGCCGTCCGCTTTGCTTACTTCTGCGTCCACACGTTGGTCTGCTTCGCGTCCGGCCCAACCTGCGCGGTAGCGAGCGAAGTGCCGCTCACGTCACCCGGGTTAAGGCGCTGCTTGTACGCCGCCGGAATGACGTAGGCGTGATTCATCGGGCGAACGGAATCGAAGTGCGTATCCGCGCTGCTGGCGAATTCAGGCAGGTTGAGAATGTTCTGCGCGATGAACGATTCCGTGTACTTCGCACGGGCGAGGTACGTAGCGGGACGCATCGGATCGGCGATCTGGAACATGTCCTGGAGCGTACGCACCAGCGAGAAGTGGCTGTACGAATCGCTGTCCGTAATACCCTGAGCCGCGGTCTGCTGGTTCGTCAGGACACCAAAGATCGAGTTGCCGTGACCATGGTTGCCGTTGCCGTACTTGAGCAGCGATGCCGCAACCGGCGAGAAGCTGCCGTCCGCGTTCTGCTGTAGCGGCTGTGCGCTGCTACCGGAGGTCGGATTCCAGCCGCAGCATGAGGTGCTGGTGCCGCCGCCTTCGTCGAACATGACGACTATCGCCACCTTGCGCTGGCGATTCGCCCATAGCGGCGATGCCTGGATCTTGTCGACGAGCAGCTTAACGTACGCGTCGCCACGTTGGATGATGTTGGTGCCCTTGCACGATGCATCGCTACCAACGCTGTGCATATCGTCGCACTGGTCCGGCATGATGAAGTTGATGTTCCCGACGTCGCCGGTTGCAAGGTCGGTGCTGAACTGATCGTAGTTCCAGCCTGCCGGGATCGGGTAGGCCGTGGACTTCGCCCAGTCGGCGGCCGTGTATTGCGTGCCGAACAGCGTGCGATTGTCCGCGTAGAACTCCGGTAGATCGCGCGTGGTCTGATAGGCCATGCCCGGGTGGTGCTTCGTCTTGTACAGACCGCCCGGAACCGGGGACGGTGTACCCACCGCGCCGGGGCCAGTAAAGGTGCCCGACACCGTGGAATCGGCAATGCTGTCTGAGCGCGGATCCTGACCCGGGTTCATCGATTCGCTGTACGTGCGCCAGTTCATACCAGCTTGCGAAATCATCGTGAACAGGCTTGGCGCCTTCACGTTGTGCAGCGCAACTGAGCCCACGGCGCAGCTTTGACTGCCGAAGCTCGAAAGATGCGCGCTGTCCAGCGGCGGCGTAGCGCCCGTCGCGACGAGCGGTGCGCCATCCGAGGCGGTGCCGCCGGCGAACGCGGCATCCGTGGGAGCACCGTTGGCGCCGGTGCCCGGCGCGCCGGCGCCGCAACCCCACCAGCTATCGTCGGTGATACCCCAGTCATCTGCGCCGCCGAGTGCCGTGTAGTTCGGCTCGCTCGGGTTACCGGTCGCGTAGTACGTGGGGAAGTTGTTGTTGGCCGCCAGCAAAGCGTTGATGTTCGGGGCGAACTGTGAGCCGAGAATCGTGTTCGTACTCTTGTTCTCGAGCATCACGATGAAGATGTTGTCGTAGCGCGGAATCCCTTCGATGTTGAATGCGGCCTGCTGCGACTGCGCGAACGTAATCGGCGTTTGCTGCGCGGCCGGAGCCACGGCGGTGGCGGTGCTCACATTAGCGAGACCGACTAGCGACGGATCGCCGCCCGGCACAGCGAGGTTATCCGGGTACAGGTCGCGGCGATCGAACTTGGTCGTCGCGTACGTGTAGCGGTTCGCCAACTGGTTGTCTTCGAACAGCATGGACTGTTGCGCCGCGCCCGACATAGCGTTCAGGTCGCCGAGCACGGTCGATGCGGTTACTGCGACCGACGACGCACCCAGTGCCGGCACACTCATGCGTGTGGCCAGGTTGTTCTTCTCGGTCGCGTAGCTGGTGCCGTTCGCTTCGACTAGACGCTGAACTTCGCTTGACATGGGGCTGATGACGACGTTAGTCGCGCCCTGGTCGGCGATCTGGGCGGCGGATGCCCGCAGAATCATGTGACTCGCGACGGTCTGGCCGTTTGCGGTGTTTTTAGCCCTGGTGCTGATGTCGGCGATCAACTGGCCGGTGCCGGTGGTCTTCAGCGTGAAATGGCCGTTGGCGTCCGTCGTAGCTGTTTCCGAATCGCACGCGCCGTCGCCGTTTGAATCGAAGCACACCGTAGCGCCGCTGTAATAGCCGGCCTTGATGGTCGGATTGCCGGTCGTGTTGCCCGGAATATAGGCTGCGGCTACAACGACGCCGGCTAGCGTCTGCTGTGGCTGTGCACTGCCGACGGACGACGACCGACCATTGTTGTCGCTGCCGCCGCAAGCGGTCAGCATGCACGCTGACGCGATTGAGGTTAGAAGAAGCGTACTGCGAGGTTTAGTAATGACCGACATGTGGGAGCCCCTGGGGTAGTTGCGTTGCTACTTCTTATGCTCTTGCGAACTCTGAGCGTGCTAGTGGCGGGGTCGAATTGTCGGGCGGCCACATTAACATTCCGTGAAACTAAGTAACTATTGATAACTTTTATTCTTTCGTTTCTATTTCAATAAAACGTTGTACTAACTATATTTGGGGCGGTTATTGGCGCTGAATGCCGTTAGCTATTACGCGGAAGCCACTTCATGCTAACGGATTACATATTTGCTCTTCGTCGTGCTTGCCTTGCCGCTGATGCTTTTTGGGGTGAAAAGCTTCTTACAGCGCCGTTATCAGACAGTAATGTCTGAATACTGAATTCGTAAGTTTCGAGACTTAGAATCGCGTAGCAGGAGAATAGAGCGGATCGAAGCGTGTGGGTCTCCCATCCGGTTTAGAGAACAGCGCTTTGTGTATTGACCTGGCCCGGACTGTGGCGGTCTTTCGCGGCATACCCATTCAGGCGCATTTGTCGCGCCTCACTGTCTGCCCGGTCGACGAGCGAGCGGATCGCTCAGCATTCGTGACGGTCGGCGCCGTACGATGGTTAGGTAAACGAAGCTCACCCCTACTGCTTGGTCAACTCCGCGGAACGAAACGTCAACTCGGATTTGCCGCCGCCGCGAGCGGCGAGCAGGATCAAAGCGCCGCAAACTCCGATAACGCCAAGCGCGATAAACGAAGGTCCAAAGTTAGTTGAAATGGACTTCGTGTATCCGACAAGCAGCGGGCCCAGTAACTGACCCAGGAAGCTTCCGCCGCCAATAACCAGGCCCACGGCCGGCACCGCCTTTCGCAGCGGCAGAACTTCTGTCAGGTACGACGAGATGAGCGGCGTGGGCATCTTCAGCACGAAGCCGACTGCGAGTATCAACGCGATCTGGGTGTACAGAAGGCGCGCTGGAGTCAGCGCGAGGCAGATCAGCAAAATGCCCGACACGGCCATCGGTACTGCAGCGTGCCAACGGCGTTCCTGATTATGTTTGTCCGACCGGCTCGTAATGTAGTAAATGCCAAGCATCGACATGATAAACGGTGCACCGGACAGCACCCCTACCATCATGCTGCTGATCCGATCGTTAGCCTTGAATATGGTGGGAAGCCAGAGTGTCAGGCCGTAGAGGATGATCTGACTGCAAGCAAACCCGAGCACGAGCATCCAGACAAAGGGTTCCTTGAAGATCGTGAGCCATGAGTCTACGTTCCTGTCCTTGTGCGCTGCCTGTTCGTGGGCAATGTGATATTCAATAGTTTGGCGATCGGCGCTCGATAACCATCGCGCAGCGCCGAGCCCGCGGGGGATCGCATAAAACCATACAAGACAGAATATCCATGCGGGAAGCCCTTCGACAATCATCATGACACGCCAGTCATGATGGGCGAGAACCAAAGCGGAAATAGGTCCGGCAAGGAACCCGCCTGCAGCGACGCTCAAGTTCGAGATGCCGAAGGCGCGGCCTCTCTCCGACTTGATGAACCACTGAGCCAGCAACATCGCCGAAGCCGCGTAGATCGGACCTTCCGAAAGACCCAGCGCAAAGCGGACAGCAAGCAGCTCCTGAAAGTTGCGCGCAAAACCCGTCAGCATCGATAGGCCGCCAAACAGCATCAGACAGATGCCGATTAGCCGTCGCGGGCCCAGCCGGATTGCCAGATAGCCCGCCAGCAGTTGGGTCACGATATATCCCCAGGCGAAAGCGGCGCCGATCCACCCCGATTGCACAGGGTTCAGCGCGAACTCCTTGGCGATGTACGGCAATGCCATGCCGACATTCACTCGGTCGAAGAACGAAATCATGTACATCACAAAGACCGCTGGCAAGATGATGAACCAGCGCTTTCGTGCCATGCTCTTTACAGTCGTTGCCGTGTTCGTGCCCATCTGCGTGTCTCTCTCCAATGTGCTGCATTGCGTCGCCGGCAAGTGATCTGCGTATTAGTAGCCGGCCGTCGGGTCTTCCGCGTTTGCTCAAGACAAAAGGACGCGGAAGGCGTAATTGGTTGCGTCAGAAATCAGGTAACAATAGAAATTCGAGGACCCCATCACACGGGGTCGAGCTGGCGCGGGCAATTGTGTGGACAGCGCCGGCACCCTTGGTGCAATGCGCACGGCAGCAGCACCGCAAACGAAGCGCGGCGCAAACCGGACGCCCTACCCCGCCAGCCGGAGATCGAGCCACGGTTGGTCTGCGATCCGACCAGCCTCGAACTCGCGAATCCGGTCGGATTGGCGCAGCGTCAAACCGATGTCGTCGAAGCCATGCAGCAGACAATATTTACGGAATGCATCTACTTCGAACGGGTACTCGCTTCCGCCGTCGATGCCGCGCACCACTTGCCTTTCCAGGTCGATGGTTAGCTGAAAACCGATGAACGCGTTGACATCGTTGAACAGGCGATCGACCTGCGATTCGCTTAGGACAACTGGCAGCACACCGTTCTTCAAGCAGTTGTTATAGAAAATATCAGCGAAGCTGGGCGCAATCAGCGCACGAAAGCCATACTGATGTAACGCCCAGGGTGCGTGCTCGCGCGAACTGCCGCAGCCGAAATTTGGACGCGTCAGCAAGATCGACGCGCCCTGGTAGCGTTGCTGGTTCAGCACGAAGTCTGGGTTCAGTGGACGCTTCGAGTTGTCTTTGCCCAGTTCACCCTGGTCCAGGTAGCGCCATTCGTCGAAAGCGTTGAGGCCAAAACCGGTACGCTCGATCGACTTCAGAAACTGCTTCGGAATGATCGCGTCGGTGTCGACGTTTTCGCGATCGAGCGGTGCGACAAGGCCGGTGTGTACGGTGAATTTGTCCATGATGCTGTATGCCTGTTCAAGGCCGCGGTGCCAGCCACGCGCGTTTGCAGTGAGCGCGCGTGAAGACTGGGCACCAACGGCGATTTGGAGTTCGTTTATTGCAGCGCCGGGTTGCGACGCGTCCAAAGCCGCGTCTGAAGCTGGGTCTCAAGCTGTGTCTCAAGCAAGCTTGCGAATATCGACGAAATGGCCCTCGATAGCAGCTGCTGCGGCCATGGCGGGGCTCACGAGGTGCGTACGCCCGCCCGCCCCCTGGCGGCCTTCGAAGTTGCGGTTCGACGTCGATGCGCAGCGCTCGCCCGGCGCGAGCCGGTCGGCGTTCATGGCGAGGCACATTGAGCAGCCCGGTTCGCGCCATTCAAAACCGGCATCGGTAAATATCCTGTCAAGACCTTCGCGTTCGGCTTGCGCTTTCACGAGACCAGAGCCCGGCACGACCATCGCCAGACGGACGCTGGATGCCACGCGGCGCCCCAACTTCCTGACCACCCACGCGGCCGCGCGGATATCTTCGATGCGAGCGTTCGTGCACGAACCGATGAAGATCTTGTCCGGCTTGATTGCTTCCACCGGCTGGTTGGGCTCGAGGCCCATGTACTGCAACGCGCGCTCAAGCGCTTCGCGTTTGACCGGATCTTTCTCGCGATCCGGATCCGGAATATGGCCGTCTATCGACGCGACCATTTCGGGCGACGTGCCCCACGTAACCTGCGGGACGATATCCGCGGCATTCACCTCGATGACCCGGTCGAAGTGCGCGTCCGCGTCCGAGGTGAACTGCTTCCAGCGCGCGACGGCCTTGTCCCACTCGGGACCGCTCGGCGAGAACGGGCGACCTTTGAGGTACTCGATCGTGGTGTCGTCGACGGCGATCATGCCCGCACGCGCGCCCGCCTCGATCGTCATGTTGCAGACGGTCATCCGGCCTTCCATCGACAGTGCGCGAATAGTCGAGCCGCCGAACTCTATGGCATAGCCGGTGCCGCCTGCGGTGCCGATCTTGCCGATGATGGCGAGCACGATGTCTTTCGCCGTGCAGCCTCGCGGCAGTTGGCCTTCCACCTTGACCAGCATGTTCCTGCTCTTCTTTTGCAGCAGGGTTTGCGTAGCCAAAACGTGTTCCACTTCCGACGTTCCGATGCCATGCGCAAGCGCGCCGAAGGCGCCGTGCGTCGACGTATGCGAGTCGCCGCAGACGATCGTCATGCCCGGCAGCGTGGCGCCCTGCTCCGGCCCGATGATATGCACGATGCCATGACGCATGTCGTTCATCTTGAAGTGGGCAATGCCGAACGCGTCACAGTTCGCGTCGAGCGTGTCCACCTGCTTCCTGGAAACCGGATCGGCGATGCCCTGGCTGCGGTCGGTGGTGGGGACGTTGTGATCTGCGACGGCCAGGTTGGCGCTGTTTCTCCACACCGGACGCTGCTGCAGCCTCAGCCCTTCAAATGCCTGAGGGCTGGTGACTTCATGCAACAGATGGCGGTCGATATATAGCAGCGTCGTGCCGTCTTCTTCGGTGTGGACCGCATGGGAGTTCCACAATTTGTCGTAAAGAGTCTGTGCCATGGTATGCAGGGATAGTGATGACTGCGGGCAGTCGGTGATTTATGGTTGGTTGCTGACTGGACGGCCGCGCAGCGACTGCTGCGCACGACGTGTCCTCACGGTGACGTACGAACGCGCGAATCCATGAGCCACGACTGACATGTGCACGATGACAGGCTCCGTGGACCGAAAAACGATGGCGTTAGATTACACAGCAATCAATGGAATGTGCGTCTCATTTAACTTACAAACGGTGGCCACACAGTTCGATTTATACTGCCCGTTTTATTTTTTTTAGAATATTTCAACCATGAGCCCCGTGCCTCGAAAGCTGGACCGCATTGACATCGCCATTCTCAATGAGCTCCAGCAGAACGCTCGCATAACGAACGCCGAACTCGCCCGTGCGGTCAATCTGTCGACTACGCCGTGCTTCAATCGCGTGCGGGCGCTTGAAAAGCTCGGCCTGATCAAGCAGCAAGTGACACTGTTGAACCCCGAGCCCCTGGGGCTTCGAATCAACGTGTTCATTCAGGTGAGTCTGGAAAAGCAGGTGACGCTCGCCCTGCGCCGCTTCGAGGAGGCTATCGACAAACGCCCCGAGGTGATGGAGTGTTACCTCATGTCGGGCGATGCGGATTACTTGCTACGCGTAGTGGTACCGGACATGCCGAGTCTCGAGCGTTTCATTCTCGAGCAGTTGACGACCATTCCGGGTGTCGCCAACATCCGCTCGAGCTTTGCGCTCAAGCAGGTACGCTATCGCACGGCGTTACCTTTGCCGGCAGCAGGGCTAACGCTGAGTTCAGGGGACGACGAGAGCCGTGAGTGACCTCGTATGCGATGCCCGCCCCTTCTTTCCCAAGCCGCCTCGCCCGCACTCCCTCATGAGCGGACCCGGAACCTGTCGATATCCTTGTTGCCCGAAATCCATTTCGGGCGCCGGCCGCGGCCGCTCCATGTAGCGCCTGTTTCCGGGTTTCTGTAGCGTACCGGCCGATTCTCTTTCGGCGCAGCCTGACGAGGCTTCCTTGCTCCGCCACGCAGTTCGTCGAGCGTGTAGGCGAAGCGTGGCAACGGTCTCGACAGTATGACGATCCGGGTATGCCGTCATGGAGAGCATGTTTCCGCGGACCGATGCGCACGCGGATTGAACAGGCTGAGATAGAGCGTCTCGATTGCGCGCATGCCTGGCACGGCAGGATGAATGAGCGACGCATCCAGCCAGGGCCGCGATCCGCCATAGCGATATTCGTCGACGTTGCCGAACAGCGGTTGCAGATCGACGTGCGCGAGCCCTTCCTCAATCGCAAGAGAACGGTCTGCGTCGCGATACAGACGCATTGGGCGACGCGGCCGCGGCTCTTCTATGTCACCGCTCTCGGGCGACGTACCGAGTGCGATATCAGCTTGCGGCGCCGCATGCTTGAGCGTATGAACCAGTGCGGTCAGACAGCGGCGATGTTCGTGCGGCTCGATCAGCTTCTGATCGTTGGTACCGAACAGCGTCATCAAGGTGTCGAATCCGAACGATTCAATTGCGCTGCCCCATGTTGCCGGATCCACTGACGCCCAGTGCTGTGCGGAACTACCGCCCGCGCCGAGATTGTGAATCAGCACGCCAGGGCGGCCGCTGTCATGGACGATGCCTGCCAGCTCCACCGGGCCCCTTACCACACGTAGGTCGAGGGTCCAGCCGCCGTGAAGCGGAAATCCCGCGAGCGCGGTAATCGGCGTCGCGTCA
>Ga0209796_10000656_pt1 | contig 19273 bp, 21 predicted proteins | sample AgamicOrSfrz_FD_187167 | JGI IMG/M metagenome (GOLD analysis project Ga0209796, IMG submission 187167) | Agave microbial communities from Guanajuato, Mexico - Or.Sf.rz (SPAdes) (version 2) | ecosystem: Host-associated > Plants > Phyllosphere > Phylloplane/Leaf | place: Guanajuato, Mexico...
AGCTGCTGTCGTCTTTCGCGTCGCGAGGCATAATAGGTTTTGATCGTGAAGAACGCCGAGATCGCTGCGCCGATGCAAAAAACGCAGTCGTAAAGCGTCAGCGTTGAGAAGAACGCCAGGCACGCTGACCACCAGTACGGCATTTGATGAGATGTAGAATCCATACGATGCATGCTCTGCCCTTTCTGGTGTGGGCAACGATGGGTTAGAAGAAAAAAGCCGCGCGTTGGCATGCGCAGGGTGCGCGGTGGGAACCAGCGGCGACTTGGGTATAAAAAAAGCCCGCCGAAGCGAGCTTTGTAGGTACAATTTATCGAGATTCATCTTTAACAACAGGCTCTACAGCCCTCGCAGAGATATGCCAGGACTGCATTCAGCGCAGAAATAACCTTGCTCACTCATCTCACTGCCGTGCAGGCAGCTCCTTAATTACAGATGAGTAGAAAATCATGTCATTAACAGTAGTTAAATGGATTGAAAGATATTCACTCGCAGTGCAGGCAAGACACGCCAGCGGTGAAATAAAAGCGAAAACAGTACAGGACTATATAAGGCTTGCGCGGTTCTGTTGCAGAGTCTGGGGCGATCGTCAGCTGATGAGCATCTCGGCTTATGAGATCAGCCGGATTATCAATGAAAAAGCCCAGGAAACCCCATACGCAGCTCGCAGGCTGCGTATAAACCTGTCCGATCTGTTCAAAGAGGCGCAACGAGCGGGCGTTGTACCGATGGGACACAACCCCGCCCTTTTATCCCGGCCGCCAATAACAGCGGTTGCAGCGGCGCGACTGAGCCTCAGCGAGTGGATAAAGATTTTTAAGTGCGCTAAATACCGGACACCGGTTTATTTTCAGAACGCGATGCTGCTGGCCCTGGTTACCGGCCAGCGCTCCTCGGATTTAGTAAGAATGCATTCTCGCGACGTCAGGGATGGTTATCTTTACATCACTCAGTTTAAAACAGGAGAAAGGATAGCCCTGCCGCTCAGTCTGCGCCTGGATGCTGTATCTACCTCGCTCGCTGAAGTCATCGATATTTGCCCGTCAAATGGCCTGATGCTGCAAACGGACTCAGGAAAGCGCATTAACACCTGGTCATTGTCGCAGTGGTTTAGAGTTTGTCGTGAGTGCTGCGAGCTGTCAGTTCCTCCCGGCTGTACTGCACCGCCGTTCCGTGAACAGCGCTCTTTGGCTGAGCGACTTTATCGAGTGCAGGGCATAGATACTCGCACACTACTGGGCCATAAATATCAGCGTATGACAGATAAGTACAACGACTTGCGAGGCAAAGATTTCCGGTATTTAACGCTCAGTTAAACATTGCCAGAGAGAGCGTGGGTAGGATACTGCCGACGCTCGCAGCGGTAATAGTGAAAACGATTTGCTACCGCATTAAGCTTTATGACTCTAATAGCACTCTTATCATGATATTTGCTTTTTTACGATCGTAAAGCCTTCAGCAGTGTATTCTGCATGTACTCTGATTTCAGCTGGTGGTGTTTTCAGTTGATGAGCGTTTCACACGGGACTTTAAGAGATACACTGTGACGCCTGCGTTTCTGAATCACTCGCTTTGCATCAGTGAAAGCATTGAACAAACTTATCCCACAAAGCACAGGCTGAACATGGATAAATTATCTCGCTTGTTTCAAGGAATCCGCGATGCTCAATCATCGTACAGGCGCATCACTGATGAAGAACTCGCGTTAATTGCAAAAAAGTGTCATCGAGATGAAGTAGCAACAATCCACATCAGACTAAAGCTGTTCCGGGCAGAGCTTACCGTTTGCCCGGTCTGGGATGGTGATACGCAGGATTCAATCTGGGAAGCTATCTCAATGCATCAGCGTCTTTTAGCTATGATACATGCTTTGCCCTGAATAGCTTTTTTAACTAGTTAACCGTATATTGTTACATTTATCAAAGTGCAAAAACATATTATCTCTCGGTTGAAGCTGCGATGCACCAGTAAAACAGTTTCTTATATCAAATATTCAAGCCCCAACTTTCCGCCAGCTATCGGCGTCCATCTCAAGCCTGACATCCAGTGCCATCAGATAACCATCAATCATTCCCTCAGCATTCTGCAACTTCTTACCGATATGCGTATCCGAGCAATGATGTTCGTGTGCAAGCTGCATGAATGTTTTACCAAAGATGTAGTAATCGAAAATCAGGTCATGCGCGTCCGGATACTTACGGTGCAGTCTGGCCATAATGTCAGAGATAACCATTCCGTCATCATCACAGCACTTTGGGCGGCTTTTAATCTTTGAAGGTATGAGGTCAGCGAACCCGGCTGCGACTGACGGCCACCAGACCGCTTCATGGTGATCCGCCACCCAAGCTCCCCACCGTTCAAGCACTTGTTGAATGTCGCGCATCATAACCCCGATACTGAAACGAACAGATAAAAGAAACTGACGCTGTATTAACTTATAAAAATATCACTTCTGCACGAGGCTTATTATCTCATACCCTGTTTATCAGCAAAGACTTTTTAAGGTGCGAAGTTAGAGGTACAATGAATTTATGTTACGGAATTTCAGCGATTCCGGAGTTTGGGTTTAGCCTTTTTATTTAATATAAGATGCATAGCTTGGAGTTCTCTTACTTCTAAAGGAATACTGATGACTATTCAGAACTTGTCCAGTCAGGAATTTTACGAAAAGCTCAATAAAGTTATCCGTCCTTCGGCCCCTATATCCTCCTTTGAAATGCTTTTTGGTCGTGAGAAGCAGGTTAATGAGATTGAGGCAGCACTTTATGCAGATGGCCGCCATGTTTTCATCTACGGTGACCGTGGTGTAGGCAAAACCTCACTGGCTCAAACTGTGGCTGTTAAACTGCAGACACAAAATGATCCTATCTTTGTCGGCTGTGAGCCTGGCTCAACGCTCAGCACAATAGTGAATGATATTTTACTTAAGGCAAAAATTTCTGCCGGACCGGCTTCTGAAACGACCTGGGGTGCTAGTGTAAGCCTGATGGGCACAGGTCTGTCAGCGCAGCATAAAATAGCCGAAAAGCCCGTGCTGCACGAGGTAAATTCTGTCTCCTCAGCGGTTATGGCCCTGTCCGCTTTGTCAGGAAAGCACTCACCTGTTCCGTATATTGTTATTGATGAATTTGACCAGATTGAAAATGCTGAAGAAAGGAAGAACTTCGGGAGGCTTATAAAAGCTCTTGGCGACCAGAACCTCAGAATCAAGCTTATCTTTACGGGCATCAGTGATTCCCTTCACTCCCTGATTGGCGGACATCTTTCGAGTGAACGGCAGATCCATCAGACGTCTCTTGAGGCATTACCTTGGAGCGGAAGAGATGAAATTATCGACAGGGCCTTTGGTGAGTTTGATCTAGGGCTCAGTGAAGATGTGAAATTCAAAATTTCCGGACTCAGTGACGGCTATCCTCACTATGTTCATCTGCTGTGCGAAAAAATACTTCAGTGCGCATTCTCCAAAGATGAGGAAGTGAAGCAGATCGACAAGGCGCTGTTTCTGGAAGGACTCCAGGATGCCGTCAGCTCCGTTGCTGAAACACTGAAATACGATTACGTGCAGGCGACCCACTGCCGGCCTGAGTACTTTCATCATATGCTTTGGGCTATGGCCGATTCTGGCGATTTGCAGCGGGAAAAGAAAACCATCTTTTTCTCGTATAGTCACATCTGTGAAGCACGTGGCTACAGTCAGCTTGAGAGTAAGCAATTTGACCGGCAGTTTTCAAAACTGAAAACAGATGATTATGGTAAGGTCGTTATTCCCGCACTTGAAGGAAGAAAAGGCTGGTTCAGATTCAAGGAAAATATGCTAAGGGGGTATGTCAGGATGATGGCTGAACTCAATGGCGTGGAGCTGGACTTTGACCGCCGTTTTACCGCAAATGAGCCTTCAGCGCAGGCGGTTTCATATCGTTCGGGATCTTACAGGCCGCTAACGCCAGTTGAGAATCAAATATACCGGCGTGAGCAGAGGCAATTAAAAAGTAAGTAGTGACGTTTACTAAAACTTTTTTGGTTCACTATTGCACCTTTATTAAATCCGACTACATTATTGATTCATGCCCTCATAACATAAGGTAAAAAACAATGCATAATTTATCAGAATTATTTATAGATAAGAAAAGCACGCCAGGAATTTTCAAACCTAAAAATAGCGCCATAAAAGTAACAGAAACAATGGTCTACCTTAATTATCTTACTACAACCTTGAACAAATTAATAATGATAAGAGATGCATCAACAATATTGATACAAAATGACACTAACATTTCAAGTGTTCATACAGACAAAAAATTCAACCTCCTAGATGGCAATTTAGGAGTGATGTCATTTTCATCTGACAACTCTATATTTTATGGATTAAATACTTTAGCTGGGAGCTTCAAGATTCAAAATTCAATAAATGACGCCCTTAGTTTATTCAATGATGATACGATAAACTTAACATCCAACGAAGATGGAGATATAAAAATTGAAAGAAGTTCTAATGAGACAAAAATATACACCACTTTAAAACCTGAATTTAAATCCGAAAGGAACCATGACTCTGAATACCTTCTTCTGAATTACCTTTCCAATATCATTACTCATTCTGGAATAAAAAATGGGAGACTTTTATTAATAACCGAGCGGATTCCTTGTAAATATTGTCAAGAAACCATCATCCAATTTTCACATAAACACCCAAGCGTTTACATAGATGTGATGTTTTTACATTCATCCGGACTGAATCCATTCTCAATTAAGAATAGTAAGAAACAAAAAAGCAAATCAGTAAATATTGATGATGATATTGATAATTTACTTAAAAAACAAAATGATAAAATAAACTTTTACAAGGCAGACTTCTCAATAACAATTAACACTATTAAGCTCACCCCAAAAGATGATGGATACCTTTCATACATGAGCTCTGCAAATAGTATCGAACAGTACAGGAAATACAATATGAATGTATCTCCAGACCTGCTACGGCACATTAAGTCGAAGAAGTGAATATTTAAGGTATTCCTTTGGGGAATCTGACGACCACGTTAATAGCCTCCTGCTAGCCAATCATATTCAAAACATGATCAGCTTATAGCGAATGAATTAATGCGAAGTCCCGAATTGAGAATAAGCGAACGTTTTAAACCGTCTCGATGGCTTTCCAGATTGATATTGCCGTATTTTTTTAAATAAAAAGCCACAGGTTTTTCTTTAATCATTCCAAGGTAACGGCATCTATTTTATGATTCGAATTGCTGCAGGATACACCCCATAAAACATATAATGCAGAATTCTAGCCTAAATATTTTCACAGTTCATTTTCCGTTCATGGCTGATATTACTCCATGGTACATCAGCCCCTTCCGGAATTTAACAGCATAACTCTGGTGTCCGTTAACATCACGCCGTAGGTCTTTGCTCACCTTAGATTTTTATCCCTTCACCAGCCGCTGAGCCAGATTTAGGCTATCTACGCCTGTACGACTTAAAGAAATAGCGCTAGTCTGCTTTGCTTCAGAAGCAAATATTAATAACATTAAAATAGATGAATCAGCAGGAATTCAGTAAATACTTCGACGTGCCTTTTCTAATGTCCGCCTCTTTTCCTTTATCAGCACTTATATTAAAAACAAGATAAGCCTTGATATACTAATATGTATTATACAGCATTTAATCCCATCTTAATGTCAAAAAGCTTGCTAACAGCTTGCCGATAGGGCATGAGCTATACATATTTCTTACATGCTGATCCACCATGGTCATTTTAAGGGGGTGATTTTATTTAGTTCTCCCCCTTACTTTTCGCGGCAAGAGAAAGTTTCCCGAAAAGACGGACGATATTGATATATTTCCATTGGTAGAGTCTTCTTCATTAGGATTAATCATCCCCGACTTAATTGCTCTTGCTTCACGAACTAATACATCTGTCCCGGCAAGAGGAGGGATAGTATAAACAAGGGTGCTACTTTGGAATATTTGTCTACCATTGTTCACCACCTGAATAGTCACATCTAGACTTTTAGGATGATTGTTGCTTAATTCCCTAAGCTTTACAAGAAGTTCCATTACATTGGTATTCCAATAACCATCAATTAAATCAATGACAATTTTAATGCTATTGTAGAAATAATTTGAAAAGAGTGAATTCGGTTTATTAAATTCGTTTTCATTAAATTTTTTCTTTAGGTCATCTAGAGCATAAGCGACATCTGTCGGCAAATCTGTAACCTGCTCATAGGTATGGACGACAACATTATTTTTTCCCGCTTGCACTAGCGTCTGACTGACGCTTTGTTTAGGCAAACTCTCGGCGATTTTCATATCATCTGGTGTAGGTGTTACACCGATTCCGAAATGGAAGCAACGATTCTCGGCCAGACTCATTTTATCATTAGTCCAGAAGGAGGTTTTAAGCAATTTGTGGCCATTCAACCCTTCAATTTCACCTAAAAAAAGCACTTTTACTTTTTCTCTGTAATAGCTAACTTGAATTGCTGCGTCACAATACCTCATATACTCTTTAATTTTGGCTTTGTCTGAAACCCATCCTTTAGCAGTTTTTATTCGGTAATCAAACCTATCAATTTCAGGATGCTGCGTTATAGAGTCTTTTCCTAAAATGAAATACCTGCACTCAAGAGTAAGGCGGCTTTCGCACCCATTTTCTTTACACAGTTCATCAATTAACCTTTGAAACAGCCCTCTGTATTTATAATTATTGAACATATTTCTGATGATATATTCAAAACTGTGATTTTTATATGTAGAACTCAGAAGGTTACTTAATGTGCTCATATCAGAATTTGCTTTAAGACTGGCAAGCGTTAGCGGAAGTTTTTTCTTCGCAAGTTGGTGAAAACTAATGCGGGTGTTATTCTGGAAGACCAGTGATTCAATTACGGAAAGATAAATTCCTGCCCAGTAACTTTTGAGGTTATCCGGATCATCTAGTTCAAGTGCATTTTGAATGGCTATGCTGATTTCTGTAGTCAATTGATATACCTGTTAAACGTTAGTTTTTTTTATAGTCAGCGTACAGTAACGACCATAAAGCCGTGCATACTGACTTTTAATCCATTTTTTAGACATCGTTCTCTTTTGCTTACAAGAAGAGTTACTTGTGAGAGTAAAGAAAGTTTCTCATAATGCAACCTGCGTTCAGCATAAAGTACCTAGTCACGCTTGGCGCCTCCCACAATCCTGAGCACACAGTCGAAAAAACAGCTTCATGAGGCTAACACAGAAGCATTCGTTTCAGTTTTAAAAACAGTATTTCGTGTGAGTATGGAAGAACTAGGGATCTGGCGTCACCGCCTGCTTTTCAGCGAGACTGATAATCTTCAGCACCACCTGACGGGCCTGCTCTGAGTGCGATGGCGGTGGGATGAGCTGAGTTACTTCGATTATGGGAAACCCCTTTTTCGATCTGATGAATGCCTTCATGCGCGGTACATGGTTTAGCGCCAATCGTCTCGCTTGCACCACTGGATTACTGGCACCGTGGTGTCCAAAACGGTGAACCGCTTGCTCGGGCACGTTTCATTCCTGCCGATAGCTGCTGCTTAGTAATTTCCCCGATGCGTCTGGTCGCCCGCCAGCTCACAGCCTTCTCAAACACTTAGACCAAAGGCTGACAATTCTGCCTCTTTACGGAGTCTAAGTGAGAGGTCAGATTGTAGATACTAATGTCAGCTTTGTGCCAGGAGCGGACATTGCTAACACAGGAATGTACTAATCTGTGTGGGCAGGCTAGGAAGCCTCTGATGGAAATTTGTTAAATTTTCGACCATGCTTTTTGTCCAAAGAAAACTTCAGCAGGATGAAGATAATGGACACGGTAGAAGAGCTTAACGGAACATACTTCTATAAAGGAGTAGCTAATATTTTGGCAGGCGAATTTTTTTAGATGAAGTGAATGGATACTTTAACGGCATTGCAGATATTGTAACTATGCGAAATAATAATTACGTGAAAACAAGTTGTTTTCTTATGTGCCTATTAGGCTAATGCGGGTCGGCCACGGTGTAAAGGCCAGATTGTAGGCGGTGATATGAATTTTGAGGAATAAAAAACCCGCAGAGGCGGGTTAGTAGATGCTCATGGCTCAGGGGATAAAACCAATTCTGAGGCAGGTTCCTCGGGATATAATCAGCACGATAAATTTTTGAACTGTAGTTTGGAGCTGATTAGGGGCCCATTGGGAGGTGTCAAATAAGCGACCTCGGTTCCAGGGCAGGAAGCCGTTATGCCTACCAATACCTTTCTCGCCAAGCACATCTTCGAATGAACCGCCATTCTCATTATAGATTCGCACTTCACCAGCACGAATCATCGGGCCAGCCCAAATGCGCGCACCAGGTATCGTCTGCATATCATCACAAACTAAATGCTCATACCAATTCAGCATGAAAACATATGTCCTGCTCATGATGCCTTTACGATGGCTCGTAGGCTGGATATAAGCTCCAGCGACCTGGAAACAATCTATGTCCTGGCCATCTTCAACAAAGCTATAGTTACGAAGCCCAACCCGTCCAGCGGTGACGTTATTAGTCTCATCAACGACGCCAGATCGGAGAAGTTCCTGAATAATGTCCTGCTCGTTTAGCCCGTCATCTTCATAGTCTAAAATTATGTTGCTCAGTTCAACATCGGGGATGTTCGCACCTACACGCTCAATGAGAACGTAGCGAACGACATCATCCTCTGGTTCGATGATTTCGTGTTCTGAGATTTTGAAAAGTGACCTAGAAGCAAGGAGGAAGCCGAAACGAACAGAACGAGTGTCCCCTGTGTGAGGCCACTCGCTCAGATCTTTTCTGTAGGATTCTATTAGTGTAGGAGCCATTTCTCAGCAGAACCATTAGCTTTAATATTGCTCATGATTCTACCATTAGTATCAAAGAAACGACGAATAGAATGTTCAATAACCTCAACGAGATCGGCCATTGATCGAGCCATCTCAGGGTACTGTTTCGCAGGTTTAACAATGAAACGAACGCGATCACCAAGCAGGACTGCTTCTGCCAACGGCTTAACCGTAGCATCAGCATTGTCCACGTCATCTTTGAAGGTGACAATGAAGTGAAAATCTTCAGGCGCAGTCATCCCTTCATTGTCAAGTGTGCGCACCTGAAGCATATGCTGCTTAAAAGTGTGCGTGGCAATGATGCTGGTATGATCACGAATTGTCTGAATAGAACGTTTTTCGTTCATTACGTCGTGCATGTGTCCACCTTAGCTGTGGGCCGCATTGGCCTCTCCAGCGAAAACCGCGAAAGCATGGCTTATGCGGTCAACTAAGCCGTGGGCCACATTGGCCTCTCCGGCGTTCTCCATCAAGGGAGAAAAGGCTACGAGTATGCGTAGGTCTACATTAACTACTGACGCATTCGTCAATAGTTGACTAAATCTACGTCATTACTCAAAAATGATCAAGCCGCTGGTTGTCAGTTACCCAGCAAACAAAGGGGTTTGCTGGGTTGTCATTGCTTTTTTGTAGCTAATTAGACATCCAAAATCATCACTTGTTGCGATGATTTGACCATTGACACCACGTAGCACCTTGAACGTTGTGGGAAAGGATCTCACGTTTCGTTTCCTGCTTTAGCTGATCGCTATGGCTAACATAAATCGGGTTTGCAGCATCGCAAAACAACACCCCATGAGCCGGCGGCTTAATCACGCATCCAATCAGCGGCAAGCTGAGCGTCAACGGTAGTATCATCCGAGCTTCGGACTGCATTGATAACGTCATTTTTCACATCCAATGTGTGCCGCAGGCGCTTTCTGTCTTCACGCTCTGCTTTGATTTCCATTGACCGGCGAGCAACCTTGCCACCGAGATAGTAGGCGCCAGCAAGCACCATGATGACGGCTGCAGCCGTCAACAGGTACTGCCTGGCCTTAATGTAAAGGCCAAGAAGCATTACGCGATTCCCTTCTGGTATTTGCGAACCTGAGACCAGGCAATGAACACGGCAATTGCAACTGTGGCCACACCGAACACAATCCTAATAGTGTCACCGCTGGACATGTTGTCCTGAGCCTTATCCATTGCATGAGTGCTCTGCGGATGTAAGCATCCCGGTAAACCGGACTATTCGGTTTTAGAGAATATCCAAAAAAAGTTTAGTTATCCTCTGTGGCGCCAATGTCTGCTCCTCGCTCAAAGCGGACCTTCACTTAGGCTGTCGCCTTCTTCAACACACTGAGTCAGAGCCGAAAAACCCTCACCCTACTCGCCTCTGAAGCCCTTAGGTATTCCATAGGACATATCAGATATCGCGTTAACATCCCGTTTTGGAGGGCTAATCACCTTGCACTTTTATCCCTCCACCAGCCCCTTAGCCAGTTTCAGGCCCTAGTGTGCCTGTCTGAACTGCTTTCCCTCTGATCGCCAGAATGCGCGGAGATCAACAGTCCGGGAGGGCTATTTCCCGGCCGGCTTCGTCGCAACTGATAATTCGGCGTCCACAATCGTATTGTGCGCTTCGCGTGCCAGCATGCTGATGGCTTGTAGGCGGTCTTCATATCCCTCGGGTGTCGCTACCTGCTCTTCAACGAGACGGATAATTGCCAGCATCATCTGACTGGCCTGCTCAGTGAGCGAAGGCGCCGGGATAAGCAGTGTCACTTTGGCAATGAAATGTTCCTTTTCGACTTGATGCGTGCCTTCATGCGCGCCACGTGATCCAGCGCTTTCTCGTTGCTGGCTAGCACGTAGAGCTTTTTCAGCTGCGCTCGCGGTACCGGAATTTGTTCGCTAGACTGACTACGGGCCTTGCAACCAGCGAACGATCTCTGGCCAGGCTGGTCAAGGATTGTGACAGGAATGAGCTTTGGTCGCTGGCGTCAACAGTTGCATTTAATGATTGCTCTGATCCATCTGACTGAAGGTCAGTCTGTGCAGCGCGTAGCCGGAACGCTGGGATATGATTCGGTCAGCGCATTTATCACGATGTTCAGAAAAGCGCTGGGGAAATCGCCGACACAATATTTTTCGTTTCTAAACTAATGCAAAACAACACAAACCGGATTTTTATAAACAACGCCAACGTTCTCTTTTCGCTCATAACGGACCTTGAGCACTTCCGTCCGGTAAGTGCCAGAAGCGAACGTTCAGCAGCGATGAAATTAAGATGCTCGGTTGGGGTGATTAAAAAGCCTCAGCAAATTAAAGTTTTTCTTAAAGAAAAAAATGGGCCAATAAATAAATATACAAACTTATCATTCAGAAAGAAATTGAATGAGACAATCATTAACACTGAGCGCCTAAGAGGCGCTCATTAATGGTAATTACAATTTTGAAACTGCCTTGATAACATCTTCAAAAATATCTTCATCAAAAACAATAGTTCCACTCGAAGTGACTTCAATGCAATAAGAAAACTCATTAATTACCACAAAAACCTTAGATTTATCAAGTTTATATAATGCATTAGGAAAGTAGTTATCTATATCAAACAGCGCATCTCTTGATGATTCAACCTCAAGGTTTCCAAAGGTATATTTACTAAAAGTTAAACCTTTCAGCTTGGCCTTTTTGAAGGATACTTCTTTAAAGTGTTCTTTAAAATATTCAACAAATTTTTCGATCTTAATATCCTTATTAGAAACATAAAAACTACCGTTTATGCACTTAACAAAATTCTCAATGAAATATTTTATGCTTCGAGGTGGGCTTTCTATAATAAGTGTATGACAACCACTTACATCAGGAATTAGCCAGAAATTAAAATTAATATATTTATTGTATTCAACTATATTTTTTTCACCATAAGGGTCTATAATAATCTCATTTACAGGAACCCTCTCACTATACCTTACTTGTAAACGTTCTGGTGAGAATTTCATGATTTGAAAACCCCATCCTATGTTTTCATCAAACTGATGGCTCACAAGTTTTTCGCGAAGTTGTTTGTAATTCTTCTGCACACTCGCACTAAACCATTTAGTTTTCATATAAGCTCCCCATTAGTTCTTTTTTACTTGAACAGCGTTAGCACTAACTATCTCATTTGAAATATCTCTCGCAGCTCTTTCTATGTAAGTAGATATTAACTTTTCCTGTTCTTTTTCAAATGAAACTCTGGTTTCTCTAAATTCTGTTTGCGATTTATATTTATAATAACCTCTAACTAGGTAGGAAAAACGGGTACACTTTTCTTGATTTAAAAACTGAGCTTCGAATTCGACCTTATCTGAATCTGGAAACCCCTTGACTTTTGCCATCCAGATAATTCTTGTAATATAGAAACCTTCACTGAGAAAGTTATTCAGTTCTGGTGAATCAAGCACACCTCTTCCCTTCAATGAAGCTTTTGAAATATGGTGCCCCGTCGCGACTTTCACTTCATCTTCATCTTCATCTTCATCTTCGCTATCACTTTCATATTTTTCTGCATCAACTTCAATATCCTGATGAGAAACATAAACATCCGTGACATCAATACACTCGAATGTATATATGTTTTCTATTAATTTTTTAAAGAAAGTAGTTCTTTGAACGGGATCCTTTACGCTTTCCAATGTGATTTCATCAATAGAAATATTCTTCTCACTATTTATGGCTATTAAATTCTGAGTTAGCTCTTTAACGAATTCTTGAGATTTATCATTTGGCGGAAATCTCAATTGGTAAAGTCCATCATCTGTAGGCTCAATTAATATCTTTGCTTCTCTTGTTGAAGACTGTCTAAACTCACTGAGTTTATAATCCAACTTTATATACTTAATTGTGACTTCAATACCCTCATTTTCAACATATGCGAATGTAGCAATATCACCTTCTTTCTTCAAGGATGATATTGTATCTTTAACAGCAGACTCAATTTCCGAACGTTCAACTCCACCATTAATAATGTTGGTAGCACTCTTTTCACGCCGCCCTATAGAACCTAAGATATCTGATAATTTTTCATAATCACTGAATCCATGAAAATATCTAGAAAAATCAATAGCCAATGACTTTCTGGGTGTTTCTTTTGATATTATAATGCCTCTTTTAAAGAAGAGATTTTTCATGTTTTCATGAGTTACTTTTGATTGAATTAATGCATCAAACAGAGCCTTGTCTGTAACACAATAAAGTCCATTTTTCATTTTAGTCTCTCCAACCCAAATCGACTGCGCTGAATTTTGGTTTTACGAAATCAACCTGTTCAAAAACAATTGCTTCAATTATTGAGCGTTTATATTCATCAAAGCCCCAATCCATAACATAAGTTTCAATTGCCTTCTTATAAATAGCTCTAATATCATGATTAATATTCGGATGAATAATTCTAACCCTTATATTTGGAATTTCATTTAACAATTGGAACTTTGAGAGCATATCAAATATATATATGAATTCCAGTTCGATTCTACCTTCGCCATTGTAATAGACAATATAGCCAGGTTCAAACGTAACAATCTTACCCTCGGCTTCAGTATACCTAAAAGCTTGACCATGTTTTATTATAAAGCATGGGCCAGTTAAGGATTCAATTGTAGCTGGAAGCTTTGATGGAGAACCATTAACTTTATGCAATAACAAATCCGGATAATAAAACTGATAATCATCCCCTACTGGGAAACATCCGTCGTAGGCTAACTTGTGAATATCGGATAGTATTGATTGTAGGTAATTAATGATTCGCGGCTCAACGATATGGATTTTATGACCTCGCATCAATGGGATATTATCAATATCAACTCCACGCTTTCCCTTTTTTAAATCTGTGGCAGGAACGGTATTAAAAACATCATAAAAATTTTGGTCAAAGTCTCCATCATGATTGTAAACGAATAACATCCCACGAACTTCTGCTGAACCATAAGCATATTGATAAGCTTCTTGCCACTCCGGGCTTCCTTCTGCACAATCAATAGATTCTGCAAGAGAAATGAGCGCGCTGCGCATGGCTGTAGAAGTTATGGATCCTTTAGCATAGCTCTTTAAATCTGTATTAAAATAAACATATTGATTTAAATATGGATCATGATATCTAAATACAACATCGCAAGGATGTGTGTCAGATTTAGTTTGATGTATATTATTTTTGTGACAAGGATAGTTTTGATTGGTAGTTCCTACAATTTCCCAACGGAACCATTTGAATAGTTCACTAGATATCTTTTCTGCCATTAATGCAATGTTAGATGTCTCACCTGACATGTTATGCTCCATCATAAGGTTAAGTTGCGTTAACCAATATGCCAATTTTTTCAGCGGCGTTCAATGCACATTGCTTGCCAGTCAATACGATAAATCTCAAAAAATCAAAATAAACAATTGACCGCAACTAGGTAATCAAAGTTTACGCCCGCTGTTCGCTCAAAGCGGACCTTCACCTTGAAGCTATCGCCTTCTTCAACACACTGAGTCAGAGCCTAGAAATCCTCCCCTAACCGCCTCTGAAGCCCTCAGGTATTTCATAGGAAGTGTCAGCTATCGCGTTAATATCGCGTTGTGGCGCTCTATTCCGCTTACACTAGCGTCCCTCCACCAGCCTCTGAGCCAGTTTCAGGTCCCACTGTGCCTGTCTGAACTGCTTTCCCTCTGATCGCCGGAATGCGCAGAATTCAGCAATCTGAACAGGTTCTATTTCGGTTGCCTTTGTCGGATTCGACGTCAACAATCGTGTAGTGCACTTCGCCTGTCAGCATGCTGATGGCGAGTGTCCGGTCCTGATATTCCTCTAAAGGCATTACCGACTTTTCGGCAAGACAGATAATCACCAAGATCATCTGCCGACCCTGCTCCGTGAGCGAATGCGTCTGAATGAGCTGTATTACTTTGGCAATGAGGAGCTCCTTTTCGACTTGATTAGCGCCTTCAAGTGCGCCACGTGATTCAGGGCTTTCTCGTTGCTGGCCGGCACGTAAAGCTTTTCCAGCTGCACAAGCGGTGCCGGGATTTGCTCACCAGACCGGATGCGCGCAGCCATTTTACCCAGCTCGCCGCGACACTTCACGCGCAGTTCCTGCTCCGTCAGCCCCTGCGCCCGCATTGTGCTGTACAGGCCAGTGACCATCCAGTAATGCGCGTTTGTCTTCCAGGGATATTTTTCAGGAGTTTCATACAGGCCCCGTCGGGCGCAGTATTTCATCACCATGTCGTAGAGCTCGTCTTCATCCGGCAAGCCGACAGCACTGTAATCGTCTCGTTTGCACCACTGGATAAACTCACCCGGTGAGGGCCAGAACGGTGAGCCGCTGGCGCGAGCGCATTTCATCCCCGCCGACAGCTGCTGCTTCGAAGTGATGCCGTTCTCCACGAAAGCCGCAATCCACTGCCGTTTCGCCGCGGCTTCGTCACACGGGTTTTTCAGGGCCGTGCTGACTGACGCAGGGAACAGCTGCCTGAGGTTGCTGAACAGAACATCCACCAGCTGTTCAACGGCTTTGTGCACGCCCCGCTCTGCTGACCGGGATGGGCATCCGGCAGCAACTGAGCGCGCGCTGGCATTCCGGTTGCTTTTGGCTGAAAAGGAACTGTTCACAGGAAATTATTCTCCCACTCGCTCAGGTCGTTCCAGTGAGGAACTGGCGGACTCACCTGTCCGGCTCCGCGGAGTACGGCCTGTTTGTTCTGGTAGCTGAGCTTCTGGCTGGCTGCGATAAACCAGCTTTTTGGCCGCTCATGTGAAAACTCGATGTCGAGTTTCTGCAGCTCGTAAATCAGATCGACGCTCGAGTAGAGCTTTTGCCACGATGCAAAGTCTGCGTGGTTCAGCTTCACCACCTTGCCTTCGAAAGCGTAACGAGAAAGCCCTGTTTTGGTCACGCACGTCGCGTCAGCGGCGGGTGTAATGTTTTTAGATTCTATGACTGGTTCTAATGACTGATTCTGTGACCCGTTTTTGGGTACATTCAAAGACCCGTTTTTGGGTACATTCAAAGACCCGTTTTTGGGTATATTCCCGTTTTCGGGAACATTACCGTTTTTGGGTTCATTACCTCTGACTGAATTATCCCGTTTTCGGGTAAATTTAAAATCGAGATTTAGTTGCAGAACCCGGACCCGTTTTGTGGGACCTTTACGCTCACCAGTGTCTGTGATCAAACCTTCGCTGATCATTTGATTGATCCATTTACCGATCGTTTTCTTGTCAAGGCCGGTGTCGTTAACCAGCCTCATCGTGCTTGGATAACAGCGGTGAAATTCGTCGGCCCGGTCAGCCAGGGAAAGGAGAAGAAGTTTTTGTGAAGCCTTAAGGTCAAGGCTCCAGACCCATTCTGTTGCTGCACGGCTCATTTACTCTGCTCCTCCAAAGTAATTCAATTCTGCCAGGACATCCAAGTAACTGAGATCGACGTTATGGAACACGCCGTCACTGGTGTGCTCGTTGGCAGCACTCCAGACAAGCAGTAGTGATGTGACCGTAACGCAGCGCGTTACGTTACGCGTCAGCAGCGCAGAACGTTGTCCACCGACAGACACGTCAAAACCGGCGCTTCCATCCGCCGGTTTCTCCAGCAGCGCAGCAATTTCATTCATTTTGGGATGCGACTTGAGTGAGGTACGCATCTTGATCCAGCCTTTTGATATGTCCATGCAAGACCCTACCAGCCTACTGAATTAACATTTGTTTTTAGGGCAAGGGAATAGCTCAGGAAGATCAGGACGGAGCTGATATGCTTTAACCTGTCCTTGTGTTGCTTCCACTATTGGGAGCACTCGTTCAGGTGAAACTCTTTTTTTATCGTGCAGCCATGACCATACATTGGGCTGACTTACTCCAACCATCTGCGCTAACTTCTTTTGGCTTCCGGCAATTTTCACTGCTTTCTCAATAGCTTGGTTCATAAAATCCATACTCTTTTTCATCAAATACTATTGAATAGTAGCGATAAAATTAACCTTGAGCAATAACCTAGGTTATTTGACGTGCCATACATGTGGCTTTATCGTTTCAATATCAAAACTTTGGTTATCGTTTAAAGATGAAAATGGATACGCTTTCGGAAAGACTAAAACAAGCCATGAGGTATCGCGGCATGTCCCAAGCTAGTCTTGCTGCGTCTGCTGGTCTGTCACAACCCAGCGTATGGAAAATAACCGCAGGTAAAAGCCATACAACTAAAAAATTACTAGATATTGCTCGCGCACTTGAAGTTAGTCCTGATTGGTTAGCGCATGGGAAAGGAGAAATGATTGAGGATGTTCATAGAAATCCCCGATCAGCTGACCATGACTTATCTACTGAAGGAACAAAATTTTATGATGGGATTAAGATTGTTTCTGTATGGGATGAAAAGGGTCCTACAGACACTGTGACACCGGTGCCAGAGTTTATCGATACATCAAATGCTCGAGCTTATAAACTCAAATATGATTCTGGGTATGCTGACCTGCCAGTGGGCTGCTTGGTAGTTGTAGATACTGCAGAGCAGCCTGGAAGTAATGATTATGTACTTGCAAGCATAAAAGGCAAGATATCCGCATATCGTTATTCTATTGGAGGCAGCGGCGTGCTACTTGACGCTGATCCTAGAGTCGAGCCAATCCCCGTAAGTGAAGATGTCAGCATAATCGGTCTCATTGTATTCATGTCCAGATCACTGAGACGATAGACCTCGCCTACTTCTAACGTGACTTTTCCTCTGGGTTGAACTTCCACGAATTTTCCTGGGGCAACCCTTAGTAACGCGTTCTTCACACCGCCCTCCTAAAAATCGCTTATAAGCCCTTATATTGCTTATTGCTGCTTAAAACAGCGCTGTCTTCATCACACATGGAGGTTATACCCCTATACCTTGGAGAAATAAATTCCATTCTCTATTAATTCTATTCATTCTCTGAGTTAAACATAACATATTGATTTATGCGCAAAATCATTGAAAACATCAAAAACAGCGCCAAATATCATTGACCAAGAAAATAACCCAGGTTATTTTCTTGGTTATTGCATTGTGCTCTGGGTATTGACCTAAGAAGCAGATCTTTAACAACGAGCGGGAAGCTCTACGGCAGGTGCCGAGAACGCACCGAACCTCAGGTTACTGAGTGCATTGTTGCGACTGTGCAGCCAGTAACTTAACGGGGGATGTATGGCAAATGTCAGCTATGGCAGATCTGTTAAACCTGTGGTGAAGGACAACGCCAGAACACGCCGGCATATGCGACGTATGGTTGAGGCGATTGAGTGCCGCAAGATTGAAGAGATTCTGGCTTCAAAGCTGGGATGGGAACTACTAGCGCGGACTACTGAACTCAGCCGGGCGGAAAACCATTGCAGGCGAATAGTAAACGATCGCGTCAGTAAGGCTGTGGAGACGGAAACGGAGTATCACAAACAGATTCTGGTCGGCGCTGCGAGGTACGTTGCGCATCGTATCAGCAGCAAAAAGCAGAAGGTCAGCAATAAAGCCGGACGCCAGATTCGAGCAGTACAGAAGCCGCGTCGAAGAAGCATACCGCTTATCTAACTTTTTTCAGCCCAGCCAATGCACTGGTGAATGAGATAAAGCTGGTAGAGGTTATTAGCCTCAGCTCGCCTTCCACAATTACAGCATACAGCGCCATGAGGGGTGTTTTTTACTGCATCTTTAAAGGTGAACTGAAACCGGCGAGTTCCGCAATCAGGGCACCGAAACTTAACCCGGCTCATGAGGAGACTCCGTTTAAATTTTTAGTTAGTGACAGCTAACCTTAACACTCCTGTCAGATTTAGCTAAAAAAGAATTGAGATGGCCGCATACGCGGCTTTTTTTACGTCCAGATCCGGAGGAACACTATGGATAAAAACAAACCCTCAGAAGTCCTGACTCAAAAAGAAATGCAGCGTCTCGCCCTTGTTCATGTGCAGGCGTATGTGGGTGCCTGCCACTGCCAGACCCGCGGCGATGTGCTTCTGGCGCTGGCGCACTGGCAGAACGTGGGCGATGAGGTCGCTGATTTCATCAGAACTACACGCATCGTCGTCGTCAATGAACATGGCGCCCATGAATTTTGAGTCATCGTTACGTTAACCCCGCCCGACAGGGCATCATCTGACCCGGAGGTCACCATGCAAAACCGTGAAGTTGCAGAAAAAGTCATCGAGACCCTTTTCGATGTGGCTGAATTGCTTTATGCGTCAGTCGACATGACTCATACCTGCTCTCAGAAAGGAAAAATCAGCAAAGAAGAGGCCGATGCTTATCGCACCACCGTATTGAACTCACTGGATGAACTGCTTCAGGCTGTCATCGGCCCGATTTACGAGACGCATCCAGATTTACGCCCTACCTGCTGCTGTTGCGGCGAATCCCCGGAACACAAGGAAGCCCCGCAGCAGTGAACAATTTA
>Ga0209796_10000658_pt1 | contig 19254 bp, 23 predicted proteins | sample AgamicOrSfrz_FD_187167 | JGI IMG/M metagenome (GOLD analysis project Ga0209796, IMG submission 187167) | Agave microbial communities from Guanajuato, Mexico - Or.Sf.rz (SPAdes) (version 2) | ecosystem: Host-associated > Plants > Phyllosphere > Phylloplane/Leaf | place: Guanajuato, Mexico...
GGGTATGTCCCCCCCTATAGAATTACCAAATTTCCCCAATAGAATTATCCAATATTTTACTGACAATATCTTACACTTGACAAATCATCAATTTTGTGATTCATATTTTCTGCATCATTATTTATATTAAATTTGTTTCATTATTTTATCGAAATACGCTTTACAAACAACAAAATAAATGATATAATAAATTATAGAGTTAAGGAAGCAACAAACAACAAAATAACAAAACATTAAATGGAGGTCATTATCATGACAAAAACTTATAACGTATTAATCACATTACATAACGGGATCGAGCGCAACATTCTAGTAGATCAAGAAACACCAGTATTAGCACTAGGTATCGCAACAGCACAATTAAAAGAACACGAAGCTAGCAACATTCGTGAGTTCTCAGTAAAAGAATATAATTGATTCATTGGCGAGTGCATAATTCATGCAGTCGCCTTTAGAGGTGTAACAACCACGTAAACAAGCCCACACGAAAACAAGTAAATATGCAAACAAGGGAGGATGTCCACATGTTTTTCTTTTATGCAGCACTAATTATTTTCGCAATCTCTTTGATAGATTTTACATTATCTAGTGATTGACACAATAATCTAATTTGTATACAATGAAATTCCTGCTCTTTGTCCAGTCACACTTTTTTCATTCTTCGGACATACAGCATAGTTTCATATCATCGGAGGAATGAAAGAATTGACGAAGAAGCAACGAATCATTGAAAAATGTATCGAAATAGCAAACAAGACTACACGTAACGACATCTACACAGATATTTTGCTCCAAGAACTCGACACATTAATGTATGAGTATCATGTGGAATTAGACTTGTTTCACATGAAACATTCTGAAACACAAAGGAGACTACAAAAATGAACGAAGAAAATTATCAAAAAGCCGTAGCTCAATTGAAAGCAAGATGTAAACAAATACTGGAACAAGATACAACAGATAAATGTACCTTTAACGCAATCATTGACCAGTTGGAATTTGATGTAAGCGATTATATGATGGTTGTCTACGACAATAACGATCCATACAAAAAAGACCAGTCGTGAGTGACTGGTCTTTTATTATCCAATATTCATTTTCTTAAATATTTCATATGCGCTGCTTCTCATGAGCTGGTTATCAAACCTCAAGTAACCCTTCTTAAAGGCACTAACCATTTTCTTCAAATGGTAGTTATTACGCCAACCCACAAGTAACATAGTATTCTCCTTCAAATCATCCGTAGTCAACGCATACACGCTTTTACTACTAGGATCATTGTCAGGGGACATATACATTAAACCTTCGTTTACATCAACCCATATGCCCATTGTAACGCCTTTATAAATGATACTAAATACATGTTTACTTTTCTTGCTTCGTTTCTCTACAAACAATTCACTATCATTTGTAAACTCATTGTCTAAACTCATATCACCGTATTCAGTCCCATCTATCAAGCTACCAAACCTCGTTTTACGTCTCTCAGCGGAGAAGTCAACACTGTCTGGAATCTCTACTACAATGTCTTTATACGCATTGTAGCGCTTGTTTATGTTTGGTACTAGGTCAAAGTATAGGAAGTAAGGATTGATAACAGAAACAGCATTTGATAGACATACACAGCGAACATCATCACGCCCACGAAAAACAGTATCCATTAAATTCAATAACGCTTCAACGTCATTCGGTAAATATCCACTCTTATCTTTTTCACGGATAAACTCGTCAAATATAATAGTAGATACCATAGGATAGGCATTTGATTTTTCCGTTTGCCATGCACTTAATGGAATAGCCCATCCAAACAATTTATCGTCTATAAAGAGCTGTCTTCCTTTCACTTTAAACTCATGATCGGGAAACTCAGTCGCTATATCATTAAAGTAGTTACCGATCTTTTTTAATTCACTTTTATATCGTCTCACGTAAATCATTTGCTTTCCGTGTTTTAAGAATTGATTGATCGGGTGCTTCTTCCACGCATACGATTTACCAATACCACGAGCGCCGATCACGAAGTTCAATATTCTGTTGTAAGATAGTAATTTACTTGGGCTATAATATAACGACTTGTCCATTTTAAAAACTCCTTATTTAATTCTTATTTTTTGTCCTACAATAATCACATTTTTATCTTTTATACTTGGATTCAATGTTAGTAATTTACTAACTGTTGTCTTCTTTTCATAGGCAATATGATAGAGTGTATCACCTTTTGCAATGGTATAATACTTATATTTTGCCTTTGGAACATTCAGAATTTGACCGACTTTAATCAAATTCGCATTCGGGATGCTATCTTTATTCAATCTTAGTAAACTAGTTAAACTAATGTTGAACTTCTTAGCAATAGCGGTTAACGTATCACCTTTTCTCACTTTATAGGTTGTACTAACACCGTCATTAGTTGAACTAATATAATCATCATCGTTGTTAGTTGTGGTTGATCCGTTGCTGCCTGATCCACCGCTGCCCGTAGTAGCTCCACCGCCTGTTTCATTGCCGCCCGGCGTATAATCTTCATTTAATTCAGGTGGAACAGGTTCCGGTTTTGTTCCTGTGTCTTCCTTTGGATCAGTAGGTGTACTTGGATCAATAGGTTCAGGTTCAACAGGTGTCGGCTCAGTTGGTTCAGTAGTAGGAGGGGCAACATAGGCAGTAAAATACATATCTGCTTCGGCTGCTCTTCGTCTAGTTAACCCATCATAAACAACACCGCCACTTTTATTCCAGCGGCTAAACTGATAGCGAACATCATTATCTTCATACGCATTGACACGTTTTAATAGGGTACTATTCGTATAGGCACTAATACCCACGTTATAGGTAAAACTAACTAGAGCGTCAAATTGGTTCTGATTTACGTCACGGATCGTAACTCTATCAACAGCCTGAACATATTCGACTAGATCATCTTTTAACATTTGTTCGGCTTGCGCTTTTGTGATCGTTTGACCTTGGCGAACATCGGAACCATAGTGACCATAACCGATTGTCCAGTATTTTTCTGTGGAAACTGCTTTGTAAGCTGTTAACCGTAAACCTTCATAACTTTTAATAAAGTCTACACCTTTTTGAGAAATATTCATTTAGCACCGCCTTTAAAAATTTTGTTGACAAAATCTATAAATAACGCAGTCTGTTTATCATCTTCTGCTAGGCGCAAGTGAGAAAGAATAGAATTAAGTTCACTTAATAGATAACCGATGAATAAAACATATAGCGCACCGATCCCAATAGGGGAGGGGACTAGAATTGAAACAGGCACGAAATAGATTAGGATCATAAACATAACCATTTTTCGAGCTATTCCATAAATCGCTTTGCTGCTGGAAAAGTTGACTCTATCGTTAAATTTTGCATTGATAAATCCAATTAGAAAATCAATCACATTTGCAATTAAAATAAGAGTTAATAGATATAGAATTTTTTCATTGTCGCCTATCGTCCATTGCATTAACCAATCAATCATTTTTATAACCTCCAACCGTTAACTGCGTCACTCAATAATAAATGATGCAAGTCACGTTTCTTTTTGTCTGCTACTCCTGTTCCATCATCTGTACCATTTCCACCGAAACTCATAGCTAAATATTCTTGTGGATCAATCGTTCCTTCTTCCGTAAAGAATCCGTCTTGACTTGTAGCGATAGCAAAATCTAAGTGAATGCCTGTACTATTTCCACCGTTACCCATTGTCCCTATTTCTTGTCCTTTTGTAACGGCTGTTCCTACTGGAATAGGGGAGGGTTCATTCATGTGTAAATATTGAGAGAAATAAGGATCACTCGTATGCTGTATTCTTATTCCATATCCTGCATTGGTTACTTCACGGTTTTCAACCACAATTCCATCTTGTGTAGCATACAATGGATGCTGAGAGCCAGCTCCACCGATATCAATAGCAGCATGAAATTTGTATTCACCTGTAACAGGGTTTGTTCTCCATCCATACGTATCCGTAATTTGTAAACCGGCTTCTGTTGGGAATGCAGGAACACCGCCACCGCCACCAACATTTGAACCGTCACCGCTTAACGTATCATACCAGTGCCTAGCCTGAGTGGATCGGATCGGCTGGTTTGAATTTGCTGGACGTTCATAGTTCTTAATGAAAGCTTGTGCTAAATATTCGGGACTTTCTGTTGACACTTTGAACTGCTGGAAAGTCATAGGGTACGCACTCGTTTTGATCCATTGTATACCATTGGCTATTTCGTAATTAATACGGGCAATTTGTGGATCAATGTCTGAGTAAACTTTTCCTTGCGCTCTAGCCCAGTCAATGTATTTACTTGCTGGTGTCCATTGAACGAGTCCATATCCTGCGTGCATATCACCTGTACGAAACGACTCCCATAATTGAGGGTTCATTGTCGATTCAGTTTGCATGTTTCCAAGAATGCCAGCTACGGCTTCTTTACTCCAACCCGTAGCTAACATTGCATTCATAATATATTGAGCATTTATTTTTTGTTCGGATGCACTTAAATATTTGTTACCTCCAACCCAGTTTGCCATTAGCTTACAGCAACAGGGTAGGTCACTGTTCCAAATGTATAATAACCGCTTGTTGCTCCGCTGCCTTGTACATAAACTGAACCGTCTGTATCAATGTAACCCATAACATTGTTATTAGCTCCACTAAAACTAGTAACTGTAACAGGAACTTTATAGTAAGGGGCATGGGTAACTTTTGCGATCTTTTTCCACCCACCCGTGATAGGCAGCACAGCACTATCAATTGTGAACGTACCCTCTAAATATGCACGGTGTCCGATTGGTGTTCTTTCCTTATACGTATAGATAGGATCAAAGAAAGAACCATTGCTAACACCAGTCATTAACGTTGCATTGACTTTCGCATCACGAGCAAAGTTTGCAGTTGTTTTGTAGTCGATCCACTCTGTTACTGTTTTCGTAGAATTACTCCAATAAATCCAGCGTGTATAAAGTAGACCAGCACTCGAAACAAATGTCTGTAAAATGTCCACACCATCATAGGAAACGTCATTATACAAGAATCCTCTTCGACCTGTGGGCGTGTCGGCTGCTAGTCCTACGGAAAAAGCTCCACTTTCAAATACATCTTCTAATTTTTGTGTAGCGTCATTGATGTAACCTTTTACACCGCCATTTTCACGGTAATAACCTCGTGAAATTCTTCGTGTAAGTGATCCCGTACCCTTGGCACTAATTTCATAGAGTTCATTAATACGCTGCCTAAACTGTCCACGAGTATAACCAACAAGTAAAATCTCACTGAAATTCTCGTCCAGTACCACTTGCAAGCCTTCGGGTTCACTATAGTTATTTGATGACTGCATCGAAACAAAATCAATCATAGGGCGGCTGTTTACGAGTTCACCAGTTTCAATGGAATACTCCCAAATCTTATGAGGGTATTGATTGATCTGTGCGCTGTTAGAATCTACACCTGTCATACAGAAAATACTTTTTCTTCCTATAGCCATACCTTGATAGGGTCTAGCACTTGTGTCTAATGTAATAACCATATCGGGAGCTGGAAGGGAAGAGACATTTAAAATGTTTTTCTTGTACACTTGTACGCTGCTAGATGTTGATGCATCTTGTAAAGCAAAAACGGTCTGATCCTCATTAAAAGATAGTTTCCAATCTCTACCTGTGAACTGTGGTAAAACTGTACATTGTGTAGCTAGATCATTAATGACTTTACCATTGACAAATTGAGTACGAACAGTTAAGAAGTTTCCATTTTGAGTTAAATTAAGAATCAGATTATCTGCTGCATTCAAATCTACATTGAATCCGTCACCGTGGGCAATATTCTGAAAGAACATTTCACCTAGTAACTGACCTGTTGTATTCATCTTGGCGATAATCATAGTAGGTGTAGAGAATCGTTTGTGTTGATCTTCATACGCTGCATACAAACATTGATTCTTTTTATCGAAAACCGTTTGCTGCATAATGTCGAATACTTCGAGATATGCTCCCAACTTAACATTTTGTTTTAAAGATGCATAGTTGTATGAGTCACCAAACAGCTTATGGATTAGATCATCGAAATAACCACTTTGCAGCAGCTCGTCAATTTTCTCTTCGGCTACATCATGCAAGCCTTCGCCCATAACCCAATCCATAACCTTGTTCCATTGTTCCACAACGTCATTGACAAGTTGATCCGTTTCGTGTAGGTGACGAATGATCTTATTTACTTTTTGTAAGAGAGTCATAGACTCGTCAAAAGCAGTCGGCAAGTAACGTTCATAACGTTGTATCATTACTTCTGCTAACACGTTAAACGATGTTAACGAGGGTTTAGTCATTTTTATTCACTCCTTAAATTTGTTAATTGATACCCTTCATAATCAGTTGGATATGATCCTTCTTCAATTTGAAAAGTCTGAGACATTAAATTTAATTCTGATTGAGTCATTACATAGTTTGTGTCAGAGCTGTTAAACTGCCAACGAATAAAGAAACAGTTTGAAGGTGTTGTAAATTTACATCGAATACCGTCAACAGTAATAGATGGTCTTAAACCATTTCCTAAATAACCTTTAGTACGGTCAAAAGGATAAGGAGATATTTGATAATAGTTTGTTGGTTTTGTAAAACAATAGGTTGTATTCGGTTTAACAGCAATGTAACCTTTTGCTCTCATAACATAGTTCAATGGCGAGTCTAAACCCGTTGCACTTGCAATCGACCCCACTTCAAAAGCATTGTTTATTTTGTCGTAAACATTCTTTTTCGGGTACAAGGTTGCTAATGGGTGAACAGCTTGATAAGGTTCAAATGGTGCAATGTTTCCTAGTGATAATTGAAAGTTCTTTACATATTCTTCAACGTTTAGAGAAGTATTTGCATGAAACTCAACTCTGTATGAAGCACCTGCAACAGCATTAAAACTTAATGATTTTGTTGAAGCAGTAACAATATAATAGGTGAAAGCTCCACCTAATGTTTGTCTTACATACATTCTTCCGTTTGGCGATATATCATCAACGGTTAATGTGTAAGAATTTCCTGCTTGTAATGCAACGTCAATTCCTGAAGTTTGGAAAGATGACGTTTGATTAATCTTTAAATAATAATCTGAAACAAAAACAGCATTTGCATGTTTTGACCATCCGCTATCAGTTAACGGCTTGATTAAATTCTTTTTAGGTTGTTTTGTTGCTGCTGGGGGTACACTCGCTTTTGGGTTTACCAAAGTATAAGGTTCAAAGGGTGTTTTCGTTCCTTCTTCTAATTGCATGTTTTCAAACGTAAATGTTCCTGCTTGTGAATGAGTTAACCGCAACGTAACAAAACCTTTATACGTATCATCAGGTGTAAAAGAAAAAGTGTCGGGTTTTCCTACATTTGAATCTTGAACCATAACCATGTTTACATCATGGTTTCCAACTTTACGTTTATAGAAACGATAAAGCCCCGTCATGCTTTTAAAAGAAAAGGTATATGTTTTCCCAATTTCTACTGGAATCCATATTAATTTTCCCTGAGCACCTTTATCTAATGTGACGGTCATTTTATGAGGGTTAACAGGGTCAACACTCATTGTTCCGCCACCTTGCGAATAATCATTAAACCAATCAGCACTTAAAAAGTTTTGAATTAAATTCTTTTTAGCTACCTTATTCGCTGATAACATTTTCTGTTTCCTCTACTGGAGCAATCCCTTCACTCATTGTCTCAACGTCGTATTGTAAAAGAGCTTCATAGGTATCACCGTTAATGCCTTTCTTCCAGTCAATACGATTGTATGTAGAGATAATATAATTTTCTGTTGGTTCGGGCATTTCAGGAGAGGGTTCAAAGTCCTCAATAATTGTTTGACACGCTGCAATGATCTCTACACATTCCTCATGTGTTAATGTCATAACACCATTCGTAAAAGGGGGTGCATAATAATCTGATCCGTTATAAGCCATTGTTTATACCTCCTATGCTTTCAATTCTGTCCAAATAATAAAGGTATGTGCTGTTGTACTGTCTCCATTGAGAACACCCACTTTAAAATACGGTGCTTTTTTCTCTACGGTAATCGAACGGGATTTCGATGTACTATCACCCATTATTTGTTCTAAACCGTGTTCAGTTGATTGGTCAAATGACCAGTAAATATATAATTGGTTTGAAGTTGAAGCGTCATTTAAAACATGCACACTGATCTTGTCAAACTTTGAACAATCAAACCATGATCCTTTACTCCAAGTAGAAGGGGCAACGACTGTATTGTTATGTGTTTGAATTTGATTAGATAAACGACTTTGCATTTGAATAGGCAGCTGCTTATCTGTTGAATCAATCTTTACACTCAATACACCCGTTGTCGGGTCTGCTCCTAACGACAATTGAACAATTGCAGGATTTTCTTGCGTAAATTGTTCTTTTCCATTACTTCCGAAAATAGTCGGGCCGCTCATTTATCTTCCTCCTTAATATACGAGCATGAATAACTCTTTGCTCATTTCATCGAATATTGTTCGTTCAATTCGTAGCAAGGCAGCACGATATTCTTTGACTAGCTGCGGATAACTTGCCGATCCGTGTTTACCAGCTTTTGAACTAACATAGTCTTCCACGGTGTTAATGTCACTTTGCAGCTTCTCGTTTCCGATTGAATCCGTGTTGCTGTCTTTTGTGCCATCGTTCGTATGTTCACCGTTTACTGTTTCGGCAATTTCTTTATCAGATGTAAACACATCTTTTTCACTAGCATGTGTTGTCGTGTCATTGTCAACCTTCGAGTCCATTTTACCCGTTGTCTTATCTTGACTCGTTTCATCTGTTGTACTTTCGCCATTTGTAACCGTGTGATTATTCGCCTTGTTTGTACCTTCTTTGATCTCGCTTGCATATTCAATCACACCAGCTCCATCATTTGTCGTAATAGCCAAACGACTGTCAGGGGTATCGGAAGTAAGATCCCGATGGAAGTCGGTTTGATCTGTGGTACTGTCAGACGAATTTGTATTGTCTTGATGTCCCGTATGATCCGTTGTGCTTGATGAAGTTGTTGCTGTTGTCACATCATTTTGACTAGTCGAGTCTTTTGTTTTGTCCATAGTGGAATCAAAATCTTCACTTCGAGAAGTCGTTTGTTTCGTTGTTCCTTCATCATGCATGGTATCTTTCGACTTGACGTTTCCAGTTGTATCTTTATTATCTGCTCGCTTACTATCATTTTGTTTATTTGAGTCAATCTTGTAGTTCACGTTTGTTAACGGATCAAATTCAAGTAGCTCTGATTCAAACAATTTATTGTAGTAAGGCATGTTAATAATGAGCCAGTTTTCAAGATAGAATTTAAACAAACCTTCCGTCTCGAATCCGATTTCTCTCATATAAAAGTTGCGGATAAAATGAGTCTCAAAGATATTCCGATAACTTTCATCAAAGAGGGGATATTCAAAATCAAACAAATGCTGCCTTCCAGCTTCTATTCTGTTGCGAGTTGGCATGTGTTCATCTTGGGAGAACATTTCGATATAGTTACGAAGCTCCATTGTATAACTACTCATTAGCAGCACCTTCTTTTTCTTTAGGCTGCGGATCAGTAATGTTGCCGGCTAACTCTTCTATTGCTTCCACACGGAATTTTACACTTACATTTAAACCGTAAAGCTCATTAATTAAGGTGCAAGCTTCCTGTCTTGACTTCAAGAATATGTTTCCGCTGTTCTCGATCTGCTCATTATTGCTATCGGCTTCTGAGGTAATCATACGTTCTTTCTTTTCTTGGTTCGCATTTTTAATGCCCAGGTACGTCATGACCTCATTCCAAACCGCATTTTTCTGAGCGTTCAATTTATCAACCACATACGGGGCATCCGTCTTGAACACTTGGATCGTATCGGGATCGACACTTTCATGAGCAAAGATCACGGGTGCATTTCCTTCATACTGGTTGTAAATCTGTTTCATTGATAATTTGTTATTGTCATTCGCTGTAATCAATACAGGTGTTTTTTGTGCATTTTGGTTGACACTAATAATCTCTTTTAGTTCGGCTAGATCACTAGCAAACATTTCAAGACTATTAATAGAAGAAACATGATAGTCATTGTTCCAAATAACGACACCTTGACCTTCTTTCTTTTCCATATCTAAATAGTTATAGAGAGGAAAGGTTTTGTTATAGGCTGGTGATGCAGCATGAAATTCTGTAGGCAATAGGTAATGATCCACACGCCCACTTGCAGCACCTTGAGAAACAAGATAACCAAGCGTCTTATCTTTATAAAAAGCAACATAACCCATTTGATGTAATGACATTTCTAAATAACGGGGATCAATGCTTTTCGGTAAACCTTCCCACTCAAAAAGTTGATAAGTGAGGGAGCAAAGGTATTTCATGTAATGGTTATACCAATTATTCGCTCGCTGCTTTTGCACATCCTGTAATGATCTGTAGCTAGTTTTTCCCACTAGATCACCTCATTACTTAATGAATAATTTCCTACATCGTTCGTATGCCATAATGTAATACCATTATCAAACACGGCTTTTAGCTCACCCATATCTTCATTGTTGAAGTCACCAGTAATCATGCAGCTCTGCGTTTGTACGAAATTCCAGTTTTGGCGAGTATGGAAGTTAGGCACTTTTACTTCATTTAACTTGTACCCATACATATTAAAGAACGTTTCTAGCTTTTTACGATATTCGGGTTTGATCTGTTTCTTCATTAGAAAGAGTCCTCGATACCCGTTACCGTATTCAAAAGCTGTATTGCTACCCATCTTACCAATGGCAGGGGGGATGTTTGCAATATCCTGTTGCTTGGCTTGAATGGCTTGTAGTTGCAGCACGGTATTTCCTGCGCCTTGAACTGCTCCCGATGCAGCATCAGCTACTCCTAACGGGTTACGATTCATAGCAGCTCCCACGCCACCAAGTGCGCTACCGACTCCATTCATAGCACCGTTAAACTCAATACTGTCTTTTTGGTTCTGAATGCTGTTTTTGTTTCCTTGTAAATAGGCTGCAAGGTAATCATTTAGAATAGGTACGTCATTCGGGTTATTATTTATAATAGAAGCTTCCAGTGTGACTTGATCGGTTAAACCGTTGTCGGGAAGTTCGCTACCGTTGTTATAATGACCGACTGTGTACGAAACTTTGTTACTAACTCCTAATGATCCTCGAATATGTAAAACAAGGTTATCACCAGCAATGTACTCATTTTTAAAATCTCGTCTGTTCCCTTTAAAATCGTCAAGGGTTAGAACTGTGTACGGATGCATTAATAATTTAGATTCTTTGACTGTGCGATAATCAGCGTACTTGCTGCCGAAACTTTTTGATAAATAGGTATATGTCTTTACATCTTTTACATAAATCGTATTAAAGTTTTCTGCTGCATCATCGGCAACACCAGCATGTTCAAACTGATCTACATTAAACGTAATTGATCCGTCTTGACCGTTTGCATCTGCGCCTATGTAGTCGGTGATATACAATGCAACAATATTATTAACTGCGTCTTGCTGCGTATACAATCCTTTCAGTACGGTTTTAATATCGCTTATAGCTGGACTAATATTTGTTGTTACGGTTGATCCATCTTTCTTAAACGGATGCACATAATACGATAGAGGTTGAGGTACACCATTCACAATAGGAGCAATTTTTGATTGACTAGCGGAAGGGTTTTCTTCCTCACCTGTGTTGACTTCATCATGCATCTTTTGTTTCGCAACGATTACTAAAAACTGAACGTCACCATGAGGAACATAATTTTCAGCGTGAACAATGTCATACTCTGTCCCGTAATTTAGACCTTCATCAACCGTGTTGACTACTGGTGATCCGTCATCGTTCCAAAGCTTACAATGTTCTCTGACTACAAATGAAGGTTTAAACGTCATATCGAATTTCCACGTTTGCAGCACATCAATTGTAAAATGCACATAGGTTACTTTTTGGTTTTTATATTCGAGTTTGGTTACAAAGGCATAGAACCACTTGCTGCTATATTGAGCGTTCTGGAACATTAAATAATTGACGTTCCATAATTCATCAATGGAAGCATTAACCGAAACGAAATTTTTACCCTCGATCTTTTGAAAGGTTGCAGCACTCATTGAATGGACTACATTTCTACTTGTAAAATAAGTTGTCTGATCGGTTTTACTATCAAACCATCTGCTATGTTTATAATCATTCGAGAAGGGAACACCCGACAAAAGTCGGATATTCGTTCCCGAAATGGGTACTACTGCCATGCGCTAAACACTTCCTTACGCTGGAATAATTGTTACGATAGATTCACCGTTAACCTTTGTCGAGTCGGCTAGGGTAGTAGTTGCTGTTACTTTTAACTGACCAGTTTGTAAAGCACCAATCGTTAATTTACCAGTTGCGTCGATAGCTGTACCAGTTGCTAAAGTTGAACCTGTATCTGCTTCGACTTTCCAAGTTAAAGGATGATCGGCTTTATCTGTAGCTCGTACATACGCTTTGTATGTGTATGATCCACCAGCTTTAATAGAAAGAATAGCCGGATCAAGAATAATTTGTGTAACGGCTGCTACTGTACCCGACACAAACGCTACTGCATTCGAGAAACGAGATACAGACATTGTTTGCCATACGTGGTAGAAGTAATTCCAGTACAAGCCTTTAGGGTTACGAATCGTTTCTAATTTAAGAAGGTTATCGTAAACCATAAACCATTCACGATCCACAAGAACAGCTTCTAAACCTGTTGAAGCGAAACCGTCAATTACCGTTACATTTCCAACAAAATCAGTTTTGTTCATATTGAACGCTTTTGCTAAAACGTCAACGTCTACTTCTGCTTCAAGATCAGCGTCAATGATTAGGTGTAGATCATTCATATCTGTACGAGTATGAACAGCTAGAGCATTATAATCACGTGTTCCCATAGGTAAAGTCATACGTCTTGCAGTTGCGCGTACTTTCTTGATAAACTCACGAGCTGCTGTTTCTGTGTCCGGTTTTGTAACTGGAACCACTTTAAACATGCCTTTTGCATAGTAGTTATCAATCAGTAATTTCATGTATTTGTACTCGTCAACCTCTGCGCTATTATAAATTGCATTAATAATAGAAGAAAGGAAGCTCTCGAAGTTACCCCAAGATACAAATGCAGTCTTCAAAGACTCATCTTGAATCGTTTGATCGTAACGTTCTTGACGGTTACGCTCATGGAAAAGAGTTTTAACATTCGGGATTTCACGTTTGAAAACCGTTTGTTCTGCGTCTTCAGGATCATACTTTTTCGCTTTTGTGATATCTGTAAAGATTTCTTCAATTGTACGACCTAAAGGCATTTGACCCTTTTTAAATTTAGCTAATGGGTTTTCAAGTGAAACCTGACGCATAACCACTAGTCCAATACGATCTACTAAGTTTGTAACAAATTCATTTAGAACAGTTTGGTTCATTAAGATACCAGCACCAAGGTCAGTGATGTTATCCGCACTTGCTAAAGGTACATATTGTTTGAATGAGTCTGATGAACTGTTACGGATCGCATTTAAAATATCATATGTATTCGTAACACCTAGCGAAGACTTAACTTGATTAATCGTAATACGCATTAATAATTCCCCTTACTTTCAATAGATTCTAATGTGATTGATTCTGAGAAAGTTTTCTCTTCCTCTTCTTTCTTGCCTTCTTCCGAACGATCATTAAATGATAATTGACGGAAAAACTTGCTGTTCGTAATTGTTAAAGCGTCATTGAGTTCTTTTAACTCGTTGTTCTTTCGTTCTGTTTCTTCGGTTAATAAAAACAAATCTGTTTCATCTGAAGTAACTTTTTGAAGGATTTCAAGACCTTCCGGCTTGTCAGTTAAATGTGAATGTAGTTGATTGAATAACTCTAAGCGTTCGTCTTTTGTAAGTCCCATTGTGAGAACTTCACCTCACTTTAATAAAAATTTTTGTCTTATAGATTGTGTTTTCCAGTGGTTTCCCGTACCACTATTTAACTATATCACCATTCGACATGGTTCGACATACTTTAGGAAGAATTTCATGGTAAATGTCGAAATTTGTAGAACATTTGTCGAATTTTACTTGTTTTTTGTTAAAACTTACATTATAATCAATCTTACGTACTAGGAAACTAGTAATATTTTTCTAAATTTGTGTTTCAAAAGTAAATTAAAATTTGTTTGAAAAACAGTTGACTTATTGAATACACATCTATATAATAAAAAGAGTAAGGAAGAGCAACACAACATTGAATCTAAAAGGAGAACGAAATCATGAGAAAATTTATGACTAAAGAAGTTACTAGTACAACTGTTAAAGTAACGGAGATCACAAACGTAGAAGGACAACCTGTAGCAACTCAACTGGAAGATGTTACATTGTTAGGAAACGTTTCATTAGATAAAGCACAACGCACAATCAACAAAATGTTTGCTGGACGTAACGTAACGGTATACGGTGTTGAAACTGACACTAAAGTGTATGAGTTACCAGTTAAAGATTTTATCGAAATTGCATCAGTTAAAGAAGAGCAAGAACAAGAATAATCACGTATCTAGCTATTCACGTAATCAAGTATATAAAATTCAAATACAACTATTAAAGGTGGAAAATTAAAATGACAAACGAAATCATGACAACTCAATCAAACGAAAATTACGAAGTGGTAAAAACGGAAACTGGTAAATACCAACGTAAAGCAATCTACAAACCATATTCAAGTGTTACAGCAGTTACGAAAGAAGAAAAAATTGCAATGGTGAACTTACTATCTGAAGATTCAGCAGCACAACCATTAAAAGAACATATTGGTCAACAAATTGAGCTTGCGGATGTTATCTTTCAGCCTTACGATAAGTTAGATGAAGACACGGGTGAGATCGAGTACGGGGTTGTAAGTTACTTAATCGACCAAGACGGAATGGCATTTGTTACTTCATCGAAAAGTGTATATCATTCATTGAAAAAATTCTTTAACGTGTTTGGAGAGCCACACTATAATGCAGACGAAGCTATTACAGTACAAGCTGTCTTACGTGATGGTAGACAACATAAATATGTAGATTTAAAACTGATTGGGTGAGGGTGATTTTAGATGCCAGCTACTAAACGGGGTATCTATCACAATCTGAAAGAGAGCAAATACGCAGCTTCTAACGGAGAGGTTGCGTTTTTCTTTTCTAGCAACGTGTATAGAGACAAGTTTCTGAACGGATACATAGAACATCGTGAAAAGTTTTCCACTCGTTTCAATACCCTTGTTACATCCAACATTTTGAACATCAGTTGTCTAGCTGACATTGATTTTTATAAACGTGTTGAAAAAAGGGGCTTTAGGGCTTGCATTAAAGGAGAAGACATATCTTGGCGAGAATTAAACCTATACGCATTAGGAAGAGCGACAAAAGCGAGTTCGCTCGACTGGTCAGAAATGCAAAAGCAAAAATCTATCGTGCAAAGAAGAATTACGGTGTAGACCTAAAAGGAGAAGTTGAGCTTCCAAAGCTGGACGACTTTGCTACACGTAAAGAGTTCAACAACTGGAAGAAACAAATTACTTCATTTACAGACCGTAGCAATCTTGATTATCAATTCGTTAAAAACCAACACGGGCAAGTGTTGAATAAACGACTTTATAAACAAGCCATAGAGAATGAGAAAATAGGAATCGCAAATGCAGAGCGTATGAAAAAACAATACGAGGACAAGCCCACGTTTAGCGGAGGGAAAAAACAACTCTATTCTGTAAAGGAAAGAGATCAGATGTTTAAGCGTTCAGTGTTCTTGTGGGAAGAGAAGTATAGGTTAAATTTTGAAAACATTGACCGTCCTAGTCGGATGAATCGAAAACTAGAAAACCTCGAAAAACGAGCCGATCCTAATTATTTTGAAAAACAAATGGATAAGATGAAGCAAAACTATATAGAAGGTTTGAAAAAGAATTTCAATAGTGATGCGGATTTTTTGGTAAAGAAATTTGAGGAAATACCAGCCGCCGATTTTTACGAAATGTATCTCATGATTGATGAAATCAATTTCGACTTTCATTATGAACCTGATGGCGAAGGTGAAAACGAGGGGCAACTCGGTTCCATCAACAGCTATCTTGAAAAGTACAAAAAGGGCGAACTGGATTTAAGTTTAAAAGGATTCTAACAAAGGAGGCACTTGCAATGCCTAAAGAAAGAAGACGTAAATTTTCATGTGATTTTGAAACTACAACCGAAGCAAACGATTGTCGTGTTTGGGCTTATGGTTGTGTTGAAATTGGTAATACAGAGAATATCATTGTTGGAAATAGTATGGACGACTTTATGGACTGGGCAAAGTCTACACAAGCCGATCTATATTTCCATAACTTAAAATTCGATGGTGAATTTATTGTAAACTGGTTGCTTCATAATGGATATGAGTATCACGAAAACGGTGGAGCAAACACCTTTAACGTAACCATATCCAACATGGGGCAATGGTACAAAATTGATATCTGTTATGGTTTCAAAACTAACACGAAACGCCGTGAGAAAAAACACACGGTTATATATGATAGTTTAAAGAAATTACCGTTTACAGTCAAGGGTATAGCCGAAGGTTTTAAGCTAGATATGGCAAAAGGTGAGATTGATTACAAGGCAAAACGCCCTGTTGGTCACGAGATCACCCCCGAAGAACTGGAATATATTGAAAATGACGTTTTGATTGTAGCCCAAGCTTTGGAACAACAATTCAAAGAAGGCTTGACACAAATGACAAACGGTGCTGATGCATTAGACGGTTATAAAGAAATTATATCCAAAAAGAAATTTTCTAAACTGTTTCCTGTGTTTGATCTTGAACTAAATGAAGAGTTCAGAAAAGCATATCGTGGAGGGTTCACATGGCTTAACAAACGATTTGCTGGTAAAGACATTAAAGAGGGAATCGTATTTGATGTAAATAGTCTCTACCCTTCTCAAATGTATTACAGACCGCTTCCATACGGTGCGCCTTTACCATTCATCGGAGAGTATGAACACGATGAACAATATCCATTATATGTGCAGCATATCCGCTGCGAATTTGAACTCAAAGAGGGTTATATTCCTACCATTCAAATCAAGAAAAATCTTAATTTTGCTGCTAATGAATATTTAGAACATAGTGACGGTCAGATCGTAGACCTGTATGTTTCTAACATTGATCTCGAATTAATGAAAGAGCATTATTACTTGGATGATGTTGAATATGTTGGAGGGTATAAGTTCAAACAGAAAACAGGATTATTTAATGATTATATAGACAAGTGGACAGCAGTAAAAACAAGTCCTGACTCAACCGCTGCTATGGTGATCCTAGCTAAACTTATGTTAAATAGTTTATATGGTAAGTTTGCGACAAACCCAAATGTTACAGGTAAAATTCCATATCTAAGAGAAGATGGATCATGCGGTTTTACAATGGGAGAAGAAACGTTTAAAGACCCTGTTTACACGCCAATGGGTTTATTCATTACCTCGTGGGCAAGATACACAACCATTACAACCGCTCAAAAGTGTTTTGATCGTATTATCTATTGTGATACGGATTCTATTCACTTGACTGGTGGAGACATTCCAGAAGCAATTAAGGAAGATGTTCACCCCAAAGAGTTAGGTAAATGGGCATATGAGGGAACATTTAAACGAGCTAGATATCTAAGACAGAAAACATATATTCAAGAACTTTATGGAAAAATGATTGAACGCGATGGAAAACAAGTGTTTAAGGAATGTGATCCGCTGGAAGCTACAACTACAAAAATTAGTGTTAAATGTGCTGGTATGCCGGATAGCGTTAAGAAACACGTTAATTTTGATAACTTTTACATGGGGCTAACATTAGAAGGCAAGTTGATGCCGAAACATGTAAAAGGTGGGGTAGTTTTAGAGGATACAACATTTTCTATTAAATAGGAGCGATGACAACATGTTTGCAAGTGAGAAGATTAAATGTGAAGAAGTTAATGGTGAAATGAGAGCATTCGGAGAAGACAGTATTTGCAAGAAAGACATTTTAAATATGTTAGAGAAAGAAATTCGTGTATGTCGTACTTATAATATTATGAGTTTACGTATGGGTTTAGAGGTTGCTTATACTCTAGTTAATGCATTACCTATGAACTATAAAAGTGTGGTTATTAGACCGCTTGTTATCAGTATGTTAGATGAACAAGTCAAGATTAATAAAAACTACTCGCTGCATGATAACATCAAAGGATTAGAACATGCATCGGGCATGGTTCGCTGCTTGGTAAGTGCATCATGAGTAAGATTGAAGCAAAAGAGATTATGGAAACAATCTCAAATATAGGTGATCGGGACGACAAAAAGCGATATGCTTATAGTGCTTTGGTAGGATTGAGAAGTGTTGATTTTTTCGAGTTTTTCACACGGGATCATATGAGAGTCTTAGGCTCTCTTTTTAAAGTCAAGTATGCAACTAGGATTGACAAATGGGATTTATGCGAGGAAGTAGATTATGCTATCAATGACTTATGATGTTCATATCCTGTACACAACAGGGAAAGGACTAGAGCAAGTCACAGCTTACGAAGTAGATAAAGAAGAAGCAGAGCGCATTTACGGTGGTATTTGTGGGGATATAATAAGCTTTGAAATGTGTAAAAGTGATCTGTTAGGGGTGATGAAAAAGTGAAAGATGTTTACCATGTGGAGCTAATGTTTGAGAATGATAAAAAGAAACAATACACTGAGAAGCTTATGATTGAAGAGTCAAAAGTTGAGCTTGCTAGAGTTATCATTGGGTTCCAGCCGAAGAGAGGATATAAGCTCGTTACCTTTTCGGGTTATGTTACGCAAATTCTATTTTAAAATAATAGATTGATATACGGGTACTAGGTATGGTATAATAGAGGAAGTTAGATATTAAAGTTCCTATATTGTACTTGTTACTGGGTTAACTCACTTTGATTAGTGCCGGTGCTGGTGGCGGATAGTACCCGTTTGCAATAAAACTGTTAATACTTTAACTAAAACCGGAACAGTGAAAAAGCCACACGGTGTATGTAGTAGCTGTTCCATTTCTAATATGGGCGAAAGCCCACCAAATAAATCATACTAAAAAGTCCATTTATGTATTGATGTTTACGTGTTGCAATTCTGAAGTTTATGTCGTTAAAACCACAGAGAAAATTGAGACAGATTTTTGATCGATAACGGATCAGGAATTTGTCTCTTTTTTTGTTGTGCAGATGGAAATATTTAGAAGATTTAAAGGGAAATTGAGTGAAAAAGTAGGGGGGGACATACCC
>Ga0209796_10000659_pt1 | contig 19234 bp, 22 predicted proteins | sample AgamicOrSfrz_FD_187167 | JGI IMG/M metagenome (GOLD analysis project Ga0209796, IMG submission 187167) | Agave microbial communities from Guanajuato, Mexico - Or.Sf.rz (SPAdes) (version 2) | ecosystem: Host-associated > Plants > Phyllosphere > Phylloplane/Leaf | place: Guanajuato, Mexico...
TGGCGCTGGAGACGTTGTCAGATATAGGGATTGCTCACCTGGAGTTAAGAGAGCCACCCATTGATGGCACGTTTGGCGTGGGTGAGCAGCCTCCGCTGGCGCAGGTGCTGAGAGGCTCTTTTCGCGGTCCCTTGATCCTGAATTCGGACTTTAGCGTAGCCCGTGCTGAGCAGGCCCTGCTGGAGGGAACCGGCGATGCGGTCAGTTTTGGCCGCCCCTTTATAAGCAACCCGGACTTTCCATATCGTGTCGCTCAAGGGCGGCCGCTCATGCCTGACGATCGCGACACCTGGTTTAGTCAGGGAAGAGAGGGTTATACCGATTACGCCTGAGGCGGCACTGATTAAATGGGCCTTGCTGAGCCGAAATATCCCTGGCCCTGAGCCAGCCTGAGATTATCAGGCCAGGGTATTTCTATTTAAATCGCATAAACACGCTGTAAGCCTTATTGGGTAATGGTGAATGTCCGCTTTGTGCCAGAAGCGGACATTTTTGAATATGCGCTACGTTAACTGATGAAGAGTAGTTTACGCTCAGCTATTAATAGCAATGTGATTATTAACTGGCTATACGACCATTAATAGCCGCCCAAAGAACCGTCGAGAACCAGACTGGGAATGGCATGTTCCTTACTAAAGCTGGTTAAATTTTCCTTCTTGCTCCGGCAATATAACTCCTGAAAGCTCAGCACAGATATGAAGCAAGCGATCCTGCAGTGCAACTTCATGAGCCTGTGGATTCGCGGTCATGCGCTTGAGGTGGTAGAAATATTTTCCTGTTACCTTTGCCTGCTGATCATCACTGGCCGCAAGCCAGGCCTGAGTCAGATGCGCCTGGTTTATATCGTCGGGCGCACCCGAGCCGCCCATTTTGGTGGGCACCCAGCCGGGCTCCAGGGCGTTGACGTGCACGTCCCGCCAGTGACGCGCCAAGGCAAAGGCCAGCATCGCGTCATGCAGTTTGCTTTCAGCGTAGGCTTCAGCTCCATTCCAGCGCCGCTTTCGCCAGAGGATATCGTCCAGACTGGCCCCGACATGATGATGCATACCGGAACTCAAATAGACGAGACGCTGCGGACGCGCGATCAATGCGGTGAGTATGTAAGCAGAAAGCGTGTTGATTGCGAACACATGCGGCAGCCCGTCGCGGGTCACGCGGCTGGCTTCACGATAGCCCACGGCGGCGTTATGGATCACGGCATCGAAGTGCCCCAGATCGTTAACGCGTGATGCGATTTCCTTCGTCCCCGCGATCGTTTCGAGGTCACCGACGATGACCGACTCAGCCTGGGGCAAAGCGCGCCGGGCATCTTCCGCACGGCTGGTATTGCGCGCATGCAGCACAACCTGATGCCCCTGCTGAACCAGCAGTTCAGCAGCCATCAGGCCAAGGCCGGTGGACGAGCCGGAAATGAAAATACGAGACATAGAACTTCTCCAGAGTAATGCGCCGTCAGACACGGCTGACGGCATCGAGGGATATTCAGGATCGCGCGCGGCGGGAGACGCTCGCGAGCAGCGCGCCCAGCAACGCACAAACCGCGCCAGAAAGATAAACGGCGGCATAACTGTAGTGGCCAGCGATAAGCCCCGCTGCCGGGCCGGAAATGCCATAGGCGATATCAAGAAAGGCCACGAAGGCACCCATCGCGCTGCCTCGACTGGCGGGCGGCACCCGCCGGATCGCTTCTACACCCAAGGCCGGGAAAACCAGCGCGCAGCCCAGTCCGGTCACCAGCGCACCAGCAAGCGCCATCCATTCATTCGTGGCCAGCCACAACATTACCTGGCCGATGGCCTCAACCGTCAGTGACCAGAATGCAACGCGATAGCCGCCCATCCGATCAGGCAGATGGCCGAAGACGAGGCGAACGAAAATAAACCCGAGACCGAAGGCTGTCATGACCAGACCGGCGTCTTGCCAGTGATGTGCCGCAAAGTACAACGAGGCAAAGGCGGTCAGCCCTGATAAGCCGACACCCTGCAGCATCAGTCCCAGTCCTTCGCGCCAGATGCGACCGACCACCCGATAAAATGGCAGTCGCGCGCCGCCCGGTGATACATAAGCAGAAGAACCCAGTGCGATCAGCGCAGCCAGCAACGGCGCAGCGATGCAGGCCATCATGGCTACCGAGAGGCTGTAATGCTGATACAGCGCCATGCCAACCGGCGCGCCAATTGACAGGGCTGCGAACATGGCAATGCCGGTCCATGACATCGACATGCCGGCCCGCTGCGTGCCAACCGAAGCAATCGACCAGGACACACATCCTGTTACGAACTGGCTTTCGCCAAAGCCCGCCATCAGACGACCGGCAATAACGATGCCGAGGCTGGCAGTGGGCGACAGGTTCGAAGCGGAAGCAGCCAGATATAACCCACCTGCCAGTGCCGAAAGCAGAGCACCCTGCAGTGCAGAACGCTTGCCGCCCTGCTGGTCGGTTACCCGTCCGGCATAGCCCCGGGTAAGCACGGTAGCCAGAAACTGAATGCCGATCACCAGTCCTACTACGATGTTACTGAAGCCGAGGTGACCATGTATGAATAACGGAATCACCGGTAAGGGCAGGCCAACCGCCAGATAGCCAAAGAACAGTGCAGCGATAACGCCCGATGCCGGGCGGCGAAGCAGCGCGGGCGGGCTATTTTCCTGCGCGATCCGCTTTATAGTGAGGGCTGGCATGGAAATCTCCTGTGCGAGAAAGGCGTAAAAGTGAGCTACGGCCCGCTGTGACGGGCCGCGCTGTCATCAGGCTGCGGTGAAGCGATCAGCGTGCCAGCCGCTGGCTTTGATCAGGTAATCACGGGACGCTGAGATATCCGCATTCAGTGCGGCAAGATCCACATCAGTCAACTGGCCCGCGCGCTTACGTAACTGGCCCGCCACCATCACCGTGTCTACGTCGGCGCGTTCAATCGCCTGCACCACCGTTCCGGTTATGTTCGTAACCGGGAAGACGGCAACGCTGCTGGTGCGTACCATGATGATGTCAGCCTGCTTACCTGGCGTAAGGGTGCCAATCTGGTCCTCCAGTCCGGCCGCGCGTGCGCCATTGACGGTTGCTGCTTTCAGCACGGCCGCGACCGTTATAGGTGCTGGTACGCTGTCTTCGCCACGGAAGCGGCGGTAGCGCATCGCTGAGCGCTGCTGGCCAAACAACGCATGCATTTCTCCGAACATATCGCTGCCAAACGCGGTATCCAGGTCAATGCCTAGCGCCGGCTTCAGACCATGGTCAATGGCCTGCTGATAAGCGAAGCTCTCGTCGTCGAAGCCAAACAAAGCATCCGAACGCGGATTAACGGTGACGTTAACGCCTGCTTCGGCCAGCAGCTGCCATGTCTCCTGCGGAACCCGGGAACAGTGGTTAAAGATGTTGTGCATGCCCAGCACGCCCGGTTTGGCAAATTCCGGGCCGAGCTTCGCCAGATCGCCGATAAATTCCGTCAGAATACGCATGTCGAGATCGCGCGCGACCTGCCACCAGTCCAGATTAAGCTGACCAAACAGGCCCACGCGCACCAGGCTTTCCGCTGTATTCCAGCGCTGCGCCAGCCGTGACAGATCGCCCGGCAAATGCGCGGCTGACGCTTGCTTGTCCATCGCCGCACCCACCATGTGTAATGCACGAATGCCGCTCTCCTGCAGGGCATCCAGCGCGGCATCGGTGTGCGCCGGGCTACGCGAATTGTGGCAGGCGTCAATAATGGTCGTGATGCCCGCGTCCAGTGAGGCGGCCGCGGTCAGTCTGGTGCTCAGATACATATCCACCGGCCGGTAATGGGCACCCAGTTTTTCGGCGACGACATCAATGTAAGCAAACAGATCGTCCACATCTGGCATCATGCGACGCATGACACCCAGCCACATATGATGATGAGCATCAATCAGGCCAGGCATCACAATATGGCCGGCGGCGACGATCACTTCAGCATCATCCGCCTGTAATGCCGGACCTACTGCCGCGATCCGATCGTTCTCGACCAGCACATCGCCGACTTCAAGATTGGGAACACTGGCATCCAGCGTCAGGATGATGCCGCCTTTGAAAAGAGTGCGCTTCGTTGTCATGTCGTATTCCTCAGAATTAAGGGATGTCGTTCGTTGCGGCGTTACCCGGCCCGTGACTGGAAAAACGGCGGGTCGCAACGACATGGCCGACACAATAGGTTGCGCACCATCTTTGATAAAGGTACCTTCATTCAAATTATATTTGCTAAAAATCAAAGATGAGTGCCTATGAGTTTTGACGGACGACTTCTCTCCGGGCTGAGCGTGCTGGCCGCCGTCGTTGAGGCTGGCAGTTTCAGTCGCGCTGGCGAAGTGCTGGGACTTTCTGCTTCCGGCGTAAGCCGATCTATTGATCGGCTTGAAGAGCGGCTCGGTATACGGCTGCTTAACCGCACCACGCGCACCCTGAATCTGACCAGCGAAGGCAGGGCTTTATATGAGCGCGCCGCACCGCACCTGGAAGGCATTGAGGTAGCAGCGAGCTATGTCTCTAGTGCTGCCGTGGCGGTGCGGGGTGCATTGCGCGTTAGTGTGAATCCCATCTTCGCTCGTTACATTTTGGCGCCAAAACTGCCACTGTTGCGCCAGCGTCATCCGGAACTGACACTGACGGTGGTGCAGCAACCGGACGTCGGCGATCTGGTTACGGAAGGGATAGATGTTGCGGTGCGCTTCGGGCCGCAGCTGCCCTCCACCATCACCTCAAAGCTGCTGCTGAATACGCGCGTGCTGACGGTGGCCGCGCCAGCATATCTGGCACAGCACGGACGGCCACAGCATCCTGAAGATCTGACCGGGCATGAATGCATTCAGTACATTGATCCGCGCAGCGGTAAACCGTTCATCTGGGAATTCCGGCGCGGCCGGGAATGGCTGTCAGTGGAGACAAAGGGACATCTGATTACAACCGATGTCGATCTTAAGTTGCAGGCTTGTGTGAGCGGCTCCGGGATTGCGCAGGTGTTGTCGCTTAACGTCGGGCAACTGATTGCGGACGGGAAGCTGATAGAACTGTTTCCGGAATGGCCGGATGAAACCTATCCGCTGTACATTGCCCGCCCATCACGTCGTCTGGCGCCAGCAGCTGTCGAAGCCTTTATGAATTTTTGCACTGAAATCTGTGACGATTTTGAACAGTTCCAAGCCAGGGCACAGCGATAACAAGAAGAGATCTGACCTGCTTCGGTGAAGATAGCTATTTGCCGAAATAGGCTTAATTAATTAAAAAAATAATGTTCGCTCTTCGCTCATAGCGGACATTGGGCTGGATAGCGTTCGCTCTGTGCCAGAAACGGACATAATTAACCTCATGCTACTTGCATCTGTAGAAAACTGCCTGATTTTATTTCTGCCTTGAACTCCATCATGAACGAGCTACGTTAAAATTTTCCCTTTCGTTCAGGAGAGTCGGTAATGTTTAGTCATGTTCACGTTGGCGCAAGAGATCTCAACGCGTTAGTTGCTTTCTATGAAGCTCTGCTTGCGAAGTTAGGCTTTGAACAGATGCCAGCGGGTAATGGCGGTCAGGCCAAAGGAGTAGGCTGGAAATATCCTGATAAACGATGGCCTCAGTTTTACGTGCAGGTGCCTGAAAATGGCCTCCCTTCAACCTGGGGCAACGGTATGCAAGTCAGTTTTTTAGTCCCTTCTCAGGAAGAAGTTCAGGAGATTTGGCGCCTCGCTATTAAAATGGGAGGAACCGATGAGGGTAAACCCGGTTTCAGAGAATATGCTTCTGACTTCTATGCGGCTTATTGTCGAGACCCAGAAGGGAATAAGCTCTGTTTTGTCCACGCCCCTGAAGAATAAGTAATCAAGAGCAGATTATTGCTATTCAAATCGCGTTGTCTCACCACCTTTGACTGAACGTCGCAATTGCAAGTCGGACAGTCTGCTCCTCGCTCAAAGCAGGCCATGCGGCAGTGTCAGGTCGCTTGTGCCAGAAACTGAAATCGTCACTTAAGGTCATTTGATAAATGTGCTTATGAACTCCCTTGTTAAACAGGAGTGGCTGGAAAAGGCGGCCGGATAAGCGGCGGGAACTTCAGGAACAACCCTGAGCGAGCCCGTGAAGCAGGCAGAAAGGGCGGCCAGATCAGCCGGAGAGGTACGCCTGACCGCAAGGTTTCCTGAAACGAGTTGCAGAAAACCCGCCCTGGCGGGTTTTTTCATAGCCTGCGCAAAAGGAAGGTTATGTTCAACAAGAATGTCGGCGAAAGATATTCCCACATCCAGGTAAACCTGTATCAGAGGATAAAGACTGTCCGGCAACGACTGTCATCTTCAGACCACACATTTTCCACTTCACTCAGATGCCTGGTAATGAACGGAACAGAGAAGTCATTTTTTGCGGCTGCCTGAAATAATTCACTTATCCCAGTTATCAACTCCGCATCTGACACGCTCCCCAGCCCGCTTCCCATCAGGGTCAGACCGGAAGCGCGCAGCAATTTACTTTGCAGAATAATTTCCTGACCGCTCAGCGACCCAATTTGCACATATCGCACAGTTTTTGCGCCACCACTCGCGGCCGTGGTCATGATATCAAGCGCGCTCTGACCCCAAAGATAATCCAGCACTACATCAATACTTTCGGCCATTAAGGCAGGTAATTGCGTTGACAGAGAATCCAGCGTCAAAACGACTTCTGCGCCCTCTTTATGCAGTTTTTCCAGGACATCTTTATTGCGACCCGTTGCAATAATCTTACCGGCCCCAAGACTGCGTGCGATTCTTACCGCCAGACTGCCTGATGTGCCGGTTGCGCCATTTATTAAAACCGTTTCGCCTTTAAGCAAACAGGCCCGGCGCGTTAACGCTGTCCAGGAGGACATCCCGGGGTTAGCAATTGCCGCAGCAAGCACAGGATCGAGTGTTGCAGGTAAAGGTACAATATTATCAGGCGAAACCAGCGTTTTTTCCGCCATACTTCCCCAGGGCGTATTCAGAGTCATAAAGTAAACAGACTCGCCATTGTCAAGGTAACCCGTACCATCAATGCCGGGAATAAAAGGATAGGCCGTCACCGAACTGTAATGCCTGCCCGCCGCACGCGATTTGGCCAACTGGCTTATCGCAGCAGCTTTAACTGTAATAACGACTTTGTCTTCATCAGCCCTGGGGTCTGCAAATTCATCGTATACAGGTTTGTCTCCGGCCTTATTAACGATCGCTGCTTTCATCGAGAATCTACCTTTAGTCGGGAAGAGATTATGTGTATAATGCACACATTATCCCCCAGCTCTGATGGCGTCAATGAAAAGCGTGCAAAATACACATAATACCAATAATTTTTCAGATCTTCATGATGCCTTACTGACCCTTGTGGGCACGTTTAACCGCCCGCAACGTGATGAATTCATGATTAAAGCGTCAACAGTTGAGCTTGATCGCGCTTTGTTTCCGCTTTTAGTTCAAATCAGCCGCTTCGGCCCGATCGGCGTGGTCGAACTGGCCGACAGGGTTGGCCGGGATTACACAACGGTCAGTCGCCAGGTCGCAAAGCTTGAAGAAGCCGGCCTGGCCCAGCGTCAGAAAAATGTTAAAGATAAAAGGATCAATGAGGCAGCCATCACCCAGGCTGGCAGAGCGATGACCAATAAAATTGATGCTGCACGAGAAAAAATTTATGAAAAAGTTTTTCTTCAGTGGCCGGAAGACGATCGTATTGAACTGGAACGATTGTTAAAACAGTTTGTTAATGACTTTACTTCGCTCGAGAAAACTGAAAAGAATTAATCAGTCATTTTTATATGCCATCATTATGTCGATGGCAGCATTAAATCACACAGGTTTACCTGATATTCGCCGATCATGTATGGACCGATACCACTTTTCTTAGCGTCCGCTTTTCGTTCATAGCGGACGTTTACCACCCGAGCCATTATTTACTACTGTAGAACTCATAAAATTAGCAAAGCTCCCGCCCTACTCGCCTCTAAACCCTTCAGGTATAGCATAATCCATGTCAGCCAACATCGTGCAGTCTCGTCGTTCTCTGGAGCACTTTGTGGGAGGCTGTTTACGCTCTTTTTCAACATAACGCGCCAGTTTCGGCTCCCACTGCGCGTGCATGCTCAAAGGAATTGTGTCAGTCCGCTCTGTGCCAGAAGCGGACGTTGAAATCATCATAGAGCGCTAATGAGGGGAGACAGGTTTTTTTCAACCTGATGGAGATAAAAACATGTTCAGGCTGTTTAAGCTATTCTGAGCCGAATCATCTCGGGTAAGGATACAGCCAATATGAAGATTATCGAAAGTGGCATTCGTGACGTAGAACAAGGTAAAAATGTGAAAATAGTCATGCCGGTAAACATTTATGAATGTGAGCTCGGCGATGATGTTTTTGTCGGGCCATTTGTAGAGATACAAAAGGGATGCGTTATAGGGGACGGAACCAGAGTGCAGTCTCACACTTTCATCTGTGAGAACGTTACCTTAGGCAAGGACTGCTTTATAGGCCACGGCGTAACCTTTGCTAACGACCTTTTCAGAAGTGGCGGCCCTGATGCTTCTGCAGAAAGCTGGATACATATCGTATTAGGTAACGCGGTAACTGTAGGGAGTGGAGCAACCATTTTAACAACGGAAATTTGCAGTGGTGCGGTGATTGGTGCAGGTAGCGTGGTGACCAGGCCCGTGCTGGTTAAAGGCGTGTATGCTGGCAATCCCGCCAGACTTCTGAGAAAGCTCTAAGCATTATCTCTGTAAATTTTTAGTCCAGATTATCGCCATCCTGGGTCGTTAAGGTCGGCTTATCGCCATAGCGGCCATCGTAGCCGCTAGACAGATGATTAGCAGAAGAACATAGCTGTCAGTGGTTATGATCCCTCAGAAAGACCGTCAGCACATCTTTCGGAGGAACACCTCCGCACTCTGAAATTAACCAGCCTACTGCCCCACGGTGGTAGGTTCCATGAAAAAGCATATGATTTAGCATGTCTATAGCTCTCATTTCTCCCTCTCCACCATCGACAAAACTGAACTTAATCGTTTCTCCTAAATCCGCTAGAGCCATTGAGCTGACGTGCTGAATATACCAGTTTGTACAGTCATCCATTTTGACCTCAAGCTCATCTACAGAGGGTGTTTCAGGGGTGTTCAGGGCAGTGTAACCATGCTGCTGTCCCGAAATATTTGCTCTGAAAATCAGGTCTACCACATGAATATGGTTCATCAGTCTTAGCATCAGATGACGTTTTTCTGCATAAGCAGATTCGCTGATGCCTTTAACTGTTTTTAATGTTTCGGCGTCAATCCAGCGCTTGAATTTTAAGAGGGTAACCAGTGTGTTCTTGTCCATGAATTTCCTCCTGATTTGCGTGTTCCGTTAGCATATCAATAAAGCACGTGCTGTAGCAGAGCTTACTATTCTGGGGCATAAGCATAAACAAGGTCCGCTTCTCGCTCAAAGTGGACTTAAACCTTTAAAGCACTCGCTTCCGCAACAGAGCAAGCTCGATCCGAAAAGCTCCTGCCCTACCCGCCTCTGACCCCTCAGGTAGCGCATGATCCATTTCCGCTACCTGACTTAAGTCCCGGCGCCTTGTAGAACGCCTGGCTGGCTACACCCTTCTCTATGAACCGTGCCAGCTTCATTTCCCTCTGCGCCAGTATGCCCAAAGGAACGGAGCCAGTCCGCTCTGTGCCAGAAGCGGACATTTCTTAGGCCGCTATTCATTCTTTCAGTATGCTCATTTCTTCAGAAAGCCATTGTCTTAGAATTCCTACTTTGAATGTATCCCGATAACCTGAACGGTAAACTAAATCATATCCCCGCTCAGCCATTAGTTTGTATTGTGGAAACGGAATAACAAGCCTTCCCGCGGCTACATCATCTGCAATCAGAACACTGCGTCCCAGCGCCACACCTTCGCCACGTATAGCAGCTTCAGTCGCCATGCTACCGAGTGTCCATAACGGTCCCTGATGGCTGCGGAAATTTTTCATTCCCGCCAAAGAAAACCATGACTCCCAGTTCGCCAGCATTCTATCCTCATGAAGAAGAACGCATTCTGAAAGTTCCTCAATTTCTTTTAGACCATTATGTGCGTCAAGAAAGCCTGGACTACAGACAGGAGTGACTGTTTCATTGAGGATACGCTCAGATGAAGCGTCCCGATAATGGCCAAGGCCGTATCGAATGGCAGCATCTACCTGACCATTGTTAAGGTCCACGTTAATGTCAGTAACGTCCAGATGAATATCAAATTCAGGATATCGCTGCCTGAACCGATTGAGGCGCGGTGCCAGCCACTTACTGGCAAATGAAACACTTGTACTGATTCGCAAACTCCTGGCAGGATTCCTTATCTGCAGCCGCTCGGATTCCCTCGTTAACTCACCCAGAATACGAGTAACCGCATGGTGAAATTCAGCACCTTCTTCAGTCAAGATAATCTGCCGTGTCAGTCTGAAAAATAGCTTTAATCCAAGATGCTCTTCGAGCTTCCGGATTTGCCGGCTTATCGCGCCATGCGTAACGTGCAACTCCGCTGCTGCCAGCGTCATGCTGGAGAGACGACCAGTGGCTTCAAAAGCACGCAGAGTCTGCAAGGGAGGGAGGCGATCAAATATCATACGCGTGATATTAAATCACACGTCTTGTGAAAACAAATGATTTGTCAGGCCCGAGTCCAAAAATAAAAATTAACCCAACTTAAATTTCACTTTCCTGTCGGAGCATCACATGCCTTTAAATACTTGGGTTTTATTTTTATTCACCTCCGCTGGCATATCGCTTTTCCCGGGCCCAAACAATCTTCTGGTGCTAACACATGGTGCGATGCTCGGTACGCGAAAGACTCTTGCGACCATCACAGGGGGTTTGATAGGTTTTACACTTTTGATTGGTTTATGTATGTTTGGAATTGGCACCCTTCTACAGGCATCGGAGAAATGGCTTACTATATTGCATGTTGTAGGTGGCCTTTATCTGGTATTTCTGGGCTATAACCTGTGGCGCTCCCCGCCGATAACCAATGAGGTAGAGCCGCAGAGTCGTGTAGCTGACCGTTCACACATGTTCCGGCAAGGTTTTATTTCTGCGGCTACCAACCCGAAAGCATTACTTTTTTTCACAGCCGTTATTCCACCATTCATTACGCCAGAAAGAAGCATAATAATTCAGTTCGTAGTCATTGCACTCACTTATGCTTTTACCGAACTTTGTGCAGAATATGCCTGTGCAACTGCTGCTAACATAATTCGACCATGGCTTACCCGGACAGGAAGACGATTTAACCGCATCTGCGGTTGTGTATTTATAGTCGTGGGTGCGGCGATGCAGATCAGGAGATAATACGATACGACTTTACTTTTTTATATCTGTTTTAATTCTGCTTGTGGCATCTTCCTGCATATAATGAGTCCGCTCAAATGAAAGACAGATGCAGTTCTGAGTATATAATTTCTGATTTCTGTCAGAATTCACCAGAAGAGTTTGGTAAAATATCTAAATAACTGATTTGAACTTCCCTTTTTCACTCATAGCCTACTAAGAGCAACATGGTGCCTGTTGCTCTTACCCATCCCGGAATGCCTCTGGGATCTCATAAGACATATTAGGCATCGCATTAACGACACGCCGTGCCTTTTTGCTCACTTTATTCTGTCGGCCATCTGCCAACTGCTGGGCCAGTTACAGCGGCCATTGCGCCTGCATGCTTAAAAGAACTGTGCCAGTCTACTCTGTGCCGGAAGCAGACGGAAGGACAGCGCTCTAATTAATTCGTTGAGCTCCCTGTAATTCCAAATCCGGGCCAAGGGCAAAAAAAGCCCGCACAGGGCGGGCAACTGGAATGCAAATAGAAGGTTCTCTCATACCTTGCGTGCTGTGTGTAAAATCCCATACAAAGTATGAGATGGATCACAGAGTAGAAGCTTATTCTGAAACGGCAAATTCTTAGAAAACATTTTCGAGTACAGACCGGTTGACAGGGCAATAAGGCAAACTGGCAGCATATCTTGTTCCGGCGTAGCGTGCTTTTTTTGCGGGTAAGCGCAGCAGGGCTTGACGACCCGACTTCGCCGGGGTGCCGAAGGGAAGCATCAGGCTGTTGTTACCCGTGTCCGCTCTGTGCCAGAAGCGGACGTTGTTATTTTGACTCATTGGTGCAGCTAGTAGCGTTCGATTGTGTTAAAAAATTGTTTCGCAGCACTGTATCTAAAGCCTGATGGAGCAGAAATGAGAACACAAAAACGATGCATGGGTTATGTAGCAATCGTGGTCGACGACTATGACCGCGCAATTGAGTATTACACCGGTAAGCTGGGCTTTACGCTGGTAGAAGACACGCCGCAACCGGGTAAGCGCTGGGTCGTTGTAACGCCGAATCCGGAAAGCGACTGTAATCTTCTCCTGGCCCGTGCTTCAAACGGGCAGCAGGAAGGATTTATCGGCAACCAGTGCGGCGGGCGAGTATTCCTGTTTCTGCAAACTGACGACTTCTGGCGTGATTATGAAGCCATGAAAAATAGCGGCGTAAAATTTTGCGAGGAGCCACGCGAAGAAGAATACGGGACGGTTGTGGTGTTTGAAGATATCTACGGTAATCGCTGGGATCTCTATCAGAACGCTCAGTAGGTTTGCCCGCCTGTCTTAATTTCTAGCGGCACGGCTAACTAAGGTCCTGCCGCGCAGATAAGACTGCCGCTTTACCGGATGACTCAGGTTCACCCTCCCTGGTGTTCTGCACCCTGCGTTTTCGGTTCTCTCCTGAACCTGCAGGTTACACACTTCCCCATCGTTGCCGACCAGTTTACTCTGCCTTTCTTCTATTTCCCGTCTGACCAGGCATCGAGCGTATTCTCACTAACCGGGGAACTTATCCCCCATTTCTGTGGGTAACCCTACATGTTGTGGAACCCGGGCAGGCATCTGAACGTCAACGCCTGCTAGGAACGTACTTTTAAATGACGGCCTATGAACTACGCCTATGGCGTTGTGGTATGGGATGGACTCAGGAAAGAGCGGCTGAAGAACTGGGCGTATCCTTTCCCACCTACAAGCGAATGGAGCTGAAACGTGAGGGCCGGCTGCCGGCGTCCGTAGCGCGGGCTGTCGAATATGCCACAACGACGCTTACGCTCAAAGCCGCGCTGCCCGGATTGCACCGGATGAGCAAGACGCAGGTGCCGACGCAGCTGCAGCATATTCTTGACGGAGGTGAGCATGCTTAATCTGCCACCTTTAGTTTGCTCCTCCTTGCTTAAAGATATGCTCGTCCACAATGTCTGAAAGCTGTGCGGCCAGCTCCACTACCGGGCTGTTGTTCTCTTCTTCAGGGAGTTATCTGCTGCTGGCCATTCTGTCTGGAGGAGGGCTGGCTGAAAAGGCGTGGCTTGCACGCCTTGAGATGTACTGAGGCGCCCGGTAACTTATCTTACGGAAGCCGTTTTCAGACTACCGTGTCCCGGCGTAACCGGCGGAACGCTATCAGGGTGATGATGACCATAACCGCAATCACAGCGGCGCCAGTGAAAACAACGGAGGAATTACCCGGTATAAACTCCATGAAAGAAGACAGGAACTGACCTGAGAAGATAGCCATCGACAGATAAGCAAGGTTACGACCCCGTACCCGGGCGTGGCTCTGCTCTACAGTCATATGATTTACAAGCGGGACTGACAGTCCGAAGCCACACCCCATCAGAACGCCCCCTGCAACGAATAAAGGAACATCAGAAGCCACAGAGAAAATCAGGTGGGCACCTGCATAACAGATGAAGGCTGTATATAACGTGCCATATTCCCCTGCGCGCGAAACAAGGCGAGGCATCAGGGCTGCCGCGAATACGGCAATAAGCGAAATAAACGACAGGAAGTAACCGGTTTCAGCTGCCCCGATATTCATTTTATGAAAATGCTGAGGAATGATGATGATGCCGGTAAAGAAACAGATCATGGAAAAGACGGCAGAAAAATAGACAGCCTTGAGCCTGCCAGCACCTTCAGGCTTACCCCTCTCCTGTTCATTAACCGGCTCGCTCAGTTCTGCAGGGGGTTCAGGCACGAACAAAATTTGCATGATCAGGAGAAGCCAGGCAACAAGATAAAGCAGGAACGGCCAGCGCCAGCCGAGTGTCGCCAGCAGACCACCGATAAAAAGGAAAATGACGCCGCCCAGCTCAATGGACATCCCTTGTGAAGCGATCATTTTCAGACGGGCGTGCCCGCTGTAAAAGGCAGAAATCAGCGTCGTGCCGGCTGACATGACTATCGCCGTGGCCCCGCCAAGCAGCAGCCTGTCAATCATGACAGGCACCAGACCATGAAGAAAGACACCTCCGCTGCCGAGAAGGCCGTACAGGAACAGCCCGCACATGAGCGCCCGGTGCGCGCCCGCCTTATCTATGAACCGCCCTGCCAGTGGTCCGAAGAGTACCACGCCCAGGGAGGGAATAGTGACAAGCCAGCTTGCAGCTGATGGAGTACCCAGGTGAGTGGCCACCTCCGTCAGTCCGGGGACGATGACGCATCCCACCATGATTGTCAGGCAGGCAACCGCAAGCAGCGTGAACGCCCCTGACTTTTTTAACTCTCGCATAATTTTCTCCGGGTATGTAGTCCGATATGTGGGATATGTGTCCAAAATGTGGATATAATTTTCGGGTCAACCCGGGGTTAAGTCAACGCCCAAACTGTAAACGGAATGTCAGTAATGCCGGACAGGCGAGGAAAACTGAAACGGGGTAAAGGCCTTCAGGCTGTTGTGGGGAAGGCGCGGATACTCTGCGCTCTTGAAAATTATCCCTGCGGCATCCCGGTTACGGATCTCCCGCGCACCCCGTCCACACAATGGTCATGTCTCAGATGGCACCGTCGCCGGTGTCAGGGGGCTCAGAAGGCGTCAGGCCGGGGCCAGCAGTGGAATGCAAAGACCCGGGCTTTTTTCTGATCTTTTCCCGGGCAGGACGGCCGCCACGGCTCCTACAAAGCGGAAGAGGAAGTATCAGGATCAGCGGACGCTATAAAACCGCGCAAAGAAAACGCCGGCTTCAAACAGCAGGTACAGAGGAACGGCCAGCAGGGTCTGTGAAAATACGTCAGGAGGCGTCAGCAGCATCCCGATAACAAAAGCCCCAACGAGAACATAGGGGCGTCTGGCGCGAAGCGCCGCCGGTGAGGTCACGCCCGTCCAGCACAGCAGCACGATAGCAACCGGGACTTCAAAAGAGACGCCAAACGCAAAGAACAGCGCCGTCACAAAATCCAGATATTTGGCCATATCTGTAGACATGAGCACGCCTTCAGGCGCGGTCGCGGAGAAAAAGCTGAACGCCAGCGGAAATACGACGAAGTAGGCAAAAGCCGCCCCCGCATAAAACAGCAGCGAGCTGGCAACAAGCAGGGGCATCACCAGACGTTTTTCATTCTGATACAAGCCCGGCGCAATAAAGGCCCACGCCTGGTAAAGGATAAACGGTATGGCAAGAACGACTGACACCAGCGCAGTCAGCTTGACCGGAGTAAAGAAAGGGGACGTGACGTCCGTCGCTATCATGCTTGCGCCGGCGGGCAGGTTCCGGACAAGCGGCGCCGAGACCATATGATAAATATCATTAGCAAAGTAGATCAGGCCTGCAAACAATCCGCAGATAATCAGAAGGATTTTTATCAGCCGCTGACGGATCTCCGTCAGATGTCCGACAAGGGTGAGGCTGCTCTCTGTATTCGCGTTCATTTTTCTTCAGGTTGCGCTTAAAGCCCTGCAGGCGGGGGTAAGGCGCCAGCAGGATCAGTTATTATTCTTGAGGGGGGACTCATTATGCTGAGCCGTAGCCGGAGAGGAGGACTGAGGGGATTTTCCTGCCTCACTGATGGCGGAGCCGGCTTCTTTCAGCTCCGCCGTCACGCCGGCCTGCATTTTCCCGGCGCCGGCGAGGCCGGCATTCAGGTCTTTTTTCAGCTCTTCAACCCGCAGCTCTTCAGAAATTTGCTGCTGCACGGAAGCGGACAGCGAACGCACCGTTCCTATCCACTTTGCTGCCGTTCTCACTACTCCGAGCAGCCGCTCGGGTCCCAGCACTATCAGTCCGATGACAAAAACCAGCATTATTTCGCTGAAGCCAATATCAAACATGATCAGGCCTGACGTCCGGCTGACGACGATTGATCAGCCGCGGCTCCGGCTGATACCTTCTTTTCTTCCAGCCTTTCTGTCGATTCAGAGATGACGGAAGGGCCGGCATCGTTACCATCGCTCATAGCCTTTTTGAAGCCTTTGATGGCCGAGCCCAGATCGGAGCCAAGCGTGCTGAGTTTGCGGGTACCGAATAACAGAATGACGATGACCGCAATGATAAGGAGACGCCAGATATTAATACCGCCCATAACTACCTCTGTTGATTTATCTGCGTGATGAAAGCCCGCGGTGAACCTCAGTAACAAGGCGTTTCTCCGGCAGGGTGACCATATAATGGAGTTTTAATCCATTATGCGGTCATTATTCTGAGCCTCATCGGCCTGGATGTCAACCGACCGTTCCGGCCTGAGGGGAAGAACGGCCGAGGATTGTGTGTCTTTAAAAATAAATTATTTATTTTACTGCATTTATGGTCGCACGGATCATGGCGCTCCCCCTGAGAAAGAACGCTTTTTGCAAAAGAATTAGGCAGACGGACCGGGGTCTTTTGATGCAGGCGGCGGGTTAATACCCCACTGACAGACCATTCTTCGGGCATAAAGCTTCGCTTTCTCTCTGAATACCCTGTTCCATATATCCGATATGTGGATAATGATGGTATGCTGCAGGAACTTTTTCTGGAGAGACTTCATGAGTACTGACGCAGATAACAACGGATCTCAGGTAATAGCCAGAGCGGCGACTATCCTTCGCGCGCTGGAAATTCAGCCCAAGGGCATGACTATTTCTCAGCTGTCCCGGGAAACGGGTTTACCCCGCACCACCGTGCACAGGTTAGTAAGCTCGCTGGAATCCCAGCAGTTGCTGATTTCCGGGGTGGAAGGCGTGCAGCTCGGCCCGGCCCTCGCGCGTCTGGCCGCGTCGGCACATACCGATGTCATCACCCTTTCAAGACCCGCCATGGAAACCCTCGGACGCCGCACGCGCGAAACCGTCGATCTGTGTGTATATCGCGGAAGCCACGCGGTTTCTGTCAGCCAGTTTGTTTCCGATCAGGAACTCCGCGTGGTGTCTGCAATCGGCACAGCCTATCCGTGCCACTGCACGGCGCACGGCAAGGCGATTCTGGCGAGGCTGTCCGATGAAAAAATCGAGGATCTTCTGGGCGGGCGACCGGATGTCCGTACTGACAACACCCTGCGCACCCTTTCCGCTGTTCTGGATGACGTGCGTGAAATCCGGACCCGGCGTTACGCGATCGATCGGGAAGAACACGCGCGCGGCGTGTGCGGCCTAGGGGTTTATATCGAGGCAAGCGTTAACGAATATTATGCCATCTCCATTGCCGTCCCTGCGCTGCGTTTTGAAGAGAAGTTTGATCACCTGCTTGGCTCGCTGATGCAGTGCAAAGCCGAAATTGAGGCCATGCTGGCATAAAAAAGCCGGGTCAGACGCCCGGCAAAAAGAAGCTAAAGGCGTGGCCGGTGGATTCGCCGGCCACAGAAAGGATTCTCAGACACAAACTCCGGAAGGATTAGCTTTTACCATACTGCTTGTAAATATCCGGCAGGAAGCGACCCAGCGAGCTGAATTCGGTCATATCGTGGGTGGCCATTTCGTACGCAAAATTCTCCAGCGACTCCCGGGTCATTCCCGCTCTGGTAATGTACTCGCGGGAGCGTTTCCCGCCGTCCGGGAACTTCTCAAAGCGGTCCCAGGACTCATGAGTGCCGATCCAGTAACGGTTAACCATTTCCATACCCGCCGGCGTATCGCGCCCCAGGTGGATCATCAGCACCATCGGCGATGAGGGAGCATCGTAAGGCGTGATGATGCCGCTGGCGTTAAAGGTAAAATTATTTTTCTTCAGCAGGGCGCCATCCACCCCGAAGCTTTCCGGCTTATCGAAATGAATGATGCCATCAAGGTAATTGTCCCCGATATATTCAGTAATGTGGTTAGGGTTTCCGTACAGACGTTCCCCGTAAGACAGGCTGGTATCAGCCAGGCGAGCAGGATCTGCGACGGAATTGTGAATATGCGCATGCGGGAACCAGAGGTAGTAGCGCTCACTTTCAATCGGGTGACCCCTCTGAGTATTTCATCTATTCAGCGACCCGACGCCATGGACGCAAACCCGGGCCTGTCTCACCAGAAAATATTACCCAGGCCTTTGCCCGCGCACGCGCGCGCTGTGTCCTGGACACAGGCGCGAATCCGCCGACCTTTCATGAAATTCGGAGTCTGTCGGGACGCCTGTATGAAGCCAGACAGGGTGAGGCGTTTGCGCAGCGGCTGCTCGGTCATAAAAATCTTTCCATGACCAAAAAGTATCTCGATCCGCGTGGAGACGAGTACGTACTGGTCTGAGCCATGTATGTGATTTTCGGACAAATTTCGGAGGTTTTCGGACAGGCGAAAATTTAACCTTGCAAATCATGCCTTTATGGATATGCTATATACAAACCATATACGTTTCATATAGGCCACCCATGGGCATTGTCAAAATATCCGATCTGATGCATGAAAATCTGCGCATCGCCAGCCAGGCGATGAGCCGCTCGATTAACGCGCAAGCCGAACACTGGCTAAAGCTGGGCATGCTGGCGGAACTCTATCCCCACTTTACCCAGCAGGAGCTGGCGCAGCTGCTGATCCGCGTTGAGCTGGAGCACGGCAGCGACCTGCGTCAGCTCATCTCCCCTGCCGAGCGCCTGCCACAAGGAGAAGCGCAGTGAACAGAAGCGTAAAGATCCACACTCAGGAACAGATTGAGCTGGCGCGCGCGGCGGGCCATGCGGCGGCGCAGGTGCTAGCAATGATTGCGCCGCATGTGCAACCGGGCGTCACCACGGAAGAGCTGGATGACATCTGCCACGATTTTATCGTTAACGAGCTGAAGGTGATCCCCGCCAATATCGGCTATCAGGGCTATACGCGCACCACCTGCACCTCGGTGAATCACGTGGTGTGTCACGGTATTCCCTCGGCCAAAAGGCTGAAAAAAGGAGATATCGTCAATATTGATATCGGCGTTATCAAAGATGGCTGGTACGGCGATACCAGCCGCATGTACTTTGTCGGCGAACCCTCGGTGCGCGCGCGGCGGCTGGTGGATATCACTTATCAGTCGCTGG
>Ga0209796_10000664_pt1 | contig 19168 bp, 18 predicted proteins | sample AgamicOrSfrz_FD_187167 | JGI IMG/M metagenome (GOLD analysis project Ga0209796, IMG submission 187167) | Agave microbial communities from Guanajuato, Mexico - Or.Sf.rz (SPAdes) (version 2) | ecosystem: Host-associated > Plants > Phyllosphere > Phylloplane/Leaf | place: Guanajuato, Mexico...
ATCTTCAATGCCCAGCTGCTCGATGTCAGTGGCGTAGCCTTTACGGTAGTAAGCTTTAACCTGTTCGGCGGTTTTGTGTCCGTCCTTTTGCGCTTTCTGCGCGAAGACCGGATCCAGCTTCCCCTGCACTAGCAGCGGATAAACTGACTCCCATACGCCATCCCAGTCTGACAGCGGACGATCTTTGACATCCTTATTATCAAACTCCCCTTCGGCCGCTTTCTGCTCTAGTTGCGACAACGCCGGGCCGTGCGAATGGTGACCATGCGCCATGGCCTGCCCGCCGACCGTCAGCATACACAACGCGATGACTCTCTTTTTGCTCGCCAACATGTTTACCCTCAATCAGTGAAAGAGTGTAAAATGTTATGATATAACATTTCTAAAAACAAGCGTTGTGTGTCGTCTCGCTAGCTGGAATGGAAAAGCCCCTTCGCCTGCGGTTTTGAATCGGTTGTCGTTAGGCACTTCACATCACGCAGCGCTTGCAGTTCAGACAGGCGCGATTTCGCTTTTTCGCTGGCGTTGTGGCGCGCGAGACCGTTTCCGATACCCAGATCGCCCATAAAACCGAGCACAGTGAAGAAGTCAAAGCTGCTGGTCTGGTCGATCTCCTGCTGGATGTGGCGCGTTTTAACGATTTCTTGTTCCAGTGCCTGACAGTTCAACGTCACCGCTTCTTGATCCGTCACCGCTGACGCCTGGGGGTATTGCTTGGTTGCGCAGGCGGAGAGCAGCAGCACGGCTGCGATTAACCATAGTGTTTTCATTGGGGTGTCTGTAGTGAGAAGCCGGACGTAAAGAAGCATGCTGTTGTAAGCGGAATCTAGATGTATCAGAAGCCTACCCTAAGGTACAGAGTATCAATAAGGTAAACAGAATGGATTTTATGAGCGTTTTTGACTTTATAGAAGCCCTGCAAGATGTCAGCATAACCAACATTAATAAGCCAGCCGATCAAGTATAGAATTGTTCAATGTAGATTTTTTGCCATGACTTTCTTACAGAAAACTCCTGACTACGAGTAAACGACGAGATCCCAAACCAATGCTCAACAATTCTCCTTAAAGTCCGAAGCATGCGCCTAAAAAACAGAAACGGGCTATAAATTATCTATCATGTGCAGTGATAAGCCCCCTGCTGCCAAAAGATGACATTTCTAATAACTCTGAATATATTGCTTTACGCATTAGTTAGTTGTACTCCAGCGGGATGTTATGAATTAAAAAACATACAAAATCTGGCTCGATGGCAGAGACAATGATCCACTTATCTTAAGAATATTCTTGTTAGTTGGCAGCTCAATTGCTTATAATCCCTTACAAATTTCCGGCATTATCTTATCATTTTCTTTTGAACAAAAATTAAGCAGGTATTTCAATGACTCCAACTCAACCTGATGTTTTCATTGACTTTCTCAAATCACTATCAGGAAAGCATGTCGCTTTTTTCCCTAAATCGGGTAATGCTGGTGATGGTTTTATCGCTCATGCGACTTATGCATTATTTGAAAAATACAACATCTCTTATACTTCATATTCACAGGATGAGGTAGTCGAAGATGAGATCGTCCTGATTGGGGGCGGTGGAAATCTGATTGAAGGAAAATATGAAGACGTAGCAAGAATAATATGGCAGCATCGGAGTAATGCGAAAGTTGTTCTATTACCGCATACCATAGTTGGATATGCAGAAATTATTGCTGAAACTAATAACAACCTTCAAATATTTTGCAGAGAACCAGTCTCTTATGAACTTGCTTTATTAAATGGCGCAAAAAAAGAAAAAACCCATTTAGCACATGATATAACCTTTTATCTCGAAGATAACTATTTCGCCGAATTTGTACGCAAAGGAAAGGAAATATTATATGCATTAAGGACTGATGGGGAATCTTCTGGAGCAGTACCAATTAATAAAGAGAACATTGATATCTCTTTATCATGGAATGGAGATTTATGGAAAGACGCTCAATTTTGTAAACATGTAACTTATAGCCTTGCTTCCTATATATCCCCTTTTGAAAAGGTTTTGACCGATAGATTACACGTTTCAATATTATCGGCTTTTCTTGGCAAAAATGTTTCATTAATGCCTAATGACTATTACAAAAACAGGGCAATATACGAGCATTCGTTGAAGAACCGCTTTCCTAATGTGAATTTTATAAACACAGCATCTAATATAACCGATTTTGAAATAAACTCCCATGAGGATGCAGGATCACAGCTAATTAATTCAGAAAATGATATTGATCAACTTAAGGATGAAATTATACACTTAAAAGAGATCAATAGCGATTTACAGAACAATCTAGCAAACCAAATGGCAGTGCGTGAAGAAGTCGAACGTAGGTTTCAAATTAAGCTAGATGACTGGGAAGAACAATATGAGCTAGCTGAAAAAAAATTCTCAATTAGAGAAGCTAATTTAAGACAAGAGCTTGAGAATTATTTAAATAAAAGCGGTGAGAATTTAAACATAACACACCTGCCATCTGCAGAAAGCAGTAATGAAAAGTACATATCTATGCTAGCAGAGTCTAACTCTAGACTGAACGAAATATTCAATTCCACAACGTGGAAATTTGTTAGCAAAATAAACAAAATAGGTACTAAACTGCCTGTTTTTATACGAAAAGCAGTGCGTTGGACATTTCGATAGATAGGGATTAATCATGACTGCAAATCAAAATAAAAATATGCAAAAAAATAGTTGTAGTGACCATTTTCCAGGCATATCTATTGAAACTGCAATTTTAGCAGCACAGAGACTTTCTCGTTTGCGGATATTTTCCGCTCAGCAATACAAAGCTATGCATCCTGATGTCGCTGAAGTTGATGTTGATGCAAGCTGGCATGCAGCTGTTTTTGGTGCTTATGAAGGTAGGTCATTATTCAAAAGAGAGCAAATAGCTCGCGTTTTGGGGCTGCTGTCCAAATTAGATGAAAAAGCTTTGAGTCAATCTAATCTTGATTCTACAAAGAGTCATTATCAAAATTTATTCTCAAGCTTCTCAAAAAAATATCCTAACGCTGACATCTTTGTAAGCTCAATGGGTAATATATTTATGAATGAACTGGCTCACGATCTTGTAAAGGATCTTCAGCGAGCTGGAGTTAATGCTCAAATTAAAGATGAAAAGTCAAGTCAGGCGTATCGTAGCAAATTGTCAATATTTGTAGCTCCACATGAATTCTTCACTTTAGGTGAAGGGGTCAACTGGATGAATGATGAAGTTATTACAAATTCTTTTGTATGGAACACGGAGCAAATCCAGACTCAATGGTTTGCTCGAAGCATTCCTGCGATACTTCCAGCCAAAGGAGTATTTGATATATCTCCCCAAGCAGCACAACTTTTTAATAATGCCAGAATACCCAGTATGCATCTTGAACCCGGTGCGGAGCTTATAAATAGCTGGCTGACTGATAAAGATTCATATCATCCATTAATAAGAGTTTTACCTAATAAAGCCAGGAACATAGTATACGACCCAGCCAACTGGCTTAGCAGACCAATAGATATTTCATTCTTTGGAAGCGAAAGCCCGCGCAGAGAGCTTTTTTTCAGTAAAAATGCTGCTTTTTTTGCTGAATATCCATCTTTTATTTACTATCGCCGAGGCAGTTATGGGCCAATACGCGCAAGATTTGATGATAAATCCTTAACGCGCATAGCTGGCCATCTTTCCGGTGTCTCTAAAATTTCGTTAAATGTCCATCGGGATGAATTTTCTTACTTTGAATGGCATAGAATGGTACGTCAAGGAATGGGATCTGGTTCGCTGGTAGTATCAGATAATTGTCTGCCTCACCCGAATTTAAAGCCCGGTGTACATTTTTTCCAAGATGAATTAAAACATTTACCTAACCTTATTGAATGGTTATTAAAGGACAAGGAAGGCCAAAGTCGGGCTCAACAGGTAATCAATCAGGCTACGCAAGTTCTTGCCAATTCTGAAAATGCCTTTATGAGGACTGCTCAGATATTGAATTTTGTTGATAATTGTTTTGAAGGAGTACAATAATGTTCGAAATAACTCCGCATTTAGTAAAATTCAATATTTTGTATGAAAAAACAAATCGTATTTACCCGCATAACAAAGGCATAACGATAGCGGTAAGTCTTTTTAACTATGAAAAATTTGTGACTGAGTGTTTAGATTCTATATTTAAACAATTACATCAACATCTTGAGCTTATTGTTGTCGATGATTGCTCAATAAAAGATAAATCTGTTGAAGTAGTCAAAGAATGGATGCAGCAACATCAAAACCGATTTGATCGCATTACTTTACTTCAACATTGCCGCAATCAAGGCCTGGCTGAGGCCCGCAACACTGCATTCAAATACTCTCGTACAGATCTTATTTTTGTAATCGATGCTGATAACATTATATATCCCAGAGCGATTTCTCGGCTTTTCGAAGTTATGGAAAACAAAGAATTTGATGCTGCCTATACACAGCTTGAGCATTTTGGTGATGTAAGTCGACTAGGCTATTCTGAAGTATGGAATAAAAGATATTTCATACACGGAAATTATATCGATGCAATGGCATTAATATCAAAACGTTCCTGGCTGCATGTTGGAGGTTATACGCATATGGAAGGGGGATGGGAAGACTATGATTTTTGGTGCAAATTTGTAGACAATGGCATGACAGCAGCCTATATACCTGAAATTCTTTGCCGCTACCGAGTTCATGATACCTCAATGTTGCGCAAAGATACGGCCCCAGCCACTAAAAGATTAATGATTGAAATGATTATGCGTCATCCATGGCTAAAACTTAACACCGACTTTTAATTTTTATAGCCCGGTTAAATGACTGGGCTTAATATCATCATAATAGATAACTTCCACTTCAATTTTTATATTATCTATAGTAATAATAAAAAAATACATATAATCAATAGTTATACCTTACTATGGATCTTTTTAAGAGTTGGTTTATCAACTCAGTCTGCGCTTTATAAAATGAGTTAATTTTATACAGAAATCATTTTCATATTATGACCATTAAAATTCTTAAAACTGAGATTTCTGTTGGATGCTGTAAGAACATCTCATACAATAGTTTTTTCAAAAATTAGCACTTTGGAATTCTGTATGTAACTTTATGCTTGTCAACAATTTTTATTCTTTCGTTAATGCTTACGGATACTTGCCATGAGACGGTTCTAATGCCAAGATCTGCCTCATTGATTAAATATGAGAATACGTATGATTAAGCTTTTTGCAAGATATATGTCTGTTGGTGTAATCAATACGCTTATACACTGGGGGGTTTTCGCCATGCTTTATGCTACTGGCCAGTCACAGTCTTTTTCAAATTTTGTTGCATTCTGTTGCGCGGTGACCTTTTCATTTTTTGCAAATGCTAAATGGACTTTCAGCGCAGAAGCAACCACGGTTCGCTACTTGCTCTATATTATCTTTATGGGTGCTATGGCCGCAGTCGTAGGGCTATGTGCAGATCGAACGAAAATAAACCCATTGATTACGCTTGTCATATTTTCAGCCATTAGTTTGATTTGTGGTTTTTTTTATTCTAAATACATTGTTTTCAAGGTTAAAAGATGAAGATATCCCTAGTAGTTCCTGTCTTTAATGAAGAAGACGCATTACCTGTCTTTTATGAAACAGTGCGTCGAAAACTGTCTGACTATAATGTAGAGATCATTTTCATTAATGATGGTAGTAAAGATAATACAGAAAACATCATTAATGCTCTGGCTATATCCGATCCACTTGTGAAACCAATATCTTTCACTCGTAATTTTGGTAAAGAACCTGCTCTTTTTGCAGGGCTTGAGCATGCTAAAGGTGATGCAATAATCCCTATTGATGTAGACTTACAAGATCCTATAGAAGTTATTCCGCTGCTTATTGAGCGCTGGCAAGCAGGAGCGGATGTTGTTTTAGCAAAACGCATAGATCGCAGCACTGATGGCCATCTTAAACGGAAAACAGCAGAATGGTTCTATCGACTTCATAACAAAATAAGCTCGCCAAAAATTGAGGAAAATGTAGGCGATTTTCGCCTTATGTCTCGCGAAACAGTTAAACACATCAATCTTTTACCCGAGAGAAATTTGTTTATGAAAGGGATCCTTTCATGGGTTGGAGGACGCATTGATGTAGTTGAATATACGCGCGCAGAACGCGTAGCGGGTATATCTAAATTTAATGGGTGGAAGTTGTGGAATCTGGCACTAGAGGGAATAACATCCTTTTCAACCTTCCCCTTACGAATGTGGACTTATATCGGATTATTGGTTGCTGGACTCTCTTTTTTCTACGGCGCTTATATGATTTGGGATACAATAATATTTGGAAACCCTGTCCGAGGCTATCCATCCATTCTGGTATCAATTTTGTTTTTGGGTGGGGTTCAACTTATTGGGATAGGGGTTCTTGGTGAGTATATAGGCAGGATTTATATTGAGACAAAACAAAGGCCAAGATACATAATTAAAAACCCCTGCCCTATGGATACTCCAAAAAATAAAACAGGGCAATTCGAGCACTAAAAGAGGTTAATATGGTGATGCATAAGCAGTGTTTGAGCGCATCTTCAGTTATGGGACTGATGGCGCTTGCTTTCGTTCTTATGGTATTAAGAAGGCCTGATATTGTTACGCATGCACAGCCATGGGCCGAAGACGGTAAGATCTGGATGGCTGGGATTTATAATAATGGATTTTGGCCTCCTATATTGCTTCCTCAGAACGGCTATTATCAAACTATATCCAGATTAGTCTATGGCACTTCCCTAGCGCTTGGGCTTCAACATGCGGCATTAGGTGCCAACTTAATTGCTCTTTTCATACGATGCTTGTTTGTAGGATTCATTTTTTCTTCAAGAATGGCATTTATTCCGGTTTCTTACAGACTGGCAGCTGTAGCATATTTTGTATTAATGTCAAACCTTTCAGAAGGCTTCGTAAACATTAAGAATTTGAGATGGCATCGAAAATTTTTCGGGTTACATCACGTAAGAGCGCGAACAAACAGAACATTGCCGCAATCTATCCTGACCTGCTAGTGCAGAGCGGGCTATATTGCGGCAATTTTTTGCCCCATGTATGCCCCATGGAAAGAAATGCATCAGCATAATGTTAAAAGAGGACGTTATAGTGAAGGAAAAATATAACTTAAACACGATATTCATTGTGGGCTTAATGGCCTTATCCTTCTTGCTTCTCATTTTGAGGCGTCCGGATATCGTGACTCATGCCCAGCCGTGGGCTGAAGATGGCAGGGTTTGGATGGCAGGAATATATAATAATGGCTTTTGGTCGTCATTATTTCTTCCCCAAAATGGCTATTTCCAGACCATCTCAAGAATAACATACGGCATTGCTCTTTGGTTTGGACTGTCAAAAGCAGCCCTTGCGGCTAATGTTATTGCAATCATAATCAGGTGCTGCTTTATCGGACTCATACTTTCTCGACGCATGGATTTTATTGAGCTGAAATACAGGGCTGCTGTTGTCCTGTATTTTATTTTGATGCCTAACGTTGCTGAAGGTTTTGTAAACATTACAAACGTGAGATGGTGTAGAAAAACGTTCGAGTTACTTCGGGTAAGAGCACGAACAAACAGAGCATTGCCGCAATTGAACCTGACCTGTTAGTGCAGAGCGGGCTACATTGCGGCAATTTTTTGCCCCATACATGCCCCATGGTTAAATTTTAGGCAAGCAAGTATTGAGAGAGAATAGTATGGTGAAGGAAAAAGGCAGTCTGAGCGCGCTCACTATTGCAGGGCTGATGTTCCTGGCATTCGTGATTTTGGTTTTACGGCGGCCGGATATCATTACTCACGCTCAACCATGGGCTGAGGATGGGAAGATATGGATGGCAGGCATATATAATGATGGGTTTTGGTCGTCGCTTTTACTGCCTCAAAATGGTTATTACCAGACGATATCAAGAATAGCTTACGGTATTTCGCTTGCTTTCGGTCTTGAGCATGCGGCATTGGGCGCTAACTTAATCGCTCTCCTTATTCGATGCTGCTTTATTGGATTCATTCTTTCTTCTAGAATGAACTTCATTCCAGTCGTTTACCGACTTGTTGCGGCGGCTTATTTTGTGCTTATGCCAAACTTGTCTGAAGGTTTCGTAAATATTACCAACTCCCACTGGTATCTTTCGATGTATTTGGTTGCGGTTGTGATGGCAGAAAGACCACAAAGTCTCGCATGGAAAATACATGATTACAGCCTGCTTATACTAAGCTCACTCAGCGGTCCATTCGTCGTATTTATAGCGCCATGTTTGTTAATAAAAAGAACTTACGAAAGAGGTGGTATTCTAAATGCAATAAAGGGAATCAATTCCTTCGATTTCATCATGGCTTCGTGCTGTGTTATTCAGGTTTCCGCTATTCTCTTATCGCCTGACACCGCTCGCTCTTCCGCCCCACTCGGCGCATCGATAGGCGTTTTTATTAAAATCATATCCTACCGAATCATTGCAGGTACATTTTTGCCTAATGCCGCAATCCCATTTATGCCATTCAGTAAATGGCTATGCCTGTCATTGTTCCTTCTTTTCGTAATTCCAGCTATATATTACTTCTTCCGTGCGGGATGGAGGTACAAAGTAGCGCTCATTTTTCCCACATTGATGATTGGTTTTGCATTAGCGAAGCCAATGATGAGCATTACTGACCCGCAGTGGCCAGTATTCTTTATTCCCGGAAGCGGCGAAAGATACTTTTTCGTCACTAACTTTGCGTTCTTCTGCTTTATTTTGTTTATGATTTCTAAAACAGGAAAAGCTGGTAAGTTTGTACTTCCTGCCCTGTGCTTGTTTACCCTGATTTTGGTAAGTCGAGATTTTCGTATGGATCCTTATGCCGATGTGGGTTTCGCCAAAAGCATATCTGATTTCAACTCATTACCTAAAGGGCAAGTGCAGGACATCCATATCAATCCGCCGGGTTGGGTTATGACGTTAGATAAGAAGTAAAATAAAGGCCATCTTCATGATGGCCTGTTATTTATTCTCCTGAAAGCTCGAACTGGCACGAGAACGCGCTGATGTTGGCGCCTGACACGTTTCTTATGTAAAACTTTGCCGATGTTGCGCTACTTTCACTTGGTGCATATGAAAGGATATAGTCCGCGCTAACATTGATAGGAGTTGCCCTTCCCCACGCCGGCGCTTCTTTAAAAACGCCTGCTGGCACCGATAAGGTATAGCTCCCAGTAGAGGAAGCCACTGCTGTGACGGATGTGGCTATGCGGAATTTGTCCCGTTCTACATATGAGGTTGTTGGCGTAGTGAATGTCGAGTCAGTGGCGCTACCTCGATGAATATTCCCTTGGTAGGTACTGAATGGGAAGTAAGACAGGTCAGAAAAGGCTGATGTCATGTCTCGTAATGTATTACCAGTGATGGACCAGTAGGAGATAGTAGTTCCGCTACCTTTTAGAAAGCCGTTGAATCCTCTCGCGTTATTATTGGCAATCATCCCCTCAATTCCGCTAGTAACATTAATTGCATATGCGGTGGATGTACCTGAATTCTGGAGATTGCCGTAAATCTGATTCCCTGTGATTGTTGCATTATCGCCTGATGAGGTGATTGCATTTCCTGCAACACTGATCCAGTTATTAGCAATTACGGTGGCATCAACCGCTGAGTTAATGGCTGCTCCGGTGCCTAGAATGATGTCTATAACGTTATTAGTAATAGTCGCAAGTAAGCCGGTAAGCATGCTAATTGCTGATGTGCAGGCGATAATAATATTATTGTTAATCATCCACCCTTCACAGCGATGCCCAACAGTGGTATCACTTCCCCACACGATGCCATTTGCAAAGCTCATTATGGTGTTACGGGTGACGCTAATATTCACTGAGCTGACGCCTGCAATTGCTGTCCCATACTGACCTACATATGCAGGTACATTCATAATCTCATTGCCAGAAATTGTTCCATACCATGCGTTATTGAGTAATATGGCATTAGCAAAATAATAGGATGTTGAGTTGGCTGGGTTACCAAAAAAGCAATTTGTCACGCTCCAGTGTTCTACTGCTTTCCCTGAAAGGTCTCCAATTACTATGGCGTTTCCTGTGCCAGCTGCGCGAGGAATTATTTTTAATCCGTTGACAGATGAACCACTCGCGAGAATTTGAATTCGCCCTGAGCCGCCTAGCCTTAACTCTGCTCCATCCGAATCTATTGCAAATCCCCCAAGAGCATATACGTCCTGAGTCGCGCCATTCGTGATATAAGAGTTGACATAAAACACATCCCCTCTCGGTACAAATAGCTTGTTATGCGCTGCCAATGCCTTGCTAAAGTACACTCCATCATCCGTCGTTCCGTCTCCATATGCACCAAACATGTAAGGAGTTATCTTACTGGTATCCTCCCTTTTCCAGTAAAATGTCGTGCTAGAATTAGGAACGCAGATTGAGCCGCCGTTATCCGTGCCACTTCCTGCTACAGATACGAAAATACCACCACCTTTGTTAGCCCCGGACCGGTAAGAGTCTAGTATGATTTTCTCACCTGCCTGGCTGGGCGTGAGCATGCTTAATGCAGACCAAGACGCAACCTTGCCTAATTTATTATATCCTTTCGCCTCCGTCAGATTATTAAGGCCGGCCAAATCCTTTACATTCAGGGTGACAGAGTCATCGTTAGGTGACAACTGGTCTACTCGTAATAAACTCATTATATTTTCCTTATTAGCGAATTCTGCGCGCGCGGATATAGCCGTTAGCTGTGCATGTTCCAGAGCCAAAACCTGCCAGTGCGACAAGATAAATAGTGGATTGAGAGGATGTATTAAATCGCGTTACCGGGGAGGCTATGGTGTGAGTTGCGTTTGCTATAAATGATACCTGGAGCACCTGAGAGCTCTGGAATCCCGGGAAGACGCCGGATGTGTTATTTATTCCAACTGCCAGAATGCCAGGAGATGCTCCGCCGGCTGTGACAAATTGAACTACTCCGGAAACTTCCCAGTCTCCCGCCGGAAGAACAACGGAGCTGATGTTCGTAGCGACCCCGTTACTCAGAGATATGCTGCTAGCGGTGTTGGTTGCTACCTGTCCTACTCTTCCAGCCGCAGCCTCGCTGGCATCGGTAACGCCTGTGTAAGTTGCGGCCTGCAGGTTGGTTCTTGCTGCAGCGGCTGTTGTTGCTCCCGTGCCTCCGTGCGCAAGATCGTTAACTTTAGATTCTTCTGTGCTTACCCGATCTGTAAGCGCGGCAAGATCGCTTCCCTTCGCAACATCACTAACCGCTACTGTCTTGCTGCCGTCAGTTGTCCTGATTGTGTCCGCTACCACGTTATGCAGGTCGTCTTCTTCTACTTCTCGGCCGTCCGCTACGGTGTAGGTGGAGCCGGAGCCCACTGTTACAGACTGACCAGACGCGATCGCTATCTGTGGGCCTATAGACCATGCATTCACGTTATCCGGTATCGCCACGCTGTTTTTAATAACTTTTGCGTGCCATGAAACGGGAGAGAATGCACTGGCAGCCAGAGGGGCTTCGCCAGTTAGTTGCTGTTGAATATAAGCGTCAGCATCTTGCCTGGCTGACACTTCATCATTAATGCTCTCGCGTAGCGCATCATCAGCACTTTTCCTCTCATCAGCTTCGTCTGATATTTTGTCGTCAACATAGCCTTTGAAGGCTGACACCTGACCTGTGACAAATTTTCTGTTTACTGCGTCATTGTCATTTTTCGGATCGGCCACATTGCTGATTTGATTGTTTCGAGCGTCATAATAACGGGAGAACGCATTAGGCTTTGTCAGGGCGAGAGAGTCAAACTTCCATCCCCTTTCCTGAATTAGCATTGTTAATTTATCGAGCGCAGCTTCGTGTGAGGCCGCCGGAAATTTCCCGTTCTCATAATATTTAGTTTCCTGCGTTTCAGGAGGATTTCGATAAATAAGAAGAGTGGTGCCCGTGGATAGCGTGGCGCCTGTATATAAGACGCCTCCGCTATCATTTCCTGCCCCGGTTACTGTAAAATCTGGCCCATTAATCAACTCTTTCGTACTACCATCCGCATTTGCAAGAAGAGCGCTGATGTCTCCGTTCTGCAGGAAATAAAACGGAATAGTGAATGAAGTTGTGGTGCCGTCCCCGCTATACTCGATGTAACTTTGGGTGGATGAGACTGTCATCTGCCTTTTCTCCGGGCGTGTGTAATCCCCACAGGAAATTCCTGCGGTAAGAGGGTTAATGCGAAACATCCAGACAAGCGATATCGAAATGACCGCTATTGTGGCAGTCGTGCTTTCGCTTATCTCCATCCCTTATCTGGACTGGTGGGGATTTCTTGTAGGCCCGTCAATAGTGCTTATGTTCGCGTGGGCCTATTACTCGATGGTGTTCGTTTCGTGGGTAGGTGGCGCATTCAAACGGCTTATCGGCCGAGCATGAACTGTGATGGTGGAACCAGGAAATCATTACCCTGATTCTTCCTTATGTTCTGCTCATAGCGATGAAGCGATCCGGGCGAAAGCGATTCCTGCAGCTGATTAAGGATGAGGTAGTTCATCACCGGCCGGGCCCAGAACAGGTTGATAAAGGGCGTGTGATCTACAGAGAAGCGGAACGCATCACCGGCTTTCGCATCGCCAGCTCTCGCCTTCTGGAAAAGCGTCACGATTTCATCAAGGTTTCCTGCTACCGGTCCAGCCAGTGAGGTAACAGGTCCGTTACCGAAACGGTTCGCCTCACCAAACAGAAAGTCGCCAAAGATACCTAAACCACCACCCTGTGCAGCAGCTGCAAGCAAGGTTTTACTGTCTGCCGGCCGCGGCGTCTGCCCTTTCAGCATCAGCTTGGTCTGCATAGACAGGTAGCCAAAGGTAGTCATCCATAGGAAAAGCTGAGCCAGCCCCAGCATTTCACCCTTCCCGCTTTTAGCCAGCGCGTTCCACACACTCCCAAAACGACTTTGCCCAAGTGGCGCCGGCGTGTACCCCCTGCCAAACACTTCCCTTCCTAACGCCTGTTGCATGAATGACGCGGTAAAAGATTTATACTGACCAATGAATCGCAACAGCTCACCTTCCACTGTTCCAGACTGCGTACCCTGCTTCATCAGCGCTCGGGTGCGTGCCGTTGGTTCGGTCATCGCTACCATGACACGGTCAAGCACGTAACCACGAAGCTTGTCGGCCAGCTGCTCACGTCCTGCCTGTAGACTCTTTTCGTTCACGTTTACGTTGCGGTCGGAAACGTATTTTGCGATCACATTGTCAGGGATGGAATTTATGCCGTCCGGCGTCATGAATTTTCGGCCTTCAGAGCCTTTCAAATCCATCTGACGATAGATGTTCCACTCGGCCTCACCGATGCCGTGCAGGTCGAGAGCGCGCTTCAAATCATCATTGAGCATTGCGTGTGGCGAACTAGCGTTATCAGCCAGTATGAAATCATCGTGGCCATGGTGTTGCGTGATGCATCTGCCAACCAGTTCAGACCATTCAGCTTGAAGAACTGGCGCTGTAGGCGCGACACCTTGCCGGGTAGCGTTACATCACCTGAGAAACGCTGCAGGATTTCATCACGCATTGAATCGGCATAAACGCCAAGCGAGCTCAGAAACTGCTTTTGCTCGGGCACCGAATGTCGTTTCAGGCGTCCCTGAATAGACTCGGTAAGTGCCAGTGTGAAGCTTTTAACCTGATAACGAAGTTCTAGTGCATTGCTCGCCAGGTCGTTAAAAGATGAGATGAGGGCGCCGCCAAGCTTAATTATGGAGTCGACCGCTCGCGTAGTTGAGCCAAATCGCGCTAGAGCAGTAGACCCAAAGATATTTGTTGCGCCTGTATCCTCAGCCATCTGGCTTTTAATTTGACTGCGTCGTGCATCAGTAAACGCTCGCAAGGCGCGCTCATTTCCGCGCAGGTCGTTAGAGATATTGTCAGCCAGGTAGTTGACCATGTTCTCCGGGTTGGTTCCCAGAACGCGCATCAAACCTGTATTTCTTGCCGACGACTCCAGCCCACCGAAGATAGCTTCTCTCTATCCGCCTGCTTTTCGCGTCCAGCTTGACCGCATCCTAGAAAGCCGCGGTGATTTCATAATCGCGTGGCATAGGGTTGCCTTATAATATTGCTGTATATAAAAACAGTAATATTGAGTTGGATTTTGGCAAGCTGCTGCAGGTCGGATTTTTGCAAAGTCTGGGCTGGTACGAGATCCTTTCTGGATAAGCAAGGCGTAAGTGGTTAAGTTTAAGTCACTGAAGAGATTACAACCAGCGCGGCATATAACTGCTATCCTTCGGAGAATTTCAGTATTCATAGAGGGCTAATGAAAGAATCCCTTGTTGTGGGCATCGTACTTCATTCCTGCGCTCGTTTTTGGTAATGACCATGATGTCACGCATTGCGTCGAATCCCGGTACTGTCAGTCGCTTCCATACAGTGTTTTAAACCTTTACCCATCGCCAAATGGGCTCATTGTTTACTGCACTCTTAGGATGGCCGAACTGTTGAAATTCAGGAGCTATATAAAAAGGTCATCCTGCTGGCTCTTCAGCACCCTAACCCCAGCCTATAGGCTACTCAGATTGGCGCGGTATACCTTTGGCCCTTCGCCGGTTTTTTTTGATATCAAAATGTATACTTTACTCATTAAGATATGCATAATTTCACATTGGCGACTTTAAGCGTATACCTTATCTCTTATGCTTGAGTTCGTAAGAGATTTCAATCGTTCACTATCTATTTTTTTGAGATATTTTAACCCTGATTTATGACAACGATGTCAGATAGCCGTGATTTGGCACCTAAAGAAGAATACCCACAATCCTTGAAAATCCTGCTAATGGTAAATTGATGATTAAATACAAATTTGATAGCCGTGACTGGAAAATATTTTCTGCCATAACAATTATATCCTTGCTGTATATATTCCCAATAATTCTATCTGGTAGATATTACATCGATGATCTTGGTAGGTCGATAGCTGGATATTCATCTTGGGGGATTGACGGAAGGCCTCTAGCAGATTTGGTAATGCTTATTCTTAATTCTGGGATGCCGCTAGTTGATCTTTCACCGCTTACTCAAATTCTAGCTGTAACATCTATATCTTATGCTCTTACACTTTATGCTAAGAAATATTTCCACAGCATCGACTGGATTTCAACGTCTTTTGCTTGCTTTCTTTTTATAGGGTCTCCATTCTTTATTGAAAACCTTTCATACAAGTATGACTCTATAACTATGGCTTTAAGCGCGTCCTTCCTGATTTTAATATTCGCATCAGTAGAGCGCGGATACTCAAAATGGATTATTTCATCAATCCTTATCTTGTCTTCACTGTGCCTTTATCAGGCGACGATTGGGTTATTTGTTATTCTCTCATGCATTGAGTCAATTGATACTATAAGAGATAAAAGCTCAAAGATCAAAAATGCATTTATAGCGCTTGCTCTCCGGGCATTAGCTTTACTAGCTGCTTTTTTGATTTACAAGCTATGTATACTCAAAATATTTGCACAAGGTACATATCAAAACCTTCGCTCCGGAACTGTTCCAGTTAACTCGTTATTTATTGAAAAGTTGAAAGATAATGTACAGCATTACATGGAATGGCTTATTAATCCATTTGTCGAGTCAATCCCTTTGTATGCAGATATAATCTATACTGCGATCTATTTAATCTTCATTATAAACATTTACAGGTCGAATGATAAAGGAAGGCTGTTACGTTCCGTGCTAGTTTTTGTACTTATTTTTATCTCCATACCTTTCTTCTTCATTCATGTAGTGATATTAAATAATCCGGCCTTTGTTCCGCGTGTGTTGGTATCATTTTGTGGTTCAATGCTGCTATTTGGGTATGTATTATTAAATTCAGGCGTTGGCAGGAGATATTTGCCTTATGTTTTATCTCCTGTCATTTATTTTTGTTTTTTCTATGTGAATGCTTATTCATCCGCATCCTCAGCTCAAAATCGCTCTGACCAACTCATTGCCTCTTCGTTATACTATGATATATCTCACTCTGGTGTATCCTTTGATGACACGGCCGTAATCGGTTCACTGCCAGAATCTGATCAGCGTAAGCTGACCGCATGGAAGTTGCCATTAACTTCTGGTTTAATCCCTCTTTATATGGCTAATGGCTGGTGGAGTAATGAATTCATGAAGCACTACCGTATTGACTTAAAAGCTACCGCACCTTCAGAAGAGGATAGGAAGGCGGCTTGCTCCATTAAGCCATTTGCTAAAACAAAGGACTATAATCTATACATGAATGAACGAAGATTGATTATAGATTTTACAATGGACAGTTGCTCTTAATGTTGATCTTAGCGGTCACTGGACCGCTTTTTTATGGCTTTACCGGACACTTTATTTATCAGAACTTTTTGACACAATGCGGCTCAACATAACTCTATATTTTCCAAAGAGGAAGAGACCTCGCTTCTTCATCGGTTGCCATATCTAAAACGTCCGGCTTTCTGCAGAACAGATATTCTTTGTCCTGCTTCGCCAATGCGAGCCTCTTTTTCGGATGAGTTAGCTATAATTTTTGCCTCTTGCTGCTTTGCCATTTACTCTTCAGAAAAAGGCGGGAGATAAATGCACCACGTAAATAACTATATTAGCGCTGACAGGAACGCCCTCTTCTACTTTTACGGCCTCAATACCTTTTGCGAAATCAATAGTTGAAATATCTGGACCATCCCAGAGAATAGTATTGGTAACCGTTCCATCCTCAACTAATGCGTAAATTCCCGCCATGCATACTTTATAATTATCACAATCCCACCGCTGCTATTCCCACGGGCATACGTGCTTGAAGCACTCTATGCCGCACTCGCGCCTTTAGGTTCATATGCTACAGTAGCTCTTGCGTTGTCGTGGCACCCTTGGGTGCACTGCCACCACCTCTGAGCTCGATGTTTCCTCCTCTATCACATTTAATACCTCCAGAGCTAACAGCGACGCTAAGCGGGCCTCTTTCAGGCTCTCCCCCACAAGAAAAAGCCAGTCTCGTTCCTGATGAGAAAAAGGTACCGTCATTATCAGACCCCATCGATAATGACCCTTCCGCTTGATGTCTCACGCGACACGCTGATGGCGATCGGGAGAAAACTATTGTCCGACCGGGAGCCGGCCGGCGAGCGGGCCGCATGACAGCCACCAGAAAGAAGCTGACATGGGCTGGATTATCACTAATCTGGCCCTTTTTATTTGTATCGTGCTGGCCTGGCTATGGCCGCCAAAGGAGTAGATATGGAAAACGTAATTCAGCTGGCGCCCAGCAAATGGGTTTCAGAATCTGTGCTGATGGCTATTACCGGCCTGAAGAAAAACACGATTAAGACAGCAAGGGAAAAGAGCTGGATGGAGGGCCGTGAGTATAAGCACATTTCGCCGGATGGTATGCCGATGGATAACAGCATGTGCTTCTACGACTGGAAAGCTGTTGAGAAGTGGATCAAGAATCAGCCGGCGGCGATTCCGCGACGTAAATCTGCTTTAATGCCGATCCCTTTCAACAGGAGACAGGAAAATGTCTGGATACCCAACAGGCGTGGCCCCCAACAAAAACCATCTTCGGATCTGGTTCATGTATGAGGGTAAAAGACGGTGGGAGGCGCTCGGTGTACCCGACACGCCAAAGAACAGGAAGATGGCTGGCGAGTTGCGGAGCAACATCGTGTATCGCATAAAAACAGGGACGTTTGATTACCGCAGCCAGTTCCCCGACTCGCCATTGTTTAAAAACGAAGTGGAATCTTCAAAGCCGGTAGCAATACGGGAAATAGCGGATTTATGGCTAAAGCTCAAAAAGCCGGACTGGGCGAACAGCTCATATGTAACGACCGAGCGACGGGTACGGGTTACGCTGGACCATATCGGAAACAGTCGGGACATCAGGTCAATAATGCAGAAGGATCTGCTTAGCCTGCGTATCGAACTGCTGAACGGAAGCTACTTTACCGGCAGGAAGATGAATATAGAGAAGAAAGGCAGGACGGCGGCAACGGTAAATTCCAGCATGTCCGATCTGAAAGCCATCTTCGCCTTTGCACATGGCAACGGATATATAGAGGCGAACCCGATGACGGGCATCAAGCCTCTTAAGAAATCTATCAAGCGGCCAGACCCGATAACACGCGAAGAGTTTCCACGGCTCATTGCCGGATGCCCTACACGACAGAACGCGAACATGTGGTCGCTGGCGATCTTGACAGGCCTACGGCATGGGGAAATCTGCGCGCTAGCCTGGGAGGATATAGACCTCGAAGCGAAAACAATAACCGTGTCGCGTAACCTGACGCCGCAGGATTTGTTCACCCCACCGAAGACGGAAGCGGGCAACAGGGTCATATGCATGATCGATGCAGCAGTCGAAGTCCTCCGCGACCAGCGCCAGCTGACAAGGATGTATCCTCCGACGCCTTTCGCCTTGCATACCAGGGAGCATGGTGAGCGGATCGAGGACCAGAAAACATTCGTGTTCAACGCAAGCCTTGATTCAGTAAACGGCAGGTCAGGCGCTTACTATTCAACAGAGTCGCTCGGGCCAGATATGGAACGGAGCACTGACGCGTGCAGGCCTTCGTCACCGCAAGGCATATCAGTCCAGGCACACGTTCGCATGCTGGGCGCTGTCGGCAGGCGCAAACCCGAACTACGTCGCCGCGCAAATGGGTCACTCAGATGCGCAGATGGTGTACCGGGTTTATGGCGCCTGGATGTCAGAGAACAATACGGATCAACTTTCCCTCATCAACACGAAAATGAACGATCTTATGCTACATACGTGCTTCGCTAAAGTGGCCGTATAGTTATTTTTAGTAGTATCAGCCAGTTACCCGCTTAAACCTGCATATTCATAATATCCGTATAAGCCGCCACCAGCTTATTCCTCACCTGAATCCCCATCTGCATCGAGATAGAGGACTTCTGCATATCCACCATCACATCGTTCAGCGCGATGCCCGGCTTGCCCATCTCAAAATCCTGCGCCTGCGTGCGGGCGGTGTTCTGCGTATCGCTGATCTTATCCAGCGCCGCTTTCATGGTGGCGGCGAAGTCGACCGGCTGCGTCGCCTCGCTGCTTTTGTTACTGGCCTGCAGCGAAGTCAGCTGAAGCTGCTGTAAAACGCCGTCGATTGCCTGAATGGACATGCCGT
>Ga0209796_10000669_pt1 | contig 19077 bp, 20 predicted proteins | sample AgamicOrSfrz_FD_187167 | JGI IMG/M metagenome (GOLD analysis project Ga0209796, IMG submission 187167) | Agave microbial communities from Guanajuato, Mexico - Or.Sf.rz (SPAdes) (version 2) | ecosystem: Host-associated > Plants > Phyllosphere > Phylloplane/Leaf | place: Guanajuato, Mexico...
TTTAAAACGAATCGTCCGAAACTTTTGTACCAAACAAACGCCATTTTCATCTAAACTGCCTTGTCCACCTAGAATTCTCGCAAACTCCTGACACAGACTCTTTTTATTTTCCCAACTCATTATGCTGACTTCCTCTCTTATAATAACTTGTCCTTCCTTATATGTGAAAGTTATCAAGTAGAAACGGCAAACACACAGGAAAACTACCCATTTTATAAATCCAGATTATCAAAAGTCATATTTATTTTTCTTTGTTCATATCAATAGCATGTATTTTTGAATTTAACTAAACAGAGAAATTTAGATGTCCATTTAAAAAATTCACTTAAACAGTTTTTTAAAATTGAAATTGTAGGGGGAAGTAAAATGAAAAAAATAGGAAAAGACGATTTTGTTTCAGGATTTGTTCCTCATCATAATCATGGCTCAGTGGACTACACTTCGGTTGCGTCAGGACATGTCCATCAGTGCCTCGATGTAACGTCTCCTCCAATTCAAAGCGAGGATGGAAGCCACATTCACTATACAGAAGGCTATGTTGTTTTTGAAGACGGACATACACATCATTACAAAGCCTACTCTGGTCCCGCTATTCCCATTGGCAACGGTATGCACGTTCACTATTATGACTTTTATACCAGTGAAGACAACCAGCATCGGCATCATGTCAAAGGTGTAGACCATCCTGCTCCGGGCGATAGATAATGAAATAGTTTAATGCAATTAAGCCAAAGTCTCAGCTTGAATTCATATAACCGCTTTAATAAAAGTGAGGCTGGGACAAAAGTATCTTAGCCCAAGTAAAAAACGAACCATTGATCAACATGTTTGATGAGTGGTTCGTTTTTTTGTTACTTGAATACAGCTTCATCTGTTTCGTTCCTTCTAGCAGTTGATTGAAGGGTAAGGCGAAGACTCCTGCGGGAAAAGCGGGACAGTTGAGACCCCGCAGGAGCGCAAGCGACGAGGAGGCTCATCGGCCGCCCGCGGAAAGCGAAGCCTTGCACGGAAATCAACTGCGGTGTCATAAGCGGTTCAGCTCATATATCTGATTTGTTCGTCTTTAGGTTGGATTCATTTGGTTATGTCCCAGCCTCTTTGTACATATATGAGTTAAATGCCAGTCTCTCCCTCTGCTTAAGCAAAAAAGGATACGCGAGCTCTTTATTCCAAAAGTTCGACATACCAGGTCTTTGGACATGCCAAAGTTTCTACACCAATCGATATATTGTGTTTTAAAAGAAAGATACATATAATCAAGAAAATGTTTGATTTTGTTTAAATGTGGATATGTATACCTATAAGCAAGATAGCAAACACTTAAGATGAGTGGTTACGCGATAAAAGTTGTAATGACCATGTAAAGAAAGGAAGTGCAGCTTATGAAAGGACAGAGCTTTTTTATTTTAGGACTTATATTTGCTCTTATCATTGCTGTTTTAGCTGTAATTAACAACGATCCTGTACAATTTAACTATGTATTTGGTTCACAAAAATGGCCTCTTATTTTAATTATCTTAACAACGGCCGTGTTTGGAGGAGTTGTTGCTGCTTCATTGAGCTTTGTAAAAATTGTTCAACTAAGAGGACAAGTGAAACAGAAAAACAAGCGAATTGCTGAGCTGGAAGAAGAAATCAAGCAGCATAAGCCTGTTGAGCCTGTTGTGGAAGAAGAACCAATTCAACCAGCTACTCGAACTGAGCGCGCTCAATTATAATAAAGAAAAGCCGTTATTCTCTAGGATAATGGCTTTTTTCATTTTTTTGTTCCCTCATGCATATTTTTGGAATACACGCATAAACAGATAGATATGGAAAACTTTAGTTCTGAATGGTACAATCAACACTGTTATATCTCTATGAAAAACTTAAATTGACAGTCTTACCGTTAAGAAGGTGTTCATCCATTATGGTCAATAAAAAACTAAAGCGTGAAATTCTTACATACACAAGCGTCATCCTCGGCACTGTTTTGCTGTCTGTTGTCGTTCAGCACTATTGGTTTCAGCCCTACACTGTAAAAGGCGATTCTATGAAGCCTATTTTGCACGAAGGCAATCGAATTATTATTAACAAACACAGCAAGCTGGAGCGCTTTGACATTGTCGTTTTGCAAGCTCCCTATAGCAGTGATTTTCTAGTAAAGCGCATCGTCGGCTTACCAGGAGAAACGGTCGAATACAAAGATGATGTTCTGTATATAAATAACAAAGTCAAAAAAGAACCGCATCTTCATAAATATTTATCCAAAGTACCCGCTTACGAGCGATTTACTGAAAATTTTTCCACGTACGAACTGTCTCAAGACGGCACGATACCCGATGGATACGTATTAGTGCTAGGTGACAACAGACGCATTAGCCGAGATGGCAGACATTTTGGCCTCACTCCGATTTCTTCGATCATGGGAGAAGTCAATATGAAATACTGGCCTTTAAAGGAAATGACTCTTATGCATTAACACATAAAAAAGAAAGCTCAAAAGTGAGCTTTCTTTTTATTTTGGATTTTCCTTGTTTTCTACATGCTGTTCTTCTGCAAATTCTGTGTCATACGCTAGTTTTCGCTTAAAAGCGGGACGCGTTCTCGCTGTATGTTTCGTTTCAATATGGTTGAATAAGTAGCGGTGAACAAAAACCTCGGCAAATGTAATAATAGCTGCAGAAATAATACTTCCCCAAGCAATTTGAACGTAGCTGTCTAATAACAATGTGCCAAAAATCCATACGCTCATATAGGTTAGAACAAATTCAACAATAATGGCATCACGGTTGCCCACTCGAGGCAGTACAATTCGATCCACTACTAAATATGTCACAACTGTCGTTAGCAAGCTAAAGGAAATAATGTCTCCGATGGTTGCATCAAAAAACAAATCAAGGCCTATACCAAACGCAATAAGTGCCGCTGCAAATTTAATGAGCAATAATGTTGCATGATTCATATTTGAACCCTCCTTTTTCTATATTAATTTGAACAAAAATAGGGAAATTAATACCTTTTTTGCCAAGAAGGGTATAATATAGGCAAAGCCAGTACGTTTGAGGCTGCTCGAGCGTACAAGAATGATTTGGGAGATGTTGTAATGATTGTACTAGAAAATAGCAAAATGAAAGTAAGTATTCAAGAAAAAGGAGCGGAAGTTGTAGAAGTATTTCATAAAGAAAAAGACCTGCAGTTTATGTGGAGCGGAGACCCCGCTTATTGGGGACGAGTATCCCCCGTATTGTTTCCAATCGTAGGCCGATTAAAAAATGATCAGTATACCGTTGATCAGCGCGAATACTCTTTGCCACAGCACGGTTTTTTACGTGATTCTGCTTTCAGCGTGATCGAACAAACAAACGAAACGGCACGGCTGCAATTTGCTACAAACGGCCGCTTTAAAGACGTATATCCGTTTGAATGTTCAGTTGAAATCAGCTACCGTCTGGAAAATAACCGATTAACTTTTCAGTGGAAAGTAGTGAACGAAGATAAAGACGATATGTATTTTTCAATTGGAGCCCACCCTGCTTTTCGTATTCCGTTACGTGAAAACGAGCAGATTTCTGATTACTTTTTAGAAATAGAGCCTTCTGAAACTACGCCGAAGGAATTTATATTAAAAGACGCTCTTATTCATGAAAAAGGAGCTGCAGAAAATTTGCATCAGCTGCCGCTAAGCGCAGATTTATTTGCAAATGATGCGCTAATTTTTAGTCATATTGACGGAATTACGATTAAATCGCCGGTTAATGAAAATCAAATTAACGTTCAGTTTAATGATTTCCCGTATGTCGGTATTTGGTCAAAGTATGATGCAGAAAATCATACAATCGCTCCTTTTCTTTGCATCGAACCTTGGTTTGGAATTGCAGATACGCATGATCACAACGGAAATTTCAAAGAAAAATTAGGCATCAACCGTTTATCAAAAGACGGTGTATTTCAAACAGAATTCTCTGTTTCCTTTAGCTAATTCAACACATAACAAAATCAATCCAATCAACAGCTAGAAGCAGCTAAATAGATTAACTCTACGTTCACCATAACAATAAAAAGCTCCGAACGATTACTCGTTCGGAGCTTTCTCCAACTAAACTACTTTTGTCCCTGCTTCTTTTTATATTAGTTATTTACAACATCGCTATTTTTTAGCGCATGGACTTGTTCTATTAGCTTCTGAACATATTCTTCGCTGAGTACACCTGTTGCCCCTCGAATAATTTCAGTCGAATAATGATCCGGAGGTGCGACTTCTTTTTCTTTATTTAACACAAAAAAAGTAAGAACATGATCCACCATCTTACCTTCATGCTCGACAGAAATAATAGCAGGACGATAGCCGTTATTATCTACGCCTTCTCTGCCATACAGGTACGTAATTGCTTCAGGCGGCACGCGGTACAGTTTGCCTTCAACGACTCCGCCTTCTTCAACCATGTCTGCACGTCCTCCGTCATGAATAACGTGGTTATATCGAAGCGTATAGCCTTTGAAAACAGCTCTGCCGAGACAGTCTTGGAAATGCTGATCCACCCCGTGCTTAATAAAACGATCGTTATCCATACATGAACCGTAAGCAAAATACAGCATACCTTCTAATAAATCTTCTTTCCACACGCGCCAGTTTCCGCTCGGGATAAATTCGTGCAGCAGCGAACGATCGCTTGCCACATACACAACGGCTTCAAATTCACCTTGGTCCGTTTCAACCGTTTGCACAACTTTATCATATTCATTGTCTTTATGACCTTCATGAATGTACCCTTCTAATTCATCAAGAGCCTTCCACATAAGCTGATCGGTCACTTCATATACTTCTCCGTACACAATATGTTCACTGTCGATATCAAGCATAGGATAGCCTTGCTTTGTGTCATATAATTTCCCTTTCGTTTTTGCCTGCTTGGCAATAGGGCGCGCATGATGCAGCAATCCGTGATTACCTTCTCCTTCAAGAAGCGTTCCGTATACAAATAAATAATTGCACATACTCCTTATTCCCCCTCTTTCTCTTCATAAAGCTCTAGCGGTAACCCGTCCGGATCAGCAAAAAAAGTGAATTTTTTTCCCGTTAGTTCATCTACCCTAATAGGTTCCACATCAATCCCTTGCTGCTCTAGTTCACGCTTGGAATCCTCTACGCTTTCAACCGCAAAAGCTAAATGGCGTAAGCCGCACGCTTCAGGTCTTGAAGGACGCCGTGGCGGATTTGGAAACGAGAACAACTCAATTTGATAGCCAGGAGCTACTTCTAAATCTAGCTTATATGAATCTCTTTCTTTTCTATATGTTTCTTCTATAATCTTGCATCCTAACACATTTACATAAAAAGCTTTTGAACGTTCATAATTACTTCCTATAATGGCTACGTGGTGCATTCGTTTTAAATTCATTTCATTCTCCCATAAAAACCCTTTTCTAATCATCCTACACAAAATGCCGGCAAACATCAAATAATTACGTTATCACCTTTGACGAGAGTGATAAAAGTCACGGACATAGCTCCTCATAACAAGTAACATAACAACGAGGTGAATAACATGATTTCGTTAACATTTAAAGCAAGAATTGACCGAACTCAAAATTTAGATTCGTTAAAAGAAGAAGCTGCTATTATGCACCGTATTGCTGATCAGCTATCTCCAATGAGCCCTGAGTTCATAGATTATACTGAACGTATTCAATATGTGTATGAACGCATGCACATTATCGTACGTCATCCTACTAAAAAACTCGCTTAATATAAGCGAGTTTTTTTATAAAATCTTTGTCAAACTACCTTATTTTGAGATATACTGAATGCTAATAAAAAAATGAAACTTTTTGATCTTACGCGCGTATACTTAATTACGATAGGATAAAAGATAAATAGTTACGCAGATAAAAACCATCACGTGATGGTTGACATAGTTAAAGGAGGTGGTATTCTGATGGGGTTGCGACATACAAAATTGGCGAACTTGCAGAGATGGCACATGTAACGAAACGCACGGTTGACTATTATACCAACATTGGTTTGTTAAAAGCAGAACGCTCTGCTTCTAACTATCGCTTTTATAACGAAGAAGCGCTGAAACGTCTTTACTTAATTGAAAAATTAAAAAGCGAAGGCCGTTCTCTTGAAGAGATTTCTTCTCTGTTTTCTATAGAGCAATCCGAGAATAGCCACTCCAAAGACGAATTAGCATCCAAATTTTACGTACTAAACGACAGTTTAAAAGAAGTTGCACCGCTTATGGAAAAGCTTAATGAAGAAGATCGAAAAGTAATGATGAATCGGCTTTCACCAGAAAGCGTCACTCTTTTGCACTCTTTACTGCTGCTGCTGTCGTAAATTTATTATTTACAGGAGGTGTTTACTTACTTTATAGCATTATAAAGTAAGTATATTCATTGATAACCATTAACTTAATTATTTTTGCGATTTTAATTGTACTCACTGCTTTTTTCGTTGCTTCAGAGTTTGCAATTGTGAAGCTTCGTAGTTCACGGGTAGATCAACTTGTTGCTGAAGGAAAAAAAGGAGCGAATGCGGTTAAAACCGTGACGACACACTTAGATGAGTATTTATCTGCGTGTCAGCTTGGTATTACGATTACTGCTTTAGGACTCGGTTGGTTAGGAGAACCGACTGTTGCGAAGATTGTAGAACCCCTGTTTGAAAAAATGGGTGTTGCTGCATCTTTAACACATATTCTTTCATTCATTATCGCATTTGCGCTTGTAACGTTTGTTCACGTAGTCGTTGGTGAATTAGCGCCAAAAACATTTGCGATTCAAAAAGCTGAAACAGTTACGTTATTGTTTGCTCGTCCGTTAATTTTATTCTATAAAATTATGTTCCCCTTCATTTGGTTACTAAATGGTTCTGCCCGTTTATTAACTGGAATGTTTGGATTAAAGCCAGCTTCAGAGCATGAACTTGCGCACAGTGAAGAAGAGCTGCGCATTATTTTATCAGAAAGTTTTAAAGGCGGGGAAATTAACCAGTCTGAATATAAGTACGTGAACAACATTTTCGAATTCGATAACCGTGTTGCTCGCGAAATCATGGTACCAAGAACAGAAATTTCAGCTGTTTCTGAAGACGACAGCATTGAAGATTTCTTAAAGCTTGCTGTAGAAGATCGCTACACTCGTTACCCTGTTACCGTTGACGGAGACAAAGATAACATTATCGGCTTAGTCAACGTCAAAGAGATTCTAAACGATGTCGTAATTAACGATGCGTTAAAAAAGCAAAGCGTGAAGCTTTATATGAATCCTATTATTCAAGTAATTGAAACCGTAGCGATTCAAGACCTATTGCGCTCGATGCAAAAGAAACGTACGCATATGGCTGTGTTGATTGACGAGTACGGCGGTACGGCTGGTATCGTTACCGTTGAAGATATTTTAGAAGAAATCGTTGGAGAAATTCGAGATGAGTTTGATACAGATGAAAAGCCGCTTGTTCAAAAAATCAGCGATCAGCACTTTGTCTTTAACTCAAAAGTACTGCTTGAAGAAGTTAACGAAGTCCTTCATATCGAAATTGAAAACGACGATATCGATACAATTGGCGGCTGGATGCTAATGCAAAATATCGATATCCAGGAAAGCGAATCGTTCAAACTTTTTGGATACGAGTTTATTGCAAAAGAAATGGACGGTCACCAAATGAAAGAAGTAGAAGTACGTGCCCTTCCTGAAGAAGAACGCGTGCAGCCTGAAAGTCATTCACCAGAACAAGAAGTTACACAAGCATAATAGAAAGAGCCGCTTCTTCATGAAGCGGCTCTTTTTTATCATTACTTTATCTTAATCATGCAGCAGCTTATACACAACGTTCTGTTCTGCCTCTTCCCCAGTCTTTTCCTTCGCTTGGTCCATCGTGCCGACAAATTCCAGCTTTCCTTCCTTCAAGACCGCAAACCGATGACACACATCTAATATTTCATTCAAATCATGGGTAATATAGATAATCGTCTTTCCTTTTGCCGCCAGCTGTTTAATATAACGAATGATCTCAAGCTTGGACTGCAAATCAATTCCGACCGTCGGCTCGTCCATTAACAAAACGGACGGTTCATGAATAAGTGAAACGGCTATGTTTAGCTTTCGCTTCATGCCTCCTGATAAATTTTTCACTTTTTCCTTCCATCTTCCTTCGAGCTGTACAGCTGAGCAAAGAGACTGAAGCTGTTCATTCGACAGAGAGCGTGAAGTCATTTTGCTCCACATTTTCATGTTTTCTTTTACGCTAAGCTCTTCCCACAGCGCTATGTCCTGTGGAACATAGCCAATAACTTCTCGAATCGCTTTTTGATTTTTCTTAAGCGATAAGCCTCCAATCGTGACATTCCCGCTTGAAGGAGCCGTAATGGTAGACAAAATAGACAGAAGCGTCGACTTACCAGCGCCGTTTGGTCCTAAAAGACCAATGACTTCTCCACTTTCTACGGTCAGCGTAACATTTGCTAACGACCGTTTTTTTCCGTATGTTTTGCTAACATTGTTAATTTCAATCATTTGATGCTCCTCACATTCCACACTATTTTAAACGCGCACAAACATATACATGCAATGGAAACAGCTATCTCTTTCCAAATGAACGTAAGCGGCAGTGCATGCTGATACAGAAGCAGATGCTGCGGAAGCCACTGACTTATTCTTTCAATCGTTGCAGAAAGCTCTCCTACCGGGAAAAAGCTCCCTCCTATTATACTGAGTCCTGTGACCATGACAACGCTGATCATATAATAAGATCCAACTCGCTGACTTTCACTTGCAAGCCACGTGCTAAAAGCAACGCACACAATCACATAGATACACATATACAGCAGCACACTGTAAGACTCTACTCCATACAGCCATTTAAATAGAGCAAAGCTTATGAGAGCTTGAAGCACGTATAGCACAGCATAAGCAGTGCTGACGCTTCGAATATAACCGTAAAGTCCTTTTTGCATCGTTTTCATTCGTTTGAAAAGATGCTTCCGCTCTTTAATCATCCAATCTGATGTGAGGCAGCAAAGTAAAAGCGTAAAGAATCCCCATAGCGGCACGTATCCGGTCACTTGAGCGCTCCCTTGCTTCGTATGCTTCGTTCCTTGCGCCTCGTAATCAATTGTCATCAGCGGCTTTGGCTTCCACTGGTTATCGGTATAACGATACGCTTCTTTCCATAAATCCGGTCCTGCATGAATGTTATAAACTTTATATAAAAAACGCACTTCATTTGCCGCTTTAACATTTGTCGTTAACCTTGTCACTTCACTCGCCACGACTTCTCGAACCGCTTCTGTGGCAACTGAAGAAGGCAGCGTGAGCAAATCAATGACTCCTTGATAATTCCCCGCTTCTACTTCTTGTTGAAATCCGTTAGGAAACATAAAAATGCTGTCAATTTTATTTTTGGCCAGCTGCTTTCTCGCTTGTTCTTCATTCAGGGAAACAAACTGAATTTCTGTTGTTTTCTGTAGTCGATTGATTACTTGTTTAGACATTTTGCTGTGATCTTGATCGACAAGAGCAACAGGTATTTTTGAATCACTTTGTACTTTTGCTAAAAACGAGCTGCTAATAATCGTTCCTATTAAAGGTAAAAAGAAAATCATGATAACAAGCATAGGGCGCTTCAGCAGCTGCTTTATTTTTTCACTGATCATTTTCTCCACCGCCTTTGCAGCGTCATCACGTAGCCAGCAGCAAGAACAAAACTTCCCGCTGCCGTAATGAGAATAGGCTTAAGGTAAAGAAAAGCTTCGTTTGTGTTATATCCATCAAATTCATAAAATAACAGCTCCAAGACGTGGGTGTTGAGTGACCATTTCTGAAAAACACTCGCCCAGTCCGGTAAATAGACGACCGGCACAACATGTCCACTTAACATTGCACTCAGCAAAATAAACAGCAAACCGGTTATTTGATAAGCTTTTTGTGATAAAAAAAGAACCCGAAGCAGTAAAAACAAACATAAAAAAGCAAACAAGCTTCCGCTTACCCCTAAAAAAAGCTCTCCGTACGTACCGGTTACAGGCAGTTTTAGTCCTCTAAGGAGACTTCCAAACAAAACGACAGAGACCGGTAGCAAAAGAACATACAGAGCCGTCAGCTGCGCTAAATAAATGTGGACAAACGATACACCTCTTGTTTTCATTCGAGCCAGCACGGGAGAAGTCTGCGTTTCACTAGCAAGCAGCCATCCGCCGTAGCTCCAAATCATAAGCAGCAAAGCAGCAAAAGACAGGACATAATATTGCTTCATATCCTGCTGAAAGAAACTCGTTTCTATTTGTTCATCAAATAAACTTCCTCTATCTAACACGTGAAGCCCAAACGTCACCAAGCTCTTCTTAAACTCTGCGCGTCTATTTTCATCGGAAACATTTTCTTTTTCTAAAAAGGCATCAACCGTATTAATACCGCTTTGAGCAGCTGACGTGTAGTCGGCTGCACTTTCCATCACATAGCGAAACAACTGTGACTGAAGCGGCTTATTACTATTTCCAATGACGTATAAAGGCTGATTTTTTCCATGAGCAATATCGTGACTAAAACCTTTTGGCAGCGTTACAATGGCTGCCACTTTATTTTGCTGCAGAAGCTGTTTAGCTCTCTGTTCATTCTTGTAAAGAGGCTTCATGATCTTGCGAAGCTTACCTTCAGTCAGCTGTTCGATGACGTACTTCGTTTGTGCAGTGTCATCTTTATCCACAATTGCCACGGGGAACCGATTTACTCTCTCCTCACCTTGCATGGTCTGACTAATAATGATCCCTGCTCCAAGTAAAAACAGAGCAGGGATCATTATTAGCAGTATGAGAGATTTTATATTTTTCAATAGAGCTTTACATGTAAAAAGAGTCAAAGAGAAATATATCTTCATCTGCTTTGCACCTTTTAGTAACCAGCGGTTCCCATATTCATCATGAGACCTTGAACATTTTTAGCGAAATTTTCTTGAATCGACAGCATATCTTCAGGCGTTACATCTTTTACATTTGTTGCATTAGACGCATCAAGCTCTGGAATAGCTGCTGATTTTTTTAATTGAGAAGCAGAGTCAATTTTTAACGTAACGTTTGCCGGATCTGCTTTTGGTCCTATTTTTGTACGAATATCAAACGAATAATCTGCTTTTCCTTTTGAAGCACTTATTGCTTGATTCTGCTTTACTTCCCCGTTTACTACTAGATCTTCTTGATCACCTAAGTCTAAAGAGAAAGTACGGTCAGCCGTTTGTTTCGCATCGGTTTTACCATTGATTACCGAATCCATTTTAAACGTCATATTCGTGTCTTCATCTTTTGAATCTTTTGTTAACAAATGAATAGACATGTTTTCTTTTCGTTTTTCACTTTCCGTTGTTACGTTATTTTTCATATCAAACGTAAACGCATCATCGGTAGTGCTATCCGCTAAAACTGCTTTAAACTGCTTAGCCGTTTTGTTATCTTCATACGGAATATTTTTAGTTACTACGTTAAGTTTGCCTTTATCGTTAGAAGCATTTTTTACGCCCATGTTCATATCGCGAGCTACCACAACATCATCTTGAACGTACACAGTTGATTTAACACCGCCAGGGTAAGTCGTATCTTTTGCTTCTTTTTGGAAGTCTTGAAGACTTTCTTTTACTGATTTTTTCAATTCTTTTGGATCTGCCATATCTTTTAATTCTGGATTCGTTGCTGCCGAAGATTTAAACAGCTTAGATACATGATTTGCATAGATGGTATGAAGCTTGTCATCTTTTGCTACCTTCGCAATAAGCTTATCCATAAATTGTTTTGTTTCTTTATCAGACATGTTAAGCGTCACGCTTGTTAACTGAAGCGTTTTGCCATTTGTTTTATAATCCACATTTTTTTCTTTTGTAAAATAATCGCTGTCTAACTCATCATAAATGAACGTTCCGTACTCTTTTGCAATGTAGGTCTTTTCTTTTTCCGTTAACTTTAAGTCTTCTAAACTCACGTTGCTTGTGTTAATATCAAGCGTTTCAGGACCAGAATAAGAAGGATCGAACTTACGCGCTACCTGTCCGTATTCGTCTAAGTTTAAATAGAAATATTCATTTGCTAGAATCGGGGCTTTAAAGCCTATTCTTTCTTTCGTTTGAAAACCTTCTAGGTCAAGCGCTTTTGAACCGCCGATATTAAGAGCCAGTGAACCGTATCCTTCACTTTTTTTCGGATCTTGTTCCGCTTTAATTTTAATTTCAGCTTTACTGATAAGATCTTGAATCATTTTAAAGCTTGGATCATACGAAAGTGAATCCATGTTAAAGCCGCCTTTGATAGTAGCATTTGTGGTAGAAGGCTGCTTCATCGCTTTTTCCTGATAAGCCATCGTTTCACTGTACTTTGTTTCTAATTCATCAGCTGCTTTTTGATACGTATTTACTTCAGAAATTAAGTATAATTGCTTAGGAGATTTTTTAAATACCGTAGCAAATGTAATTGCTCCTCCAATAATCACAATTAAAGCTGCTAAAATGATAATCCATTTAGCCGGTGCTTTTTTGGGAGCGGGCGCTGTTTCTAGCGAAGCCGCTGTTTCGTCTGTTGTTCTGTTTTGATCTTTCTCACTCATCTACACCAGAACCTCCTATGTATTTTGTTAGTCACTTTGTACATGATAAGGAATGGTTTCCATAAATTCTACTACTTCGACAAAATAAGACAATAATTAGTCCGATAAACCGGTGTCTTTCGGTGCAATACCGTGTGCAAAGTACTCTACTTAAGTACCCAATATATTGAAAATAAAACCAATTATTCAAAACTATCTCAATAACTATTAAAATAGGTAAATGACTTAACTTCTTATTTTATTACAATATATTCCTATTTTTAAGCATTTACACCTAAGAATTACGAATCGGCACTTTTCTATAGTCGATCTCTTTTTCCTTTCATCATATACAGGTGATATCTATGTACGCCTTTATGAAAAGATGATAAAAAAGCAGCGTTTTGTTCTGGTTCGAAAGGGAAATAATATAAGAAAGCTTTTTTCTTGCCGGTGATATAAAAATCGAGTAAAGTATTGCTAAATACATTTTACACAATTTAATTTGAGGATAGAAAAAGGAGGATATCATTATGAATATACGCGTCACTCCTTCTGCAAAAGAAGCGTTGCGGAACGTAGAACAAAATCAAATGATTCAGCTTTCTTTTGATCGAGGAAGCTGCGATATTGTTAATACAATTTATGAAATGAAGATCATCTCAAAGCGCAGCCTTCAATCCTATGAAAAAGTTGTAACGGTTGAAGACTTAGAATTTATTGTTGATGATGACATGGAAGAAGTGTACGACAACGAGCTGGTGATTGATCACGCAGCAGGTGCTTTTATCTTCAAAAATCACAACCAAATTTTTAATAACCGCGTAGGATTGCGCTATATCAATTCATAGAAAAAAAGCAGGGAACTAACTCCCTGCTTTTTTCTTGCATATGTTAGGAAACTCGCTTCTATCGATTGACCTTTAAGCGCTCTTGGATAAATAACAACACGTTCACAAGGCTGTTTTCTTCATATACATTCACTTGCTGACGCTTAAATTCTCCTTGTTCATGGTAGTAAATAATATCTCCCGTCCCTTTGTCTTCATTCATATGTAAATGAAAACTAAGCGGCGTTGCCAAAATAGATCCGTCTTCATCTCGCTGAAGAATTTGACAAAGCGTTTGATTCCCTTGTTTTTCAGATAAAAAGTCATAGCCAAATTGACGTGCTAACTTTTCCACTTGTGCAGCAATAAGAGCTGTAATCTGTTGATTGTCTTTCATAAGCAGTATTTCTCCTTACTTTATCTCATTAGGGTTTTCTTCTTAGTATACTATACCTTAAACTTCTGGAGCTAACGACTTAACCTGTGCAAATCATGACCACATGTCCATCCGGATCTTTTATGGTAAAAAACGAAAAATCTTCAAAAGAAGTAATCGGAGAATCAATCGTATAGTGCAGCCCTTTAACAAATTCATATGCTTCTTTAATATCTTCAGTATGAAAATTAAAAATTGGATGGAGACTAACCGCTATTTGTTTTTCTTTTCCTTCAGGACCTGCGTCTAGTGTTAATCCTGTTTCTCCATCAATTTTAAGATTATAAACTGGGTTCTTAACTTCGCTCATCTTGTATTCTTGATTCAATAAATCGCTATACCATTTTACCGAAGTTTTTAAATGAGCTACGTGAATAAATACCGTATTCATTTTATTGAAAACAGGACTCGGCATTTTTAATCCTCCTTTTTGTTTTCGGTTCATTCTATATCATTATCCACACATCACTTTATACCTGCTATTCCCTTAACTTTTGCTCATAGATACAAAAAGCTTGCGAATACTATTCACAAGCTTTTTCTTCATAAAAAATATGTATGCTGTACAACTACAATCACAACCGCAATTAAAATCGAAGGCAATAAATTCGCAACTTTAATTTTAATAATTTCTAATAAATTAATCCCAATTGCTAAAATTAATACGCCCCCTACTCCTGTGACTTCGGCAATGATACTATTCATTAAATCTTGCGGCACAACCGCATTAATTTGCGTGGCAAATAACGCAATGATGCCTTCGTATAGAAACACGGGCACAGCTGAGAAAATGACGCCTATTCCAAGCGTAGTCGTTAATAATAATGAGATAAACCCATCCATCACCGCTTTTGTAAACAATACGCTGTGATCGCCGCGTATTCCGCTGTCTAATGCTCCTACGATCGCCATTGCTCCAATAACAAAAATTAGCGTTCCTGTCACAAAGCCCTGTGACATACTGAATGTTTGCTTGTCATTTTGCTGTGATTGAAATTTTCGTTCAATCATATTGCCTAGAAGGTTTAGCTTTTCATCTAAATCAATGAACTCACCAATAACTGCTCCAATGGCTAAGCTCAAAATCACAATTAAAAACTGATGACTTTTAAAACCCATTTGTAAACCGAGGGTAATAACGGATAACCCCATCACTTGCATCACCGTCACGCTTACTTTTTCAGGAATGCGGTGAGCAAGCTTGCCCATTAATGTTCCTACAACAATCGCTAGTCCATTTACTAATGCTCCTATAATAAACATGCTGTCACCTTTACTTTGAATAATGCCGTTTCTGTTTTCATTTGTTCTACTTCCTCTCTGCTCTGCACTAGCTGTATCAAACACACTAAATTTTAACATAAAATTCTTGCAATTATGAAGAAAAGAAAAAGATCCGAACGATGAATCATTCGGATCTTTAACTAAAACACGTTTGTTCCAGCCTTTTTATTAAAATGTAATAACGTCTTTTGTGCCTTGCTTTTGGTAGCCTGTTTTTAACAGCTTCACTTCTTTATCCGCTGGCAAGTTGGTAAATACAACCGGTGTCACAATAGACGGTGCATGCTTTTTAACATAGTCTAAATTCACTTGTAAAAGCGGCGTCCCTTGTTGAACGCTGTCACCTTCTCGAACAAGCGCTTCGAATCCTTCGCCTTTTAAATTCACGGTATCTAATCCAACGTGAATGAGGATTTCAATTCCTTCTGCTGTTTTTAAGCCAATCGCATGTTTTGTTGGGAACACGGTCATAATTTCACCGTTAATCGGTGATACGAGCGTTCCTTCAATCGGTTCAATCGCAAAGCCGTCGCCCATCATTTTTTGTGAAAACACTTGATCTTCCACTTCACTAAGCGGCTTTACAACGCCTTCAAACGGTAAAACAAACTCTGTGTGTGCGTCTGCTTTAACAGCCTGTTGTTCAACAGGTGCAGCGGTTGACGCCGTGCCGTATTTAACTAATTGATTCATTGCGTCTGCAACAAACTCTACTTCTGTTCCGACAATGACTTGAACATTTGTTTTGCTGAGCTTCATAATTCCTCTTGCTCCGTGGCGCTTTAAGGCAGCTTCATTAATATTGCCGGCATCAGCTACTTGTAAACGAAGACGAGTCGCACAGTTATCAATCACGGTTAAGTTTTCTTTTCCACCTAGATCTTCAATAAAATACGATGCCATATCCACATATTTATCGCCTGTTGCTACAACCGTTTCGTTTGATGTGTCTACTTCTTCATCATCTTCACGTCCCGGTGTTTTTAAATTTAACGCTTTAATCAGCGTGTAGAAAATGATAAAGTAAATCACTGCATATACAATTCCAATTCCCGCTAACAGCAGCGGTTTTTGTGAAATTCCGTAGTTTAAGAAGAAATCAATGGCACCTGCTGAAAATCCAAATCCCGCGTGAATGCCAAGAGCAACGGCTAAAGCCATCGATATTCCTGTTAAAACGGCATGAATAACGTATAATAGCGGTGCTACGAACATAAATAGAAATTCAATTGGTTCCGTAATTCCTGTTAAAAAAGATGTAACAGCAAGCCCGATTAACATACCGCTGACTTGTTTGCGCTTTTCTTTTTTAGCTGCTGCAACCATCGCAAGCGCAGCTGCCGGTAAACCAAACATCATAACCGGGAAGAATCCAGACATGAAGGTTCCTGCCGTTGGATCTCCTTTAAAGAAGCGATTTAAGTCTCCCGTTACGCCGTGATAGTCTCCGAATACAAACCATACTAAGCTGTTTAACACGTGATGCAGTCCAATTGGAATTAATAGACGGTTTAAAAATCCGTATATACCTGCCCCAAGCGCTCCTGCTCCTGTAATCCACGTTCCTAAGTTGTTAATTTGATCTTGAATCGGTGGCCAGATAACCCCGAAGATTCCTGCAAGCGCAAGCATAACGACTGACGTAATAATCGGCACAAACCGCTTTCCTGCAAAGAAGCCAAGCCACTCGGGCAGCTTAATCGCTGAGAAACGATTGTATAGTAAACCGGCCGTTACCCCTGAGACAATCCCGCCGAGTACACCCATGTTAATATCTTTATCAATAGCTACAGTTCCTTTTGTTAATACAAAATAACCAACGACTCCGGCAAGTGCTGCTGCGCCGCTTCCATCTTTTGAAAGCCCTACAGCAATTCCGAGTGCAAACAGTAGTGCTAAATTCGCAAAAATCGCATCTCCGGCTTGAGCCATAAATGGAATATCTAATAAGTCCTTTTGACCCAAACGAAGAAGCAATGCCGCAGCAGGTAATACTGCGATTGGCAGCATAAGCGATTTACCAATACGTTGTAAAAAATTCAGCATGTTTCTATCCCCTTTGTATAACGTATTTAACCCGATGTTACGAGCAAGGATTTTCGTAACAATATTTATCGGATGACAAGTTACCGCATTCATCCCCGGCCTATGATTACATCATCAGCTGAAATAACAGCGGTTTTACTGCATGGACTCATACTAGCACATAAAATATATAGTTGTCTATACCAATTCTCTTTTTAAAAACCTCTCTATATCAATGTTAAAAGCCCTTACAAAACTTTCTAGTTCACAAAAAAGAATCAACTGGTCTAGACAACTATTCCAAAAAGCGTTACACTTAAATCAATACAACGAGCAAAGGAGTGTATGTATGGATACACATTCATCCATCATTATTTATAATGTAACCGTTTATAGTGAAAATCAGACATTAAAAAACGGGTATATTAAACTAACGAACAAGAAAATTACTGAAATTGGAGAGATCCATCAATACGTACGTCAGCCGAAAGACCATGTAATTGAGCTTTCTCCTTCCTATAAAGTGATTCCTGGTGCCATTGATGTGCATATTCATGGCGTTAACAATGCCGATGCGATGGACGGTACAGCAGAAGCATTAAAAACAATGGCGCGCACGCTCCCAAAAGAAGGGACAACAAGCTTTTTAGCAACCACTATGACGCAGTCGAATAAAGCGGTTGAAAAAGCGCTTCGCAATGCGGGGGCTTATATAGAAGAACAAACAGATGCAGATGCTGAAGTAGTTGGTATTCACTTAGAAGGTCCGTTTATTTCACCAAAACGTGCGGGTGCACAGCCGCCTACTCACATTCAAGATCCGAATGTAGCACTGTTTCAAGAGTGGCAAAAAGCAGCCGGAGGACATATTAAACTTGTTACGTTAGCTCCCGAGCAGCCAAACGGCTTATCGCTTACTTCTTATTTAAAAGAAACAAACGTCGTCGCTTCTATTGGCCACTCTGACAGCACATATGATCAAGTTGGTGAAGCCATTGAAGCAGGAGCTTCTCATATTACGCATTTATATAACGGCATGCGCGGCCTTCACCATAGAGAGCCGGGTGTATTAGGCGCCGCTTATTTGAGAGATGAATTATTTGTAGAGCTCATTACAGACGGCATCCACTGCCGGCCTGAAATGGTCAAGCTTGCGTACGATCAAATTACAAGTGAACGCATGATTCTTATCACGGATTCTCTTCGTGCCAAATGGCTAAAAAACGGTACGTATGATTTAGGCGGACAGCCTGTTCACGTAAATGACACAACGGCTACCCTTGCAGATGGAACGTTAGCAGGAAGCATCTTAAAGATGAACGATGCGATTAAAAACACGATGAGCTTTACGAACTGCTCATTAGAAGACATCGTAAAAATGACCGCTGAAAACCCAGCAAAACAGCTTAACCTGTTTGATACAAAAGGAAGCCTTAAAATTGGAAAAGATGCGGATATCGTGGTGTTAAATGAAAACTTAGATGTTGAAATGACATTTTGCCGAGGCACATTGAGCTTTAAAAAGGAGGACTAACAATGAATATCATCCAAGTGAAAAACTACAGTGAAATGAGTGCAAAAGCAGCTGATATGCTGATTAGCAAACTTCATGAAAAGCCAAATATGAATCTGGGACTTGCAACGGGAGGCACGCCGAAAGGATTATATGATCGTTTAATTCAAGATCATAAAGAGCACGGCACGTCTTACAAACACGTTACTTCCTTTAACTTAGATGAATATGTCGGTATGAAGCCGCAAGATCCAAACAGCTATCACTACTATATGGCAGATGCGTTATTTAATCATATTGATATTGACGTAAGCAACACGCACGTTCCTAACGGCCTAGCTGATACGCCTGAAGAAGAATGCCGCCGCTACGATGAAATGATTCAAAATCACGGAGGCATTGACCTTCAGATTCTTGGAATCGGCCAAAACGGACATATTGGC
>Ga0209796_10000672_pt1 | contig 18963 bp, 16 predicted proteins | sample AgamicOrSfrz_FD_187167 | JGI IMG/M metagenome (GOLD analysis project Ga0209796, IMG submission 187167) | Agave microbial communities from Guanajuato, Mexico - Or.Sf.rz (SPAdes) (version 2) | ecosystem: Host-associated > Plants > Phyllosphere > Phylloplane/Leaf | place: Guanajuato, Mexico...
CCTCAGCCCAGCCTTCGCGAGCCTTATGGCGGGGGCGACGCAGCACGATCGCGTCGTTTTCGACTTCCATTTCCACTTCGTTCTCCAATCCCAACTGCGCAAGGACGGGCTTTGGAATCAGCACGCCTTGCGAATTACCCATCCTACGAATCGTCGTTTTCATAAGCCCACCGTAAGTACAATGTTATGCCATCGAGCGGATCGCGTCAACACAATGTTATTACGTTAGCCGCTGCTTGTCACTCACCCCTAAAGTCCGTCGTGGATCGCGGCAAGTGCCGCCATCATGTCTCTCTTGGACGCTTCAAGATACGGACCACATGATCGAGGTGTGAATGACCAAGCAGAAACTGCACGGTATCAAGCGAGTGGCCCTGAGCTACCACACGGCTCGCGAACGTCCTGCGGCCGCTGTGGCTACTGTGTCCCGCGCCGAGACCAGCGGCACGGTAAAGGCCTGTGACATAGCTTTGAAGGCTGTCGGCCGCGAGATAGTCGACCGCTGGCCATGCGGACTTTTGGCGCATCCATCCAGACGGATATTTTTTCCAACTCCGTGGTTATCAGGAATACTCGACTGACCAACAAAGAGCATTCACGTCACCGGGAAAATCGTTTGAAGCCACGTTGCCGATCTGGCGTCTGGGCGAATTCCTACTGAGAGTTGGCGAACTGGGCACGGTAATGTACGAAGAAGGCTTCGAAGTCCTCGTCAAATGCAAGTAGACCGGTCTAACGGGGCGTCAATTGTTCGTTCACAATCGCCGTCGGTGGATAGGCTCCGGCAAGTCGGAGCAAGATGTTCTGCTAACTTCCGGCCGTTTCGCAAGGGCCGTTCGGGACGTCCTACCGGAAATCGTAAAGGCATTAACAGCGCCGCTTTACGAAAAATTCGACTTTACGCAAATCGACGATTCGGTGTATTCCGAGGAATTAGCCGAGATGTCAAAGAACAAATTTTAGAGCGATCCGAGTGCCCGCCACACTAGCGTGGCATTTTTCCAATCTTCGATCACCACCGCATCGCGTCTGGCATCGCAGTAGTTCGCCAGTCAGATCCGGCCATCCGCCTCGTCAAGATCGAACGCCGCACATTCGATCTCGCCGTGAACCGCCTTCATGACATCAGGATTGGAGGTGTCGGTCTCGATCAATACGAGACTCGCATCCCGCCGTTGCAGGTGATCGGCCAGCGCCAGCGCAACGATGCTTTTGCCCATGCCGCCATTGCTGCCGCTTACCAGATAGATGGGGTTGAGGTTTTGTTGTCATCGCCGTCCTTCACAGGTCGTCGGTATCGGGCCTGATCGCGAATGCGAGCGAACCCTGCACCGGCACGGGTTGCGGTTTGACTTCCGCTTTTTCCCCATGCGGACGCCCTTCAGTGCGTCCGTCTGTACACCCCTGAGGGCGAAGGCTGTTCCCGCGTGACGCGCCGCCGTCCTTTCCCCGGTGCGCGCGCGTCGGTGTCGTGACAGTTCCCTTCGCTGGCGCTCCGGTCGTCGGACCCGCCGTCTTGCCTGCGCTGTTACCCTTCCCGGCGCTGTTTCGCTTTCCTTCGGAACGCAGCGCATACCGGATCGTGCCAGCCGTGATATCGATGCCTGCCTGCCTTGCCTGCTCCGCGATCTGCTCCAGCGTGTATCCCTTGCCTTGCGCATGACAGATCGGGGCGCGCACCTCTTTGATCGCTTCGCGCACGCTCAGGCCACGCTCGGCGTCAGGTTTTTCCGGCAGCGCATCGAGCGTCCGGGCAAACGCATCCCATTGCGATTTCGTATAGACCCTGGCAACAGGCATCGCCACCTCCAGCGCACATCGGTATACACCGCCTGCGCATCATCGTGCTCAGGCACAACGCACCTGTCAACGCGGTCCTTTTGCACCGCGACGCGCCGCAGGAACTTCAGAGGATTCCTGATAACACGTGGGAACAGCGCATTATTTTTCGGGTGTCGTACGCTCGCAACGCTCCTACCCAGACGCATTCCGGTTCGCGGCAATTACGCTGCGGTTCGCGCTGAATCTGGACAGCTCGTCGCCACCGTTACGCACTGCGTTTGCGCCCAGACTGGACGGCCTGACGCCACAACATCACACCGTTAAGGCAACCAGCCTGCACATTCTTGTCAACTCTCAACGCACGCGGTTTGCCCAACGATTCGCCGTTTCTGCGCTGACGTCACGCACACCTTGCACCTCGTATTGCGTCCAGCACCCAACAGGTCCTGTATCCGTCGGGCGCAGGCGAAGCGTCCGGACAGTTTCCGGGCACGCAACCGGAACGCATCGCGTTGCTCCGTCATAGCGCATTTTTAACGCGTGCTGTTCGCGCCAGGTGCAACTACCTCCACGCGCGCGATACGCACGAGGCACACCTATCTTTACGCACCTCTGTACACACGAAGTACGCAACTTTCTCGCACGTGGTTTAACCTGAAACGGAAGAGCATTACGCAGGAGGTCACGCATTTTTCCGCACCTGGGAGCGCACGGCGTTTGCCCTTTTACGGCGACCCATTACGCAGTTCCCCGCACGGCGTGACGCAGCGATCTTTACAGGGCCTGAGCCGTCATTTGCGCGAAAGCCGCGACCTCTACACCAGACGTTTACCGCGGGCGACAAAAAACACCATGGAAATGAGTGATTGCAGGATAGGCTGGCGCCGGTTTTGGGCGCCATGCGACGCACTCGCACTATCCAAACCCGACTGACGGATGGGTCGCCGCAAAGAAACGCAGCGGACGAGCATCAATCCGCTGTGGCATCGCTTGCGTTGCGGTCGGACCGTTCGCGACAATCGGAACGCAGCGTTCCGTGCTCCGGACTGGTCTTCTATTGATTGCAACGACCTGTGGCGCCACCGTGTGCTACGGCGCGCGCAGCACGACGCGCATCGGCATCCGAAAACTCAATTGGCCGAAGTCGGCGCGAGCATCTCGTTGCAGGCGCGGTCCCAGATGTCAGCTTGACGCAGCGATGAATCCATCAAGATCAGAACAGCTATCTTGATGGCGCGAGGAAAGGGCTGGCCGCGTTAATTCAGTGGCCGGCAACAAATATAGGCCTAGCGAATGGCTGCTTCAGGAAAGCATCACGGGCTCTCATCGACCGAGGCCGTGTGAAAACGCGCGCTGAATGCAGCCTCCCGAAAAATCGACCGTTCAGATCGCGCTGCATTGGCTTGGTAGCCGCTCGCGAAGGGTAAGGCGACACACGAAAACCGAGTACTCTCGCGTTTTCACACGCCCTCGACCCGTTGCGGACCTTCAGTGTTCCCCAAGACGACATTCGGCACAATCATCCATAGCGGTCTGTCAGCGTCGATGCGTTCCGAGGAAACGCAATTCCTTGCACGAAGTAGTGAACTTAGCAATGTCGGCAGCACCGCCGAGCGTTAGTCGAGGAATCGGCTAACCTTAAACTGATCCAGATCAGCATGCATTTTTCCTGCGTCGACAAGTGCGGCAATTTCGTGTCCAAATACCGGCGCGAATTTGAATCCGTGTCCCGACAAACCCGCAGCAACAATCAACCCATCGACGCGGGGGTCAACTCCCACAATCGGGTTTCCATCCGGGGTATCGTCGAAAAATGAAACCCTGCTGCCAACCGGCGACGCATCCGAGAGCCGGGAAAATCGCTGCGCGGCGCGTTCGCAGTATCGCCGACTCGCATCGTCGTCCATCTGCGAGCGAAATGCGTCCGGATTGACCGATCCACTGTCGTCCGGAGCGAGGGAGCCGACTACATAGACTCCAAGCGTATCTGGCCGCAGATAGAAACCACGCCCCCTTTCGCTATAGCCTGGCAGTGGCGCTTCCTCTGCCTGCGCTTTGACTCTACAGATAGCCACGCTTTGTCTCGATGCACTGATCGGCAGGTTGGCGTCGCAGGTCGCCGCAAGATACGCCGCCCAAGGGCCCGCGGCGTTGACCACAATGGCCGCGTCGATCCGGCCGCTATCCGTTTCAACGCCAGTCACCCGCCCATTTATGGTGTGTATCCGGTGCGCGGCCCGGCGCTCGTCGATGACCGCGCCTAAGCGCTGCGCTCCCTGCGCGAAGGACCGTGCTGTCGCTCGTGCATCGCAGTAGCCGGCATCCTGCTCATACACGGCGCCAGCAAGACCGTCGAACTCGAAGTCTGTAATCCAAGCTCGCATGTGAGTCGGCGAGTAAAGTTCAACACCGATGCCGTCCGACTTCTGCTGATGCACTTGTCGACAGGTGTTCTCCCAGTCGTCGTGCGTCACGCCGGTCAGAAAACCGGTACGCCGGTAACCGCAGTCTCCGTCGAACATCTCGGCCCATTGCCGGTAAGCTTGCAAGCCGCGCGCAGCAAGTCGGGCCAGGGCCTGGTTCGCATAATACTGGCGGACGATGCCTGGAGAATCGCCGGATGATCCCGAGGCGATTGCCTTGCGCTCTAGCAGCCTTACCGTCAAACCGGCCCGCGCGAGATGCCACGCGACGCTGCTACCGGTCGAGCCGCCGCCTATCACCACAACGTCAGCTGTCTCACGCATGGCTTGCCAACCGGTCGGGCGAAAGGCTGGCTGGTAGGCATGGACTAAGCGATTCCAGCGATAGTGGTGCGAATGATGCGCCATGCTTGCCTTGCGCATCCGGTGTCGATGCACGAAGCACATCACGCCGCAAAGGCATCCCTTCGTGTCCAAGCGCATGCCACAGTTGCGCGGCGAGCCGGGGCATCACCGGGACTGAAAAGTACGCCAAACCTTTGAGCCACCCATAGGCCTCGTCGGGACTTCCAGGATCGGTTCCCCGACCGCCGATCCATTTGAGCAGCACAGCGCATGCATCTCGTACAGAAACGGCTTCAAGTCGGAACGCACGATCAAACGTCCTGGACATCGTCTCAAATCGCTCAGCCGCCGAATCGGGGATGCGCCGCTCACGCTGGGGACCTTGCGCCAGTGTTTCCCACGCGGCGTCGATCCGCGCTTGCAGCGTGCCGGCCAAGTCATCGTTAACGAAGCGAATGAAGTTGCCGACGTCGAAGTTGGTCGTCTGCTCTTCTGGACTCTCGCGCGCCAGGAACAAACGCACTGCATCGCTCGAGGCAGGTGTCATGTCGGTAATATCGGCTGCCCAAATCACGTGCAGCCTGCTAGTCGAGAACTTCGAGCCCTGAAGGTTATAGAAGTAGTTCGTCAGTACGTGATCGAACGGTTGATGCTCCGGCAATGCATTCATCACCGACACGGTGCCCGCCAGTAGCAGCACAGCATTGTCGATGCCAAAGCTGACGACGCTCGTCACGTCGCTGCCAGGGGCCATTGGATGACCTTCGCGGCCCTCCATCTCTGCGTAGCGCTCGCCGCACGTCAAGCCATATTCCCATCCTGCCTCGAACAGCACCCGGGGGTTGCCCCATCGGTCCGATGGCCACGCAACGCCCCAATCGCCGGGCGCGGTCAACCTCACCAGGCCACGCTCGCGAGCCAAAAACCGCAGAACTACCGAGATGAAGTTCTCCGGCGCACCGGCGGATCGCAACCGCCGCACGAGTTCCGCTTCATCCGGCGCGCGCAGGAAGACGTTTTCCATCTCGCGCCACTCCAGATCAGCGTCGCCCATCCGCGCATTAGGACGTTGCATTGACTCGGGGCGGAAGTGTGCACCGCAGGCCTCGCAAAAATAACCGGCCGCCGGTGCTTCGCATTGTGGACATAGACCTGTCAGCCACGCGCCCGCGAGGTAGCGGCCGGTCGCGCGGCTGAACAGCACCTTCTCGATGATGGTTTCCGTACAACCGCTCTCCACGAGCGTTTCGACAGCGCGCCGTGCGTTATCGGCGTGACTGAGTGCGTACGGCCCTCGCACCAGGTCGAGAAAATCGTCGACCTCAATATCGAGCGAGGCTAGATCCCTTGCGATCTGCGCATGATAGTCGCGACAGACTTCTTCCGGCGGACGTGCCTCCTGTACTCCCTTCCACAGCACGTACGAGTCGAAACCATCGACGGCAGACACGACGCGCACATGGTGACCCTGACTGCGAAGATAGCGGCACAGCATGTCCATCCGCAGATATGGCCCGGCGATATGACCGAGGTGCAGCCGACCGTTCGGCGTCGGCGGTATAGGCATCAGAAAAAACTTTCGCGTTGAAGAGTTCACAGTAGTGTCCATGTGTGCTTCGATTTGACAGAAACAGGAAGAGCGCGACGCGATTGCCTCAGGCTTCGATCAGGTGCAACGCTTCCTCTGCGATCCCCGGCGCAAGCCGGAAGCCGGCACCGCTGCCAGCGCCAGCAAAGACCGCCGCGCGGCTTGGGTCGAGCCGGACCAGCGGCTCCCCTGTCGATGTGTAGGCGTCGCAAAACACTCGGCCACCGCAGCACAGGTCGGCCAGATCGGGCAGATAGCGGCGCAAGACGGCCTTGGCTACGTTACGGTCGCGGTCGTTGATTTCCAGAGCGTGCTTGCCAGGCCGGCAGTCCCATTCGTCGCTGCGGAAGCTGAACAACCATTGATTGCGCGCAGGCAACGGCATCAAATAAGCGTCCTCCTGTGGAAAGAACACAGCTGCGGCGTCAGGCTGCGGCGCGCGGTCGATGTGCAAGGCGACGACTTTCTTGATCCGCACGTCGTGGGCGTCGGCAAACGGTTCGAAAGGCTGCTCGACGATCCAGGGCCCGACGGCAACCACGGAACGCCCGGCGTGAAGCAAACGACCGTCCGCCAGCCCTAGCTCGGTGCCCGGTGGGGACGGCTGCATCGTCGTCACCGCAACACCTTCAATGCAGCTTACGTTCGCCGAACGCAGACTCGCACTGATCAGCGACCTGGCGATGAGCCCTGGATCGTGACTGATCGCCGTGCCACCGCGTAACACAGTCTGCGCGGCGTCGAGATGCGTCGAAACGCCGAGCCTGCGTTCCAGTTCGGGCTGCATGATAGAACCGCCACCGATCGAGAAGTCGACCGCGACCGCGCGCACCTCCTCAGTGGAGCGTGCGTCGGCAACCCAGAAGACGTCCGCCCGAGTCGTGCTCAGACCGAACGGCGCGTGCACATTTCCGTATAGGTCGGCGCTGATTGCGGCCAGTTTGCGTTCGCGCGCTGAGCGCCCCGTGGCGAGAAGCACGCCGGCTGAATGCGCGGTGGCTCCCTCCCCCGCCCTGTAGCGATCCACGAGCACGATACGCCAGTGCGGGTGGCGCAGAGTCGCGAGATACAAGGTCCATGCGCCGACTATGCCACCGCCGACGATCGCCAAATCGTATCGGTCAGTCATCTTCATGCCCACCACACGGAAAAGATTTGCGCTTCGACATCGCCGTTATTCCTCGCAAAGTGCGGCTCCCACGACTCGAAAAATACCGCTTGCCCGGCACTCACGTGATGACGGGCGCCGCCGTAGAAGATGTCGACAGTGCCCACGGAGATGAACCAGATCTCGCGTACTGCGTGCTTGTCTTCCAGCGTTCCGCAACCGGCCTGGATCGCAAACCGGGAACTGCGCAGCGGCGCGCCGGCCATCTTGCCGGCGAAGCTGTGCATGAACAGTTTCACGCCTTCAATATCCACGGGCTCCTGCGATTCTGGTACGACGGGAAGACATGCGGCCACCGCGTCCGCCGTTGTAGCTTCCAAGTGTTCTTTCATGACCATCCTCAAACGAATCTCGTGCCCGATAACCTCGTTAGGAAGCCATTCGCAAGACGGGGCTCGCTTCTCGTCCGGAACGGCTTCGTGCATCCCAACTCACGAAGGGAGCCGGCACATCCACGTCGTACACTGTCCGCTGCGCCACGCTATTGATAATCCGCGCGCAGCGCCACGGAATCAGCCCGAGGTTGGGATCGGCGATACCGCGCTGACTGCGGGCGGCATTTTGTACGTAAATACGGCAGCCTTCCGGGCCGTCCCATCTGATGGAGTAATCCTCGTCGACGACGAATTCCCCTTCGTTCGTATCGATCCGCCCGGCAATGGGTTTCAGGAAAGCCGGCATGCCGTAGTCGTAGCCTGTGCACAGCACGACGATGTCGGCGTCGAGCGCTTCCTGAATGCCCGAATGTGCATGCTTCAACTCGAGCGCCCAACCTCCCTTGTTGCGGGTGACGTCCACCAGCTCACGGCCGGGTTGAAGATGCAGATCGCAGGGATGCCCCAGCACATTGCGCAGTTCATAGACACGCCGGTAAATCGATTCAAGCAACGAAGACGAAATGCCGTCGCTCGCAAGCTTCTGCTCGGCGAGCAATTGTCGCCGACGCACTTCCGGTAGACCGTAGAAATAGTCGCTGTATTCAGGTGTATAGAGTTCGTTGGTAAAGCTCGACTCATCGAGCGGAAAGAAATTCCAGCGGCGCGATACCCAGGCCACGCTTGCCGGCATGGCATCCGTGTTCGAAATGAGATGCTGGAAAACCTCCGCGCCCGTCTGGCCCCCGCCCACCACGACCACGCGCTTGCCCTGAACCGGATTGTTGTTGAGCAGATATTGCGACGCATGGAGCAGCGTCGCGCCAAGCCACGGCCTGGCGCATGCCGGGACGCTCGGCTGCTGGCCCGTACCGAGCACGACGTTGCGGGTGGCTTGAGTTACCCCCGAGCCCTTCACGACCAGCAGCCCGCCCTCGATATCGACCGACTCAATGTCACTGTCGAACTGCAGATCGGGAATCTGTTCACAAGCCCATCGGTAGTACTGGTTGAATTCGCGCCGCAGTACCTGCGTGAAATTCGCGTTGATAAAGCACAGCAGGCGCTTATGCTTGACCAGAAACGAAAGGAACGAGAGTTCGTTAGTCGGATCGACGAGGCTCACGAGATCCTTCAGATAAGGCACCTGCAGAGCGGCTTGCGGGAGCATCAGGCCTGAATGCCACTGAAACTCGCTACGTTTGTCGAAGAATTGCGCTTTGATTTCCTGATGCGGGCGCAATAGAGCCGCAAGGCTCAAATTCGCCGGCCCTATACCGATTCCTACCAGATCCATTACCGCATCCGCTGACGTAAGGCGCATGGTTTAAATCCCTTTGATTGGCTGAAACGGAGCTTCGAAAAGGCGTAGAAACGCCGCATGCGGCGCCAACGCGGCGCATGCAGCATGCTGTTGGTACAACAATGCAATGTCGGCTACGCAGTCCCGCGGGCGTAACGGGTAGCAAGCACAGAGGCGAGACTCCATAGAAGTGCTGCGAGCAGCGACAGGCCGATAGCCACATAGACCGCTACACGAACCCCGCTATCTAGTGGCTGGGCCGCACTCATCAGCGCGCCGAAGATCGCAACCCCGAACGCGGCCCCCGTTTGCCGGCTTGCATTGAGCACGCCTGCCGCGACTCCAGCGCGCCCCTTATCCACCGCTGCCATCAAAGCGGCGGTCGCTGCTGGTGTGATTACACCAGCGCCGAAGCCGACGGCCGGGAAACACAGTGCAATCCGCCAATACGGTGCATCGTCGGCCAATGCAAGGAGTCCGGCGAAGCCCAGCGCATAGAGCAGAAAGCCGCCGCACACGAGCTTGTGCGCACCATAAGCCCGATTCAAAGCCCCCGAAGCGAAACTGCCGATCGTCACCATCACAGTCAACGGCAAAAATGCGAGGCCGGTCTGTAACGGCGGCCAGCCACGCGCGGACTGAAAATATAGGCTCAGCAGAAAGAACAATCCGTAAAACACGAGCCCTGAGATCATCGAGGCAAACGCCGATGCGGAGAACGTCGGGTGCCGAAAGAAGTACAGGGGGAGCATGGGTTGTCGGCGCCTGAACTCAACGAGCACGAATGCAATCCACGCAATGATCGCTGTCACGACGCCGACACGGATGACGAGCGCATGCCACCCCAACTTCGCGCCTTCGATTAGCACCGCCACCGACGCACCGAGCGCAACGATGGCGAGCATCTGCCCGGCCAGATCCAATGGCCGGTCGAACACAGCCGAACGCCCGGACTCGATTCGCGTGGTGAGCCAGGCGCCGAGCAGCGCGATCGGCACGTTCACCAGAAAGATGCTCCGCCAGCCCAACAGATGAATTAGCAAACCGCCAACAAGCGGCCCTGCTGCCATGGCGACGCCGCCGCACCCGGCCCAGACGCCGATAGCGCCGGCTCGCTGCTGCGCAACCGGAAACGCGCTGTTGATGAGTGTCAGCGAACACGGCACCAATAATGCCGCGCCTATTCCCTGTAAAATCCGGGCAGCGATAAGAACCTGTAAGTCCGGCGCAAATCCGCATAATGCGGATGCACAGGCGAAAATCAGCAATCCGGCCAGATAGACCGATTTTGCGCCGACCCGGTCGCCCAATACTCCACCACTGAGCAACAGGCTCGCAAATGTCAGCGTATAGGCGTTGACCACCCATTGAAGGCCTGTGATATCCGAGCCCAGACTCGCGGCAACGGGTTCCAATGCGACATTGACAATGGATGTATCTAATATGACGACGACATAGCTGAGACTCGTCGCCGTTAATACGCGCTTTTGACTTTCATTTTCATTGTTCACGAGTCGAAGCCCCATTTGTCATTTCTCTGTTGACTATAAACCGGTGTGAACCGAGAATGCTTCGGAGCGTATCGAAGTGTGTGTTCACGATTTTCGCTAGCTAAAACGCATTGATTCCGGAAGCCGAACAAATGAGCCAGCACAATATCTCCACCGTTGCGCATCTGATCGCCGAGCCGGTTCGGGCCGTGATCCTGATTACGCTAGCGAACGGCAACGCGTTGTCGGCGAGTGCACTTGCCGAAGCAGCGGGCGTGACTGCGCAGACAGCAAGTTCGCACCTTGCAAAGCTGCTCGACGGCGGCCTGCTGACCGTCGAAAGCAAGGGGCGGCATCGTTATTTCCAGCTCGCTGGCGCGCACATTTCACATGCACTCGAAAGCCTCGCGTCGATCGGCCCCGTCACGCCTGCCTGGCGAAACACGCCGAACCGCTCGGCCCGCGAACTGCGCTTCGCGCGCTGCTGCTACGACCATCTCGCGGGCCAGATCGGCGTCGCCGTCACTCAAAGCATGCTCAGACGAGGTTTCGTCGTCGAGGCCGGCGATCGCCAGTACGCGCTCACCGCGGGCGGCAGCATATGGCTGCAGCAACTCGGCGTCGATGCAGCCCCCCAGACCATGGACCATACGGGGCATGCGCGACAGTGCCTCGACTGGACCGAGCGGCAATACCACATCGCGGGACCGCTGGGCACGCGGCTGATGGACGCTTTTCTTGCATGGGACTGGATGCGCAAGTCGCCCGTTGCGCGCTCCGTCAACATCACACCCAAGGGATGGGAAGCGCTGGAAAAACACTTCGGCATCCTGCGCGATATCGGCGAAGCCCCCGCCTTGCTGCCCCGAACTGACCATACGGTAGACGAGCAATCCGCGTTCGCATGACCCCGGCGCGGCGTGACTCATGCGCGGCTATGCAGCTCGCGTGCGCGCCGCGGCAGCGCTTTGTATCTCGGCGATTCGGCGCTCCAGATCTTCGCCGGTGGAACGCCACGCGGGAACGCTATCGATCAGACGTTGATGCCAGATCATCAGATAAGGATAGGCGTCGAACGGCGCTCGGGTGCGCGGAATATGGCTAAACGGCGCGGCCAGATCGATATCGGCCAGCGTCAACGTGTGTCCGACCACGAACGGGCGGTCGCGCAGATGAGCGTCAAGCACCGCTGCATAGCGATGAATAGATTTCAGCGCGTCGCCGACCAGCGCTGCGTCTTCTGCATGTCCCTGAATCCGTTTGATGAAGCGCTCTTCAATCAGCGTGGAGGGGCCACGACGAAAGTGCTCGGCGGCCCAGAACATCCACTTGAGGGTTTCGAAACGGGCGGCGCCATCGGGCCACAGGGTGGAACCCGCCTTCTCGGCAAGATAAATCATGATGGCCGAGGCCTCGAACAGCACCACATCGCCGTCGATGAAAGTGGGTATCGTCCCGTTCGGATTCAGCGCGAGGTACGGCGGAGTGCGATTTTCTCCCGCGAATAGATTGACGAAGATGAACTCCACGTCGAGCTGCAGGTGCCGTGCTACGGTCAGCACGCGCCGCGTATTGCTCGATCCCCGATCGCCATAAAGCTGCATGTTGATTCCCTGGAAAACGCGCTGCTAGCTGGCTGCAGTCTGCGGTTTGATGAGCCTTGAAGCTGAACTCTTTTAGCTCGAGCGCCACGCCGCCGTTATTTGGTTAGCCTGGCGGACCGACTGGTAGACCGCATTGACCATCGGCACTGCGAGGTAGGAGGCGACGCCCGCAGTCCAGATACGTTCCGGCTCGCGTGCTTGCGGCAGCCAGACGCGAAGATCCGGCGATACGCGCGGTGCTGCGAGAGGAGTATCTGCCGTCAACGCGAGCGAATTGTATGTTGCATGGAAACGCTGCCTGTGGAACCCTGTCGCGCAGATCACGGCGTCGAAGCTGTCAAACGCGCCGCTGCTCCACTGAACACGCCAAAGCTCATCCCGACGCAAACGCTCTGGCACGGCCGGCATCACCTGCAGCCGTCCATCGTTCATGTAAGCCAGAAGCTTCTCTGCGGTGCCGAGCGGCATTGCAAACAGATAACGCCCGACTGCGGTGGCGCAGTTGGCAAGCGCTCGGGTCCGCGTCTCGGGCGTGCCGCGGCGTAATAGCTGCTCGGCAAGGTCCATGTAGCGCACGAGGACGTTCTGCCAATCCGTCGCACCATGCCGGGCCAAACCGGCTTCTCGTGCGAGCCGTTCCGCTGCATTGGTGGAACGATCGATCTGATCGCGCAACGGCCGACCGCCAACCGCCTCGGCCGAGCGTGCAACCTGCCGCAGCAGACGCCGGTAAAGCAGTGGACTCGACAGATCGAGCCGCGCAAATGCTGCTTCGTCGATTGCAACGGGACATTCTCGCGGTGTCGCGGTGCGTACGGCGGGCAACCGGCCCGATGGCGACGCCATCACCACGGAATGCCCTGCGCCGCATGCGAGCAGTGCCGCGTCGACCGCCGACAGCCGGCTGCCGACGATCAGAACGCGGGACGGCATCGCGAGGTATTCCATCACGCGCCGTTCGGGGTACAGGCATTCGAAGAACGTCGGCGCGCCAATATGCGGTCGCAGCGCGTCCGGCAGGAACGGTGCACCGCTACCCGTGCAGATCAGGACATCGCTCGCTTCGAGCGAAGTACCGTCGTCGAGCAACACGCGATACCGGCCCGTGGGCTGTTTCTCGATTGTCCGCGCCGTCGCCATGCAATGACGATGCCGCACGCCAGCGTCGCGCGCTAGCATCCGATGGTCTGCATAGCGGTCGGCAAGGTAACGCGAAACGTGAAAACGCGGAACAAACGCGTCAGGAGAGACGTCGATTGCCTGCGCGCGCAGGTAGCGCAAAAAATCGTACGGATCGTCGTCGAGCAGGGACATCGTTTCGACGGATGTATTACACAGGAGCTCCGGCTCAGTCGTCGCAAAGGCGACCCCCTTGCCGATGCCGCGCGGATCGACGATATCGATACGAGAAACGCTCCGGCTCCTGACCGCGCTGACAAAGGCCGCGATTCCCGCTACGCCTGCGCCTATGATCACGACCTCGCGCTTGCACATCGGATCAAACATAGCCTTCCTTTTGCTCGGAACGTGGATGATTGCCTTAGTGCATAGACGGGTGATTCGTTCACCCCTGCGCTGGCTCGGCCTGCACTAGCTCGCGTTGATACGTGCGAGCGCAGGCGTCAACAGCCGCACGCCGTACCACCCCCAATAGACACGATGGCATTGAATCAGGCCGTGCTCAATCTGCATCATCTCCATGAGATCGACTTGCTCACCCTTCGGCGCTTCGCGAGGGTACTCCCACGTCAACTGCTGACCATTCGCGAAAAACGTGCCGGTCCGATGCCACTGCGCAAGATCGCTCGGGAACTTGCGAAGACTATCTTCGAAGAATGCCTTGATTGCAGTGCGTCCACGGATCAGGCCCGACTGACGCTCAGGATAGATGGCCAGCGCAAGCGGTGTTTCGAGGAGAGCGTCTTTCGCATAGAGCGCGGCAGTGCCTGCCAGATCCTTCTTGCGCACGGTGTCGTGCCAAGCCTCATAGATATGGGAGATGGAGGGATCGATAGTCTGGTTCATTGCACGTCCGCATTCGAATAATGAAGGCGCCGCACTATGTCATTACCGGCACGCCGAAGCCAACTATAACGGCACCCGGTCCGCGAATGCTTCACTACGTATCGAAGTGTGCCGGATATGGGATAGTGCATTCGGTTCCTCGCACGAATTTCGGGATCGCCATTTACAGGTGATCTTCATCAACCATGCATTACAACGGTCCACCAACTGCCACGTACGATGAGATGGCGGTAGGTGAATGAGCGACACGGACCAAAACAGGGGAAGGTCGAGGGCGATTGACGGAGCGTTGTCTTTGGCAGCGACGACTGCTTTCATTGCGTAAAGCAACGTTGGTCATAAGAACGAGCACTGATGGTGGCGAACACACCTCAACAGTGGTGCTAAGGCTCAAAGGGATTGGTCACCTAGCACCCGGACACAATTCGCTTCTTGTTCTCAACTTGACTCCTTGGATGCCAACGCCAGTACTTTCCGGCACGAGGAGCACCTTGACCAAAACTTGACCAAAGCAGGCAGAAATTGCCGCGAATAGAACGAAAAGCGCAGCCGGTCAAAGTGGCGGCCACCGATGCAAGTCATTGATTTGACTGCGCTTTGTGTTGACGCCTGGTTACGGGAAGCGGGACTCTTAATCCGTTGCGCCCCATACTTCTGCTTGAGATTAGAGGGTACTGACCGGCAAGCTCGGAAACAAGAACCCCCGGGCGGTCCAAGTGACGGCCTTCCGGGACGAGTCTCGGGACAGTGTGGACTGCTCTGGGAAGCACTCCTCGTTGAGACGGATGAGGAATTCCAAAGGATAACGAAGTATTTGTTGCAGCAGTACGACTCCGCAACTCAAGGTTTCGTAAGTCCGCGTTTTGTCGCGCTCCGACGGCTTCTGAGATTACGCAACCCGCCGATAGAACCGAACCAAGCTAGGTTGCTCCGCGCCCGCTGGCCTCAACGCGGCCCACAATCCATTCATCAACGTCGGTCTCTAGCATGCAACCCCAGGCAACACTGGCACTTGGCGGTAATGATCTACAAGAGCACGGTTTCTGCGAGCAGTCCGCGCGCAATGGTCTTTGCCGGAGGTGGCGTGACCTTGATGCCCAGGTCGCAGCAGGGGCAGTCGTATTTGGCGCGCCGATGCTGGATGACACGAACCTCTTCGTAAACATCGAATAACGCCAAACGCATTTTCCGTGAGTCCATCTATGCCTAAAGGGTACAGACCCCGCCCGTCCATCCGAGTGCCCAATCAATGGCAGCGCCAAGTGCGTAGATGAGAAGGACGGCGCTCGCGCACTTCGACAGCGTCGGTCTGTAGCGCGTGAATCTTGCGACCAGAAATACCGCGAGCAAATAGGCAGCGAGCGGTAACAGAACGGTTTCAGGTTCATGGGTTAGTTCCATGACAGGATCCACGAAGCCTAAGACTAAAGTCCAGAAGATCGTTCCGAAAAGGCTGCGACAGTAGACCGTCGAGCCACCCGCGATCGCAACAAGCGCAAGAACTGCTCCGAGCGCTGCAAGCCCCGCGAATCGGGCCCAGAACGGCCCGCCAGAGTTCGCAAAACGAGAGTCGGGCTGTTTCGGGTCCTGCTTGTCCAAGGTTTCGCTCATGGCCAATTAAACGGTTGCTCTTCGGCCGCAAGATCGCGTTCTTTGCCAAGATCATCTGAAGGAGTAGTCACCAACCAACCTCGCATTCCCCTCGCATCTCGCATGACAGCAGCACTTGCCTTTCCATCCTGGAAACCGGCTGCGAGTGACAGCGCGAGCCGCACGGCTCCTGAGGCGCACATGACCACGCGATTTGGTTTGCATTCGTTTATCGCCACGTTATTGCGGGTGCAAATGCGGACCATTTGCGCGTTAAACTGATTTCGGGTGATTCATCGGATATTGCCTGCCCGGGGCGAAGCTACGCGCTCTCGGTGCTCCTGGGCGCCAGGATTGACCATCTTTCTCTTGAAGCTTGATCAAATCCATGACCGAAAAAATCGCTTCCCTGAACCCGTGGCGTTAGGGCGCCACCGATCTGATTCCGATGGTGGATCGCATCACGGCTTGACCGCCAGCTGATCGAATTTCATCCATCGAAGCAGATGTTTTCCGGAAGCATTGACGTAGTCCACGTTGGCCCATCCGCCCTGCGATTGCTTCAATATCGTCACTGCATCGTTGCGGACCAGGTACGCCTGGCTCACCTGGGCGTCGTCAGGCGCCGTGTAAAGCGCCGCCTTTTGCACCGATACGACGGCAAGATGCCCCGCTTCCGTAGCCGTCGGTACTGGCTTAACGGCGGCACTTCCGTCCGCACTTGACAGCGCGACGTCAATCAGGCCTGCATCGCTGGGCGCGCCAGCCGCACGCAAACTGGCTGCTATTTTTCTATAGACCTCGCGATTAGCAGACGACGGTGGATCGCAACGCAGAAGATTGTCGGCACCGGAAGCCCCGTCGACGAGTGCGCGTGGCGGTTGACCAGCGTTGATAAAGTGCAACAACCGGCTCGCCGACGGACGATCGCTTCTAATCATCAAGTTGGTCTGATCATCAGTTCCCCACTGCGCGGGCTGGCCAGACTGCCAGCCCGCTCCACATATCTCACCGGTCTGATCCGCGGTAATGCATCCCGTGCGAATCTCAATGGCCGAACAATATTCACGGCTCGAGTCGTACTCGGCCTTTCCCGACCCCGACGAAACTAGCCCTGACTCAATTCGCCCGATAATGACGTAGTCACCGGATGGCGAGATATTGCCGTCGCTCGGGGGTTCCATTTGCGTTCCACCCGCGGCCCGATCGCCAGCACGTGGCAGTAGGCTGAACGTCGCGCCTGTGGGTAAATAGAATATAGCCTGTTTCCATGCACGCTGGGACAATGGCGCTTGAGGGTTAGCGGCGTTGCCGTACACAATCGCCGCGCCGCCCGGCAAGGCAAAGCGGAACGTGGACGAGGGCGCGGCCGCAAGTGCCGGCGCGACGGTGCCGCCGGTCAACAACAACGCCGTCGCAATCACCGCACCGATACGAAAAGCATGCGAATAAGGCGAGCAAGTTTCAAGCGGAGGAACACTTGCCTTCGCAAATCTGAAGATCGCGTTTTTCAAGATGGCATTCCAAGAATTTGAGCCAGATGAGCATATCGCTGCGGCGCGACTGATACGCCGTTCACTTGCGCCATGTAGCGCGAAGGACCGTAATCTTGCAGAATGCTGGTTTCATACGCCGCCCGGTTTGCCCCCCACTCTGCGGGATTACGAGGTGCGTGCGGATTATGCTGAAAGAAACGATCTAGCGAAGCTTTCATACTGTTTGTCGTAGCGCCAGGTGCGTTGACGTCCTGATCCACGACGGTCGCGCGGCCTAGCGGCGACTGCAAATAGTCCTTGATCTGGAAATCGTAACCACTGGGCTTCTTGCCGATCGCGTGATTAAGGCGGTCGACGAAATCCTTAACCTGCAACTCCTGATAAAGCGGCGACGACACGGCGCGAGCCATCGATGCGACTGCTGGACATCTGACCGGCTTGCCAAAGGTGTCGATCGAACAGTCGCGCCGCAGGGCAGTGTAGAGTTCGTCGCCGACGATCCGGACGCCATTCGTAAATGTCGAATCGGCATAGCCCAACGACGCCTCGCCGCCCGAACCAGTGACGGTCCAGCCGCAATTGGAAAAATATCGTTGATATTCGGCCGGATGCGCGTCCCGAAAAGCGGCGATCTGAGTAGCTAACTCGCCCCGGCTCTGTGCGCCGCGGATGGTTTTTTGCATTGCTCCCGCGCTGATGATCGCCTTGTCGATCGCCTGAACCGTATCCACCTTGCCTTCATTCTGGGACATTGCGCGCAAGATTCTCTCCTCGATCTCGCTTAATGTTCCGTTGGTCCGCATAGTCGCCAACGCGGGACAGGCACCCAACTGAATCGAACCCGAATGCTGCGGCCCGTACCAATACGTGTTTGTATCAACCTTGAAGCGGGTTCCGGTGACTTCCACGCAGCAACCGCAAGCACAGGCATCGGGATCAAAAAAATTGCCTACGATGCCGGCAGGATGAATATGGTAGACGTTCGCGTCCGTCGGCCATCCCGCCACTCCGCTGATAGCTGTCCAATATCTAAGCGCATCGATCCACTTTTTCTCCGCCTGCCATATCGGTAGTCCGGCATGCATATGCGAATCGAGTGCGTCCCACTTGCTCATCTCACCGCCCCACTCACTTTCATATCGCACGATCAGGTGATAGATGCGATCCGCGAGCCATGGTTTGCCCAACGCCAGTTGCAATTCGCGCGCGGTAATCTTGCCGTCTTTCTGGTCCTGGCTGTCGATGGCGTCTTCCAGCTTCTTGATGGTTTCATCGGAGCACGCGCTGTCGAACGAATCTTCGAAACGCGCTATCTCGTCGGGCGTGCCGTTATCGGCGATGTACAACGCACGCTCGAACATGGTCGAAACCGAAGCGTCGAGATTCACGACATCGAAACCGGGCCAGTCCCACGGGCTTTTGAGTTCAACTAGCGGATGTCCGTGATCGCACACCCAGCCATCGATCTGTCCATCATTCTCGTCGGCAATACTCACTGCGTACCACGTCTTGTTTTCTGCTTCAACGCACTGCTGCGCCGATGCGGTGGCGATCACGCGCGGCCATGCCACAGGTTGGCCACCAGCCGATTGCACGCGCAGAGGGAACTGGCTCCACGCCTGACGATCGCCGCTGCCCTGCAAATCCGAGAGCGCAATCCAGAGCGGTGCCTGACCGCTGAGCGGATGCCCAGCAGCATCGAGCTTCACGACTTTGCACCATGGACCGCTGCCGGACGAGCCCGATGCCGCTTTGATGTTAGTGCCAGCGGGAAT
>Ga0209796_10000673_pt1 | contig 18947 bp, 8 predicted proteins | sample AgamicOrSfrz_FD_187167 | JGI IMG/M metagenome (GOLD analysis project Ga0209796, IMG submission 187167) | Agave microbial communities from Guanajuato, Mexico - Or.Sf.rz (SPAdes) (version 2) | ecosystem: Host-associated > Plants > Phyllosphere > Phylloplane/Leaf | place: Guanajuato, Mexico...
TAGGTCGTCGTTGTTCATTGCCGCCATGGTGGTGCGCAACGACTGCGACAGCATGGGGAAATCGCCGCGCTCGCTCATTCGCGTCCAGAGCCGGTCGAGCACTGCCGCCTTTACCATGAGAGTCCCGCAAAAGCCATACGTGTTCCAATGAATGCCATGCCGGCGCGAAGCCGGCTTATGCCGCTCTTTGAGTGCTTGACCGGCACCGCTATGCGCTGTGCAGGTGAAGCGAGCGCGCTTCGAAACGCTGCGCCAGTTCGTCGGACGGCAACGCCTGGCAGACGAGCCACCCCTGAATGTGGTCGCATCCCATCTCGGTGAGCAGGCTGCGCTGCGCTTCAGTTTCGACGCCTTCGGCGACCAGTTCCAGATCCAGCGTCTGGGCGAGGCCGACCACCGCGCTGACGATCGCCTGATCGTTCCGGGAGGTTAGCAGATTCTCGACAAAACTCCTGTCGATCTTGAGCTTTGCAAGCGGAAACCGTTGCAGGTAAGCCAGGCTCGAATAGCCGGTGCCGAAATCGTCGACAGCAAAGCGGATGCCCATGGCCGTCAGATCTTCGAGCAGCACCTTGGCGTGGGCCGGGTCGTGCATCAGCAGGCTCTCGGTAATTTCGAACACGAGGCGCCGCGGGTCGATGCCCGTCAGGTTGATCGCCTCGCGCACGGCGTCCGTAAAACGCGGATCGCGAAACTGCTGCGGCGACACGTTGACCGCCACGTACTGCAGCGAGATGCCCCGCGCGTCCCACTGGATCAACTGCATGCAGGCCACCTTGAGCACCCAGTTGCCGAGGAAGTTGATGAGCCCGACCGACTCCGCGAGCGGAATGAACATGGACGGCGGCACGAGGCCGTGGACCGGATGCATCCAGCGGATCAACGCCTCCACGCCGACCACGCCGTGCGTGCGGCTGCTTGTAATCGGCTGGAAGTGCAGCGAGAACTCGCCGTTGCGCACACCGTCGTAGAGGTCCGCCTCGAGTTTCAGGCGCTCGGCGTCGGCGGGGTTGTCGTCCGGCACATAGAACGCGAGCGTATTGCCGCCCGCCGCCTTGGCCTGCAACAGCGCGTGGTCGGCCCAGCGCAACAGATGCGTGTCGTGCGCAGCGGTGTCGTTCGCGTGACGCACGTCCGGGTAGAGCGCAATGCCGATGCTCGCCGACAGGTGCACCTGCTGGCCGCTGAACACATACGGCTGCTGGATCGCGGTCAAGAGGCGCCGTGCCAGCGCTTCCGCGGCCGCGGCGGCGTCCGTGCGGTTGGCAGCGGGCTTCACGAGTATCGCGAACTCGTCGCTCGCCACGCGCGCCACCGTCTCGTGCGGGCTCGTCATGTTCAGGATGCGCCGCGCCGTGTCGCGCAGCATCTCGTCGCCGGCGTCGTAGCCGAGCGCGCGGTTCACGCGCTGATAATCGTCGATGTCGAGCAGCAGCAGCGCGGCGGGCGTGCCGTGCGCGTCGGCCTGCTGCTGCGCCTCCAGCACCGCCGGAACCAGCGCGGACTGGTTGGCCAGATTGGTGAGCCGGTCCAGATGCAGCGCCTGGATGAGGCGCTCCTCGCTCGCGCGCCAGGCCGACACGTCGAATCCGGCAATCGCAAAGCCGTCGATGCCGTGATGGCTGCTGCGCACCACGCGCAGCTCGACGGTGATCGGATAGGTCAGCGACTTGATGAGTCCGAGCGTCGCCTTTTCGACGTTGCCGGTGGCGCGGGCGCGCTCGAGCAGTGCATCGAGGCGCGCCGCGTCGGCCTCGGCCACCAGCTCATGCAGCGTGATGGTTTCCAGATACTCGCGGTGATAGCCGATGAAGCGCAGGCTCGCGTCGGACACATACAGAAAGCGCAGTTCGCTGTCCACATGCGCGAGCAGGTCCACGGCGCCGACCACCTGTTCCAGTTGCGGCGCGGCGGGCGGCACTGCCGGCGGCGCAACGGGCGGCCCGGCTTGCGGCTTGTCCTCGACGCGCCGGCCAAGACCGAGAAGCCGGTCGACGACCGTGCGCAAGGAGCCCCGGCGGGGCGCGGTGATCCTGTTCGCTTCCATGTATGGGTGGCAACCTGTGTTCGTCTGCGGGCGGGGCGGCTTGCCGTTCGCCTCTGAAGGGCGGCGAAAGGGTATCAGGCGGTGTCATGCGGATACCACGCGGGTATCAGGCCGCCCCATCAGGACTAGATAACGACCTGTCGCCTGAAATCTTTAGTGCAGGCGCAAGAAAAACATGCTGTAAGGAAGCGCGGCGGGCGACGGCAGCCGGACACCGCCGATTCGGTTAAAGTGCGGTTGGCCGACGTCCGTTAATACGGCAAACCCCTGTGCGGCGGCGGCGCGCCGCTGTCGCGCAGCCCTTCGAACGCAGCACCGACGACCCATGTCTGAACTTCATTTGGTCCGGGCCTCCCCCCGGCGCATCGAGGTGCGCGACGCGACCGGCGACGAACCCGACGCGGCTAGTGCTGCGCAGTTCGTCTATCTCGGCCGACAGCCGATTCTCGATCGCCAGGGCGCGCTCAACGCATACGAACTGCTGTTCCGGGCCGGCGCCCACAACTATGCCGAAGTCACCAACGACGCGCAGGCGACCGCGCAGGTGGTGGCGCGCGCGCTCGGCGGAATCGGCGTGCCGGCCGTGCTCGGGCAGCATCGCGGCTTTGTCAACATCGACCGGACGATGCTGTTCGACGACATCGTCCACGTGATGCCGCCGGAGCGCTTCGTCCTCGAAATTCTCGAAACCGTCAGGTTCGACGCGCAACTCGGGCGGCGGCTCGGCGAATTGCGGCGCGGCGGTTTCCAGGTCGCCCTCGACGACGTGACCCAGCTCTCCGACGACCTGCTCGCCATGCTGCCGCATGCGGACATCGTCAAGATCGACTTCCTGCAGACGCAGCGCGCGCATCTGGCCGAACTCGCGGCGGCGATGCGCGGCGCGGGCAAGACCCTTATCGCAGAGAAAGTGGAGACGCGCGAAGACTTTGCTCTTGCCCGCGATCTGGGCTTCGATCTGTTCCAGGGCTACTTCTTCGCGCGGCCGCAGGTGCTGGCCGCGCCGAAAAACCGCTCGCCACGCCCAGGGCTGCTGCGCCTGCTCGCGCTGCTTTCGCGCGACGCGGGCATCGTCGAGCTGGAAGCGGAGCTCAAGCTCAATCCGAGTGTCGTCGTGCAGTTGCTGCGCCTCGTGAACTCGAGCGCGTTCGGCCTTGGGCGCAACATTGCGTCGCTCCGCGAGGCGATCATTGCGACAGGCACGCGGCAGATCGCGCGCTGGGCGCAACTGCTGCTCTACGCAGACAGCGGCGATCTGCCGTGGCGCGCCGATCCGCTCGTGCAACTGGCGGGCACGCGCTCGCGCTTCATGGAACTGGCGGCGGGCTGGATGCGTCCGGGCGACGACGAATTCGCCGATGCCGCTTTCATGACCGGCATCTTTTCGCTCGTGCATGTGGTGCTCGGCAGCACGCCGAAAGCCGTTCTGGAAAAGCTGGGCCTCGCGCCGCAGATTCGCGAGGCGATTGTCGAACGGCGCGGCGCGCTCGGCACGCTGCTGCGGATCGCGGAGGCGGCGGGCGAGGGTGCCGATGCGGCGTCGATCGCCCGTGGCGGCGATGCGCCGCCCGAATTTGCTGCGCTCACGCCCGAAGTACTGGCCGAGCTGAATCTCTCCGCGGCCGCGTGGTTTGGCGCGCATATCGAGGAAGCGGCGGCGTGATTTTGCGGGCAAGCGCAATTCATGAGACTCGGGCAGCCAATAAATCAACGAGCCAGGTAGCAATCCGTTGCGACACTCGGGGACGCCCGATCCGAGTTCGCGAGACTGGCCGCATTCGTTGCCGTTACTTGTGAGACTGTTAAGGAAGGGATTGTCTTCGTTCGGCCAATTGCGGCCGTTCGATATCTAGCTTCGAATCGTCGACAATCGCCCTTGTCTCAAGCACCTATTTTTAAGAAGACGTAGCTACCGTTCCGAGACTCCTAATGAGCTTTCATACACAAGTTTGGGTCTATCCATCCGATGGCGAGCCGTTGAATGTCGCCGCATCGAGAGATCGAATCGTAAGTTTCCTCGATGAGCATGCGCTGAGCCACGACGTCTTGAAGGATTTGACGGAGGCATGTCAATCAGCTCTTCCGACGTCAACCTTGTTCTACCTGGATAGTTGGTCGATTATCGCCCTTTTCACCAAGCTGGCGCAGTGCCTACCGAATGCGTCTTTCGCCGTGAAAGGGGCAGGGGAAGAACCCCGCGACATATGGAGCCGAGAGTACGAGAATGGAGCGGTGACGTTCGAAGCGGGCCCATTCCACGACTAGCCGGCAGAACGCGGCCAGGAAGCGACCTTTCTCCTACGCGCCGCGAGGACATTCAGACGGCAGTCCCCCTCAGCAAGCGGTCATTCGATCGCCGAGAGGCGGCGTCGCGTCATCGGCCTCGCCGCGACCATGCATCACTCCATCCGTTCCGGTTGGTCCGGGCGTGCGGAATAGCGGTGCCCCGCTGATGCGAAGCCTTCGATCGGGCGGCGATTGTGGGATCTAGGCTCCCCGCCAGGGAACTCCACAGATTGGCCGGACGCACTGCGGCGGCGACGAAGCTACAATCGCCGCGCGCGGTACTGCAGGGTTCCAACCGGAACACGGCTACTGAGGTGAATCAGAACCTCACTGAAAGGTTTTTGATAAATCCCGCTGAAGATCAGGTCTCGTTGCGGTCCCGAGCGCGTCGGATGTTCTGTTCGGCGTCGCGCTGATAGCTGTCGGCGATACTATTTAACGTCGCGGCGAAGCGCTGGAATCCGGCATTCTCGACGTCCTCGGCCTTGCGTCGATACTGTGCAGCCAGTTCCATTTCTGGCTTGCCTTCCGGATCCACCCAGTGCGCTCCTCGCGAGTTGTATACACCTATGCTGAAGCCATTCCGCATCTCGCTGTGTTCACGGGCGTTCAGCGCCTTCGCAACCGTCGAATGAATCCACAGGCCGTTCGGATCGGCAGGAACATGGATCAGCACGCCGCCGACCGTGCTCAGCGCGACCTCCAAATGTCCTGACTTCGTGCAGATCTCGCGAACACCCGAGAGCCATCCACTGAACTCCGCAGCTATGAATGTCCGGTCGGACTGCATTCCAGGCGGAGTCTTCCAGTTGCGTAGGAGTTGCCAGGCATTGGAGGCAAGCTGTTTTTCCCGCTCACCGTGCTCCTTTCCAGGCTGTTTACTGTTTATCGGCCGGTAGATCAACCTGAGCATCTCGGAAAAGAATCCGGGATCGCTGGCAAGCCGGCTTTCAAGCAACTGGGGCGCAGCTCCGTGAAGATGATTGAGTAGCGGCAGATAGGCCCATTCGACCTTGAACAGATCGTCTGAAGACAGTGTTGGATCCGACTGCAAGAGCTTAATCAACTCGACAACATCGTAGCTATCGATAGCGCGCTCCTTTTCGGCGGACGAAAGCGCTGCCAGTAAAGCCTTGACGCACTGCTCGGGCCCGATCTGATGCCCGAGATGGCGCATCATGGCCATGCAGCTGATCGCAGCGTGCGGCTTGCCATGCTGGATGAGCCTGTCGATCGCATAAGATGCGTCGCTGCCCGCTTCGATTGCATTGGTAGCGGCGCGCGACCAGTATTCGCCCTCGCGCTTTTTGAGCCAAGCGGCAGCCCGATCCCAGGTCTGCTTGGAAAAAGGCAGGTACGCAAGATATTGGCCGAGTTGCGCGGGCGTCCAGCCAGACCGATTAATCTCGTCGCACCAGTCCCACCCTGCCAGCTGATGTCGCTTCGACACATAGCCGCCAGCGACCGCCTTGAGGACGGGGTCTGACGTATCAAGCAATCGAGGCAGGATCGCGCAGTCAAGGGATGCATCCTCGATGGCAGCAAGCGCAATCCCAACGAATCCTGGAGAAGAGACCTGCGCGGCGAAGGCGAGGACGCGCTTCGCACCACCTTGGGTGTAAATTTCGGAAACGGCCGCCTCCCTCTGCTGATCGAGTTTATTTCGCTGCTGCTCCCAGTTCCCACTTTCTTCAGCAAGGTCAAAGTCACGATTGTTGAAAAGGCGCTGATGTCGGTTGAACGCATCAGTGGGCGCAAGCTGATCCGCGACATTCTCAATCTGTGCGACCAGATCATCGGACAGTGCCCAAGCGGCGTCCGAGAAACGCCGGTGCTTCGTGGCAAACCGGGTCAGACGGTCCCAGAGCAGCGTGCGCTGCGACTCAGGTAGCGTCGCCACACGCCCGGCCGCCAAAATTTCGAGAAAACGGCCAAATGCCGGTTGCGGCAAACTGTCCAGCTCATCGATCAGCCCGCGCATGCGCTCGAAGTCTTCGCCTGCGGCCTCTACGGCTCGCTCTGCGAGGAAAGCCACCTGCTCCCGGTACTGCGAATTGGTTACCGCCGGCAGTTCTGCCGGGATCTGCTTGCGCCAGCTTGGCCTGTGTGAGCCTGACGAACTCTGGTGTTGTCCGGGCAACAGGGCGAGGACGAGTCGCCAGGCCACCTCGGGTCGCTCGTTAAACAGCGTCTCGATCGCGACCTTGCGCTTCTCGAAACTCGCCATCGTCTGTGGGAGCCACGGCAATAGAATGGTTGCAAGCGAGTTCGAGGGCCGGTTCACCCAGCGGCCGCCCGGATCGTGAGCAGCAAGCTCGCCAAGGGTGACACAAACGCGCACGAGATATCTTTCCTCCCAAGCAAGTCCTTCAAGCGCCCATAGCAGCCCCGTCAGATAATTTGTTCCAAACGCGCCACTACCCTCCTGCGCAAAGAGTTCATCGAATGCACAAGGATCTTTCTGCAACTCCGTGTTGACGGCTTCGAGGAACTCATCCGGCCCGCTTTCGGCGAGGCTGGGCAACAGGCGATCCAGACTTCCCCACAGGACCCAGTCGGCGTCGGCGAAAATCTCACGCAGCGCTGCGGCGACAGTTGCCGCCGCCTTTCCATGCGAGCAATTCGTGCACTGGTCGGGATGGGAAGCGACGATGGCAAGTCCGTCGGCCAATCCGCTTCGCAGCACCGTCGAGTGCTCGGGCACCTTGCCGTAGGCCGCCGCTGCATAGCGTTCGTCTCGCGCCAGCTCAAAAGACGGCTCTTTTTCCCTCAGCGCTCTGACGGCAAGCGCCCTGAAAGTGTCTAGGTTCTGGTCGAAGATCCGCGAACCCAATGTCCGCCAAAGATCGGCGCGATCGGCAACCCTCCAGATGCCATCTTTGAGCGACAACGGACTGTCAGGTCGGTGCAGGATGTTGCGTGCCTTCTCCAGCCAGACCTCATGGCTGATCCCGAGAAGCTCACTGACGACCTGCAAGTCCCGGGGATGGTTTTCATTCCACGATCCGACTAGGACGGCAAGCGAAAGGTAGTTGGCATCGGCATCATCTGGCCAGTTCGTCCCGGCTACATGAACCCTGACAAACTCTTTTGGAATTTCCCTGACCGGTTCGGTCACGAAAATATCCGTCAAGTCCTCAGGACAGTCTTCGCGCCTGATGTGCCCCGCGTGATGATTTCGATTGTTTGTGAATTCGAGAATGCGGCTCCAAACGAGTCTGGATGAATCTGGCCGGAACTGCGAGATGTGCGAGCTGATCAGCGACAGGACGACGCCTTCTTCTTCGCCAAGGTCATATCCGAGAATGTAGAAATGCCTTAAAAATCTATGCAGCTCTTCGTCGGTCAGGGCGACGCCTTCGTTGGCTACGTTAAGGTGATGCCGGAACGCTTCGAGTTTCTTTTTCTTGTCAGCGGAGCTGAAGTTGGCCGTCGCCACGTTTCGGAAGAATCGCGACGGATCGTTAGGATTGGCCCGGGCGTGGTTGAGTACCCAGCTTGCCTCTAGGTCAGTCCTGTTAAGCGGCCCCGTTATAAGCGCTATAACATCCTTACCCGGGGTAAAAACTGCAGAGTTGCGAAAGTCGTTCCATGCGGCTTGCAAAACCTCGCCGAAGACCGCGCTTCCAGCGGTGAGCGTGATCGAGTGCTTGATTTGGCCCAGAAGCCTGCGTTCGCCACTGTTTCCAGGGCCTCTCGCAACTACAATGAAGTCGTCCGTGTCAAACCCGTCGATCTTCCCCTGAAGCTTAACTTCTGTGATAGGCCAGTGGGGAAGACATGGCCCATGTCCGCCCGTGAGCATCAACGTGACAAAGGATGCCTGTACGTGCCCCTCGAAATGAACGCCGAGCCCGCCGGTGGAAGACGGATTCGATAGACTTTTAGATGTTCTTCGCTTCGTATTCATGTGTTTATGTTTCTGTCATTGCACGGACGTCTCATGGGAGGTAGTCGTCAGCCACGACTAGGTGTCAGAATCCCAGACCGGAAGAGACCTCGCGCCATAAGCCCATGGCGTGAATGTCTGCGCCCGCGTTAAACGTTGGTCACAGCCTGCTGCCATACCGGCTGCCCAAACGAAAACTGACCGATCAGCCATCGAACTTCTCCGTTGACATCGTTCTGAGGGCAACCTAATCCGAGCTCGCGTCGGTCCTATCAGCCTCCCCGAAAAGAAGTAATGTTACCGTTTCGGTGACACTTGGCCGAATCGAATGTACGAGCTGCGCGAGCGCGTCGATTGGGAACTCCAGCGCTGAAGGCGTGGACAGCGTGACGGCGAAAGGACCGCTGGTTTCCATTTCGATCGCCGATTTCCAGGACACAGAGTCTATGACGCGGTCGCGGCGTTGACCGAACCAATGGCTGTTGTAGCGCGGAAGCGGCCACCAATGCCCCACCGGCTCAACAGCCGCTTCGGGTCGACTAGAGACGGTCCAGCCCGTGAGACATTCGTTCGATCGACGCCCCATCACACTGACAGTCGAAGTCGTGCATCCCGGTCCTCGATGGCGCAATATCGGACCGTTGCGCACCTGCCGGGTTTTCAGTCCTGGCAGCCTCATCAATTCCGTCTTTCCAGTCTCACCAACTCGGCCCCAGTCTCACGAATTCCGTTTACCTGCAATTTGCGGGTGAATGGCGGGTTTTTTGCGGCCTGACTTGCGGTTGATTGGCGCTTAGATGCGCTCAGGGCGCTGCCTGGCAATCAGGGGCAATCAGGGGCGGCCGCGAGTCGGCGGCGCATACGTTGGCGAGCGCCGCGTGCCGTGTATCGAGCGTCGCCCGTCGACCGACAGCCACCGCCGACCCGGGCCTTCGGGCAAGCGTCGCGCGCGATTTTCGTCTACGTGGTCCAATAGAGCGCAAGGCCGGCCGTCCACGTGCCGTCGCGCCCGCTTCAGGCGTCCCAGGCGCCTTGAGTGGCGCGACCAACGCGCGTTGCATACTGCCGGACGGCCGCGCCAGAATCTCCCTTTTCGAAGGCGAGCCGCAACGCTCAAAGGATCGCAGATGAAGAAAAACCTCATGCCCGCTGCGCTGTCCGCAGCCATTTCGGTGGCCTGCGCTGCCTGGTCGCTTAACGCTCATGCGACGCTCAAGCCCGGTGATACGGCCCCGCCGTTCACTGCCCAAGCGTCGCTCGGGGGCAAGACCTACACGTATTCGCTTGCCGACGAACTGAAGAAGGGCCCCGTGGTGCTGTACTTCTATCCGGCCGCGTTCACGACAGGCTGCACGATCGAGGCGCACGAATTTGCCGAAGCTGTCGACGAATACAAAAAATACGGCGCGACGGTGATCGGCGTGTCGCACGACAACATCGACACGCTCGCGAAGTTTTCCGTAAGCGAGTGCCGCAGCAAATTTCCGGTTGCGGCGGACGCCGAGTCCAAGGTGATCGGCGCCTATGATGCCGGCATGCCAATGCATAGCTCGATGGCCAATCGCGTGTCGTACGTGATCGCGCCGGACGGCAAGATCATGTACGAGTACACGAGCCTTTCGCCGGAAAAGCATGTCGAGAACACGCTGAAGGCCGTCAAGGCGTGGGCCGCCACGCACAAGCAGCCGTAAGACTTTTGCCGGGCGCTCGGTATGCCGATTCTGCTTGGACTATTCGCGCTCATCGCGCTGGTGTACGGCGCGGTGCGCGCCTTCGACGCGTTGCAGGCGGGGTTTGGAACGCCGGTGGCCGTGGGCGTCGCGGCGCTGGCGGCTCTGCTGGTGGCGGCTGCTATCGCTTACTGGTTGCGCCGCAGGAAGGAAGTCGCGCCGAACATCCGCGACGGCGACTGGACGCACCGGCTCGACGGCAGTTGGGGTTCGGTGCGGCTCGCATCGGCCAAGCGTCTGTGTGAGGTGCATGTGGGCGCGGAGCAGGGCGCCTATATCTTTGCCGATCTGCTTGGCGCGGAGCTGCAGCGTCAGCAAGCGCACTGGCAGGTCGCGCTGAAGGTCAAGGACAGCGCACGTGGCGTGTGGCTGTTGCCGATGCAGAACGAGCGGCAGGGCAAGCAATGGCAGCGCATTTTTCTTCTCGCGATCGAGCAGAAGCTTTGAGGCTGCCTTGGCGCGCCGCGCGCCGCGCGCCGGGTGCCATTGCGCGGCGGCCTTTGCATGTCTGCATGTCTTGCAAAAGCTGCCGCGCAGGCGGGTCCCGTTACATCATGAACTGGGCGCAATACCGCTTCTGCGGGCTTTTCTCGACTCCCAGCGCACACGAATCCGGTCCATGTAAAGGTAGACCACCGGCGTGGTGTAGAGCGTGAGCATCTGGCTCATGATCAGCCCGCCGACAATCGCAATGCCGAGCGGCGCACGCAACTCCGCGCCTTCGCCGCGCCCGAACGCGAGCGGCAGCGCGCCGAGCATCGCGGCGAAGGTGGTCATCATGATCGGGCGGAAACGCAGCAGGCACGCCTCGTGAATCGCGTCGCGCGACGAGTGGCCGTGCCGCGACGCTTCTATCGCGAAGTCCACCATCATGATCGCGTTCTTCTTGACAATACCGATTAGCAGAATCACGCCGATCAGCGCGATGATGCTGAACTCAGTCTTAAAGAGCAGCAGCGCGAGCAACGCGCCTACGCCGGCCGAGGGCAGCGTCGACAGAATGGTCAGCGGATGGATATAGCTCTCGTACAGAATGCCGAGCACGATATACACGGCGGCAAGCGCGGCGAGAATCAGGATCGGCTGGTCCGACATGGACTGCTGGAACGCCTGCGCGGTGCCCTGGAAGCTGCCATGGATGGTCGCCGGCATGCCGATTTCGGCCATCGTCTGGTAGATCACCTGGGTTGCCGTTGAAAGCGACACGCCCGGCGGCAGATTGAACGAAATCGTGGAGGCGACGAACTGGCTCTGGTGATTCACCGAGAGTGGCGTGTTGCCAGGCCCGAAGCTCGCGATGGCAGAGAGCGGCACCATGGTTTCCTTCGAGGTGGACACCGCCGCGCCCGACGACGCGCTCGACTTGCCGCTCGTTGCGATGGAGTTGATCGCCTGGTTGCGCGCGGAGTCGGCGGCAATCGAAGCGGCGCTCGATGCCGTGGTGCCCGCCGTGCCGCCTGCCGAGGCACTGCTGGTCGAGGAGGTGGCTTTCTCCGAGGCCGTGACCGTGCCCGCCGGCGCGTTGGTGGTCTGCGCGCCGCTCGCGCTGCCGCCCGAGGTGCTGATGTAGATCTGCTTCAGCATGTCCGGGCTTTGCCAGTATTTTGGCGCGACTTCCATCACAACGTGATACTGGTTCAGCGGGTTGTAGATCGTCGACACCTGGCGTTGGCCGAACGCGTCGTACAGCGTGTTGTCGATTTGCGCCGGCTTGATGCCGAGGCGCGCCGCGCTCGCGCGGTCGATGGTCACCATTGCCTCGAGGCCGCCTTGCTGCTGGTCGGAATTGACGTCGGCCAGTTCCTTGCGCGCCTGCAGCGCCTCGGTGAGCTTCGGTCCCCACAGGTACAGGTCAGGCGTGGAATCGGCGAGCAGCGTGAACTGATACTGCGCATTGGACTGTCTGCCGCCTACCCGGATGTCCTGCACACCCTGCAGGAAAGTGCGCGCACCCGCCACGTCGCCAAGCGGCGCACGCAGTTGCTGGATCACCTGATCGACGGAAATCTTGCGCTCGCTTTTCGGCTTGAGCGACACGAACATGAAGCCCGAATTGGTCTGCCGGCCCCCCGTGAAGCCGACTACGCTGTCCACGGCCGGGTTCTTGCCGACAATCTCCATCATCTGCGCGAACTTGCCTTTCATCGCCTGGAACGAGGTACTCTGGTCCGCCTGAATGCCGCCGATGAGCCGGCCGGTGTCCTGCTGCGGGAAAAAGCCCTTGGGCACCACGATGTAAAGCCAGACATTCAGGCCGATGGTGGCCAGCAGAATGAACAGGATGAGCCGCGGGTGCAGCAGCGCCCAGCCGAGCGTGCGTTCATAGCCGCGCTGCATACGCGCAAAGCCGCGTTCGAGCCAGCGCCCAAAACGGCCTTCCTCTTTCTGTTCGTGCGGCTCGCGCAAGAGGCGCGAGCACATCATCGGCGTGAGCGTGAGCGAAACGATCAGCGACACGCCGATTGCGAGCGAGAGCGTCAGCGCGAACTCGCGAAACAGCCGCCCGACGATGCCGCCCATCAGCAGAATGGGCAGGAACACCGCGACGAGCGAGATGCTGATCGACATTACCGTGAAGCCCACCTCGCGCGCGCCGAGGAAGGCGGCCTTCATGCGCGGCGCGCCGTTCTCGATATGCCGTGAGATATTTTCGAGTACCACGATGGCGTCGTCCACCACGAAGCCGGTGGCGATGGTCAAGGCCATCAGGGAGAGATTGTCGATCGAGAAGCCGAGCAGGTACATCGCGCCGAACGTGCCGATGATCGAGATCGGCACGGCCACGCTCGGAATCAGCGTGGCGCGCCAGTTGCGCAGGAACAGGAACACCACCATCACCACGAGCGCGACCGCGATGATCAGCGTGTGTTCGGTGTCTTTGAGCGACGCGCGGATCGTGGTGGAGCGGTCGGCGGTCGGCGTGATGTCCACGTCCGCGGGCAGCGACGCGTGCAGTTGCGGCAGCATCGCGGTGACGCGGTCGATCGTCTCGATGATGTTCGCGCCGGGTTGCCGGTACAGAATCACGAGCACCGAGCGCTTGCCGTTGAAGAGACCGAGATTGCGCAGATCTTCGACGGAATCAACTACCTCGGCCACGTCCGACAGTTTGACGGCGGAGCCGTTGCGATAGGCGATCACGAGGTCGCGATATTGTGCTGCCTTGGTCGCCTGGTCGTTCGTGTAGATCTGCACGCGGTTCTGGCCGAATTCGATCGAGCCCTTCGGACTGTTCGCGTTGGCAGCGGCCAGCGCCGCGCGCACGTCTTCGAGACCAATGCCGTAGTGAAACAGTGCCTGCGGCTCCAGTTCGACGCGTACGGCCGGATTGGCCGAGCCGCTCACATCCACTTCGCCGACGCCTTCCACCTGTGAGAGCGACTGCTGCAGCACGGTGGCCGCGGAGTCGTACAACTGGCCGGCAGTGAGCGTCTTCGAGGTGAGCGCGAGAATCATGATCGGCGCGTCGGCCGGGTTCACCTTGTGATACGTCGGATTGCTGCGCAAGCTGGCCGGCAGATCGGCGCGCGCCGCGTTGATGGCCGCCTGCACGTCGCGCGCGGCGCCGTCGATATTGCGGTTCAGGCCGAACTGCATGGTGATGCGCGTGGAGCCGACCGAACTCATCGAGGTCATTTCGGTCACGTCGGCAATGGAGCCGAGATGCCGCTCGAGCGGACTGGCCACGCTGGTGGCTACAGTGTTCGGACTCGCGCCGGGCAACGACGCCTGGATCGAGATGGTCGGAAAGTCCACCTGCGGCAACGGTGCGACCGGCAACTTCATGAACGCGAAAATGCCCGACAGCGCAATGCCGATGGCGAGCAGCGTCGTGGCGACGGGGCGCGCGATAAACGGACGCGACAGGTTCATCGCCTAGGTCCCCGCATCCGTTGCGCCGGCCGCCGGGCCGCCGCGATTGAACCGTTCGCGCGCGCGGCGTGCCAGCGAATCAAACGCCAGATAAATGACCGGCGTGGTGAAGAGCGTGAGCAACTGGCTCACGATCAGTCCGCCGGCAATCGCAATGCCGAGCGGCCGGCGCAGCTCCGAACCGGCGCCCGTGCCGAGCATCAGCGGCAGCGCGCCGAGCAGTGCGGCGAGCGTGGTCATCAGAATGGGCCGGAAGCGCAGCAGGCACGCCTGATAGATTGCTTCGCGCGGCGCCTTGCCTTCTTCGCGTTCGGCGTAGAGCGCGAAGTCGATCATCATGATGGCGTTCTTCTTCACGATACCGATCAGCAGCACGATGCCGATAATGCCGATGATGTCCAGGTCGTGGCCAGTCATCAGCAGCGCGAGCAATGCGCCGACACCTGCCGAAGGTAGTGTCGAGAGAATCGTGATCGGGTGAATGAAGCTTTCGTACAGCACGCCGAGCACGATATACATCGTGACGATGGCCGCGAGAATCAAAAACAGCTCGTTCGACAGCGACGCCTGGAAGGCGAGCGCTGCGCCCTGATAGCGCGTCTGGAAGGAGGCGGGCAGGCCGATGTCTTTTTCGGCCTGCTCGATCGCCTTGACCGCTGCGCCAAGCGACGAACCGGGCGCAAGGTTGAACGAGACCGTGGTCGCGGGGAACTGGCTCAGGTGCGTGACGAGCAGCGGCGCCGGCTTTTCGATGAACTTCGCGATGGCGGAAAGCGGCACCTGGCCGCCTGACGAGGTGGAGGAGGGCAGGTAGATCGAATTCAACGACTCGGTGTAGTGCTGCATCGAAGGCTGCGCTTCCAGAATCACGCGGTACTGGTTCGACTGCGTGAAGATGGTCGAGACAATGCGCTGGCCGAACGCGTCGTAAAGTGCGCTGTCCACGGTGGCGGGCGTGATGCCGTAGCGCGACGCCGTGGCGCGGTCGATTTCGACGTACACCGACTGGCCGTTGTCCTGCAGGTCAGTGGCGACGTCTGCGAGTTCAGGCGCCTGCTTGAGCCGCTCGACGAGCTTCGGCACCCACGTCGTGAATTCGCCGATGTTCGGGTCGGTCAACATGAACTGATACTGCGTGGGGCTGACAGTCGAGTCGATGGTCAGGTCCTGCACCGGCTGCATATACAGCGAGGCGCCCGCAATGTGCGCGACGTCCTGCTGCAACTGCCGGATGACTTCGCTGGCAGTGCTGCTGCGGTCGTCGCGCGGCTTCAGGTTGATCAGCATGCGGCCGCTGTTCAGCGTAATGTTGCTGCCGTCCACGCCGATGAACGAGGTGAGGCTCTGCACGTCGGGGTTCTTCAGGATCTGCGCCGCGAGTTCCTGCTGACGCTCGGCCATCGACGCATACGAGACCGACTGCGGTGCCTGTGTGATGGCCTGGATCACGCCCGTATCCTGCACGGGAAAGAAGCCCTTCGGAATGAACACGTACAGCAGCGCAGTGAGCACGAGCGTCAGCACGGCCACGACGAGCGTGGAGCGCTGGCGATCGAGCACCCACGTGAGCGCGACCGCATAACGGGCGATGACCCAGTCGATCGCGCGGTGCGCACGCGCCTCGAAACGGTGGCTTTCGTGCGGCGGCGTGTGGCGCAGCAGCTTCGCGCACATCATCGGCACGAGCGTGAGCGACACGACCGCCGAAATCACGATGGTTACGGCCAGCGTGATCGCGAACTCGTGGAACAGGCGGCCCACTACGTCGCCCATGAAGAGCAGCGGAATCAGCACGGCGATCAGCGAAACGGTGAGCGAGATGATCGTAAAGCCGATCTGTTTCGAGCCTTTCAGCGCGGCTTCAAGCGGCGACTCGCCTTCTTCCACGTAGCGCGCGATGTTCTCGATCATCACGATCGCGTCGTCGACCACGAAACCGGTCGCGATGGTAAGCGCCATCAGCGACAGGTTGTCCAGCGAAAAGCCGCACAGGTACATCACGGCGAGCGTGCCGATCAGCGAGAGCGGCACAGAGAGGCTCGGAATGATGGTCGCGTAGACGTTGGCAAGGAACAGGTACATGACCAGCACCACGAGCACGACCGACATGGCGAGCTCGAACTGCACGTCGCGCACAGAGGCGCGGATCGTGGTGGTGCGGTCTGTGACGACCTGCACCTCGAGCGCGGCGGGCAGCGCCTGCTGCAACTGCGGCAGCAGCTTCTTGATGTTGTCCACCACCTGGATCACATTGGCGCCCGGCTGACGCTGCACGTTCAGGATGATGGCAGGCGTGCCGTCCACCCATGCGCCGAGCCTGGTGTTCTCCGCGCCCTGCACGATGGTCGCGACGTCGGTCAGCATCACCGGGCGGCCGCTCTTGTAGGCGACCACCGCGCTCTTGTAGGCGTCGGCGTCGGTCAACTGGTCGTTCGCGTTGATCGTGTAGTTGCGTGTGGGGCCGTCGAAGTTGCCCTTCGGCGTGTTGACGTTCAGGTTGGAGATGGTGGTGCGCAGATCGTCCAGATTCAGCCCGTAGGCGGCGAGCGCGCGCGGGTTGGCCTGAATCCGCACGGCCGGCCGCTGGCCGCCCGAGAGGCTCACGAGACCCACGCCGCCGACCTGCGAGATTTTCTGCGCGAGCCGCGTGTCGGCGAGATCCTGGATCTGCGTGAGCGGCAAGGTTTTCGACGTGATCGCGAGCGTGAGGATGGGCGCGTCGGCGGGATTGACCTTCGCGTAGATCGGCGGCGCGGGCAGGTCCGAGGGCAGCAGGTTGCCTGCTGCGTTGATGGCGGCCTGCACTTCCTGCTCGGCGATGTCGAGCGGCAGATCGAGGTTGAACTGCAGCGTGATGATGGACGAGCCGGCCGAGCTTTGCGACGACATCTGGTTGAGCGACGGCATCTGTCCGAACTGACGCTCGAGCGGCGCGGTGACGGACGAGGTCATCACCTCCGGGCTCGCGCCCGGATAGAACGTCTGTACCTGGATGGTCGGATAGTCGACTTCGGGCAGCGCGGAAAGCGGCAGAAAGCGCAGCGCGACGAGGCCGACCAGCATGATTGCCGCCATCAGCAGCGCAGTGCCGACAGGACGCAGAATAAAGGCGCGGGATGGATTCATGCGGTAAGTGCGATGCCTTTATTGCGAGGCTTGCGCCGCGTGCCTGCCGTGACGGGGCCGTGCGCCTGAGGCGGCGGAGGCGGCTGTGGTATCCGCGGCGCCCGCGGCACCATAGGCTGCGGCGCCGCTTGCGCCGGACCCACCGCGTACGCCCGAAGCGCCCCGCGCGCCCGAAGCGCCGCGCGGCTTATCCGCCGGAACGGTGATCTTCGCGCCTTCCTTCAGACGGTCGGAGCCGTCGATCACGACGCGCTCGCCCACTTGCAGGCCCGACTTGATGCTGGTGCGCTCGCCGTCGACGGGACCGACTTTGACCGGCCGCACGGTCACCGTGTTGTCCGGCTTGACCACATAGACGAACTGGCCCATCGAGCCGTTCAGCACAGCCGAGGTCGGCACGATCACCGCGTTCCTGATCGTATTGACGAGCAGCCGCGTGTTGACGAACTGGTTCGGAAACAGCAGGTTCTTGCTGTTCTGGAAGATCGCGCGCAGTTTGACGGTGCCGGTGGTGGTGTCGATCTGGTTGTCGAGCGTTTCCAGCGTGCCGCCTTCGAGCGACGTGGTGTTGCTGCGGTCGTACGCCGTTACCGAGAGCTTCGCGCCGCTTTGCGTCTGCTCGAGAATCTGCTGCAGGTTGTCTTCCGACGTGGTGAAGATCACGCTGATCGGCTGCAACTGCGTAATCACGACGATGCCGTTGGCGAGGCTCGGCGTCACGTAATTGCCCGGATCGACCTGACGCAGGCCGACGCGCCCCGACACGGGCGCGGTGATGCGCGCATAGACGAGGTCGAGCTTGTATGTTTCGACATTGGCCTTGTCCGACTTGACGGTGCCTTCGTATTGACGCACGAGCGACGCCTGCGTATCGACCTGCTGGCTGGCAATGGAGTCTTGCGCGAGCAGCGTCTGGTAGCGCTTCAGGTCGAGACGCGCGGTTTGCAGCAGCGCTTCGTCGCGCGCGAGCGTGCCTTGCGCGTTGTCGAGCGAGATCTGATAGGGACGCGGGTCGATCTGCGCGAGCAGGTCGCCCTTTTTGACCATCTGGCCTTCCTTGAAATACACCTCCTGCAACGTGCCGCTCAGCTGCGGCAGAACCGTCACGTTGGCGAGCGGCGTGACAGTGCCGAGCGCGGTCAGCACCACCGGCATCTCGCCTTGCGTCGCAGTGGCTACATGGACCGGCTGCGGCAGGTTCGCCATCGCGCCGGGACCGCCCCGGCCAGGCCGGCCGCTGTGAGCGCCGCTCGCGCCCGGCGCGGCGGCGCCGCCCGGCGAGCCCCACGGATGCCAGCGCCACAGCACGAAGGCGAGAATCAGCAACGCGAGGACGATCAGCGCGATGTTGCGGCCGCGATGGCTTCGGACGGCGCCGGGCCGTGTATCGCGTGTACCGGGGGTATCGGCTGTATCGGGCGTATGCGACGGACGGGCGGGCGCCGCTTCCGGCGTCCTCGCGGATGTCGGGGCGGCGGGGCGTGAAGTTTCCGAATGCTGTTGTTGTTCGTCCATCGGTTCGGTCAGTGACTGCTTGGAAGTGAGGCGTAGGCGCGATTGTGCCGCATCGGCGCCTGGCATTTGCGGATGAGGATGCACGGCAGGCGGTTTCGACAGCGGGCGGGCCGCGTGCGTTCAGCGCGATGCTACCCGAGACGCGGTGAATAGACGCCTGCGCGGCGCCGCCGAAGCGCCCCGATCGACGCTCCGGCAGGGCCCGGCGGACGGCTGCGTCGCAGAGCGCGCCGGTGCTGCGCAGCGGGAATGCATGATCCTACGTCCCGGCCTCTGTAACAGTCCACCCGCGTATTTTTCTGTTGATTACGCCGGTTACAGGCGGTGTGGCGAAGTGGCGTGCTGGTGGGGAGGGCGAGGGATGGGGGCGCGGCGTTCCGGCTTTGTCTGCCTGGTGGCTGGGTGGGTCACCGGCTCACCGGCCCAGTGGCTCGGCCGCCCTGCGAGCAACCCCAACAAGCTGGCGCCGCGACGCCCTCAG